>ERZ795057.3257-NODE-3257-length-11274-cov-4.063464_pt1 | contig 11274 bp, 7 predicted proteins | sample MGYA00375141_ERZ795057 | MGnify/ENA primary metagenome ERZ795057 (study PRJEB30186, sample SAMN05720163) | activated sludge metagenome | isolation source: Anaerobic digester | place: Hong Kong | collected 2015-01-26 ... | reverse complement strand
GATCCAAAATCCAAAAATTTTTTTGAAAAAAAATTCACAAAAAAATTTCTCAAAAATTTTTTGGATCCAAAAATTTCTGGATCAAAAATTTTTGATCCAGAAATTTTTGGATCCAAAAAAGTTTCGATCTAAGAATTTTTGGATCCAATAAAAATTTGTTCAGATTATTAGCGGCTGAGGAACATAATAATAATAAAATTGGTGGGTATTTTTTTATTTTTATAGTAATTTAATTGTGTAGGTGATGGGGAAGGATTATTTTAAAGACATATTATTAAAATGAAAGATGAAACAGAGATTGTGATTGGCCTTGGTAGGCGAAAATATGTAAATGACATAATAAACAAAAGTAGAAGATGTGCAAAGTGTGGGGAGAGGTTGGGAAAGTTTTTGGTAATGATGTGCAAATGTGCACAGAAAGATGGGATACTTTTTCATAAGACGTGTTTTTTGGAGACATGGACTGAGTTTTTGGTACATATTCGAGAAACTGAAGTTTATAATCATTGTATAGAAAAAGAGGATGCAGACAGGATAAGATGTCCTAAGTGCAATGTGATATATAAGATTCCTGATCATATTAACAAGTATAAAAAAAAAGACAAGGACATGGCAAGATGGAAATATTATTTTTATTTGGTTGATCGAAGGCTGGATTTGTTCAGTACAATTTTTTTGGTTGCGTCATTGTGTGTGTCTTTTACATTTTTTACACACCCGCTTTTAAAAATATGTACGATATGTTTTTTGTACATACTTAAAGTGTGTGCATGTACGCGCGAATTTTCAAGAGATAGTGCAACGTATGATTTGAGATGTATTGACTATACGTTTCCGTTTGATCCATATGTATGTCCTGCACGGTTCATACAAAATTATGTACACAATCGGTTGGATTATATAATGAATCAGTGTAAGAACATGATGATTATTTTGTTTGAATGGATGGTGGTGGCGATTTTTGCACCAGTGGGAGTGGTTACTATCTTTAACGCGCTGCATTTTTTTTATGTGGATGGGAAAATGGTGCTTTTTGTGTGGATGATTATTCTTTTAGTTAGTACGGTCTATCTATCGAGAAAAACTGGAGTAGAAATATCAGATAAAAACAAAGCAATGTACTGTTACATCGATTATTTTAAAGACAGAAAGTTTGAACCTCATTACGGTCCATATGATCTTTTAATGGATACGATCAATTTCTCTTTACAAAAAAAATTACGATGTTTGTTTTCCTGGGACCATAAAGATAGATTGTATATCGCGTGGAATAGTTTCGATTCAATTTGTAAAACGTAGATAGTTTTGCCGAGAAAACCAGTTGAATGAAACATAAAAATGAACCAACGAGTTGGAAGTGTAACAAAAACGCATGTTGGTGTTCACTGGTAAAATATGTACTACTTTTTTTCCTGATCCTGGTATTATTGTTTTCATCGATTCTTTGACTTGAGGAATGATTGTAAACAAGTAACGTGGTAAAGCAACCGGTCTTTCCAACATTAAAAACGTAATCATACCAATATCCGTAATATATAATAAAAACTCTAGTTTTTCTTCATCATACTGAAGAGTAAATTCGACGTTAATTCGATCCAAAAAAAAGCACAACGCAGCCACAAGTTCAGCATTAACACTATTGATTGAATTAAACCGATCCTCGTAAAAGATTAAAGCATCCAAAATACCCAAACAAACACCATATTTGGTCGATAAGTCTAACATATGTTGAGAAACGGAAAAAAAATAGTTGTGTATGGAAATAAACGCGATCCGTCTACCCATAGCATAGTTTTCTGGCATATTAGACATATCCAGATTTGTTTTAATATACGGTTGTGCTGTAACAACAGTGTCTCCGACTTTGATATTCGACCGAGAAGTCCAATACGTAACATCTGTATCACTTTTAATACTAGCTTGCACTTCATCATTTTTCTCTTTCATAAACACTGGTAATCCAGTAACCAAAAATGCTACTTTGGTACCATCATTTGTTTTGAGATATTCATCTTTCTCAGGTACATACACAGTTTTTGTGGGTGTTTTTTTAGCAAAAGATGCAAATGTTGGAACCGGTGCTATATTTTCCATTATGGATTGACTTACAATTTAATTTTTTCGTACTTTAAAAAAACAAGTCAATCTTTATTAAAAATTGGTTTTTATATTTTGTTCAGATTTTTTAATTATTATGTTCGTGATATTCTAAAATTTTTGCCTATATATAGAAGAATTTTTGTTAATTTTTTAATTGTATCCTAAAAATAAAAATTAATTTTTTGGAAAAAAAATCAAAAAATGTCAGACGACGACAATTACAATCCGAGTGACAATGAATGCATTACCAATTATGGAGAACAAAGCGATGGAAGTGATAACGAAATTGCTACCCAGACTCCAACAGGAGATGAATCTGATGATGATGTGAAAGTAAAACACACTGCAACAGGAAAGCGTGTTGAATTGAAAAAAAAGAAAAAAGGAAAAGGCAAAAAGAAAAATACCAAAGCAGCAAAACGAAAACTTGAGGCTGATGACTTTGAAAAAGAAGCAGAACATGAAATTAAAAAGCCTAAAACGCAAACAAGTTTGTTGGGAAGTGTACAAGCTGGTGCAGTGAAGAACACCCTTAAGCCTAAAACTCCTGTTCCAAATCAAGGAAAATGCACCTTTGAGGATGTTTGGCAAGGAGGATTTTCAGACGAATACATGCAACATTTGAAAGAAACAAAAGCTGTTTTTGTTCCTACGGATTGGAGAGTATGCTTGAGACCTGATAATATTGTTGTGTCCTTCAAAAAGTCTGAAGGGCGTATGGATACAGAAACGCAAGTTAGCTTCAAATCACTACCTTCTTATGATGGGCGGCCAGCCACAATTTCATCTCCAGTTTTTGTTGTGGAAGGATGTCGTATCCATGGAACTGGGTATACGCAAGGAGAAAAAGAAAGCAAAGAACCCAAACCGTGGAAGAACAAATTTTATTTGTCAGGATTGGCGAATGGTGAATTTACCAAAGATGCGTTTATGGCTGAAGAAAGTGTTGAATTTTATAACAGGCTTGAAATGCTCTACACCATTATTGCAGAAAGGATGTGGGACAATCCAGACACGCAAGTGAAGCACAAGCAAGAACTTCTCGCAGAAGCACGAAAGAGTAAAATAAAATACTCAAAGCAAGAAGTTCCAGCAGACGATCCTGATGTTCATCAAGATGCGAAAGAGCTTTTTATGAAAACATTTGCCATGCCTTTGAGGCCAGCATCGGACAAGCCTCCAATTTTTTCATTTTATAAAAATGTTTTCAAAGAGCCTGAAAACAATCGCAAAGAAACGTATCCATTGGGACCGTTGGTTGTGCACCCGCGCCAATGGTTTGATGATATTGCCAACTGCGAAGCAGTAAAAGAAGAAATGGAAAAACAGGGATTGGAATACAAACGCGTTTGTTATCTTAACAGGTTTACTGGAGGAGTCATCCATACCATCCAAAACAAAAAGATAGATTCTTTGCCTATTGATACCGTGTTTGTTACAAACAACTGTCTTGTCAAAGTAGCTATCTTTTTCTACGTGTATTCTTGTCCCAGAACAGAAAAGTCTCCTCCCAAATACGGTGGAAAGAATTTCTTTTCTTCAGTGATGGTGGTAGAGGTTCGTCCTCCAAGAAACAATGGATTGACTATGGAGCCTGAAGCACAGCTTGGTGAAGAACAAACGGAAATGGAGATCATTGATACGTCTACAATAGCTCAAAATGATGAAATGACACCAATTGAAATGCATACGGAATAAACTGTCTTTTTTTTGGAATTTCTTTAATAAATTGTTTACGGTTTGAATAATGCATCTTTTAAAAAGTTCTACAAATGGGTTTTCCATGGTGCTACAACTGGGTCTTCTGATTAGTGTGGGAAGACCCATGTTGAAAAGGAGCCGAAATTCTAATAATCCCAACATAATATATTATGTTGGGATTATTTGATGTATATAAAATGGAGTAAAAGCATATAATTTTTGGTGTCAAAAAATTAAACCTTATCAATTTTTTAAACAATCATGTCAGATAATATCGAAAAAACGAATGGAACAAAACGAAAGTTTTGTGAAGATGGAGAAGAATGTGTTATGGTTATAACACGTTTCGAAGATGTTACGCATAATTGGATGCTTTTTACTGAGAAAACTTTGAAATCACAAGTTGTTCCTTGGTCAATCGTACATCTTGCTGCTGAATATTCGGATAACGAAGATGAAGAAGAAGAGGAAGAAGAAGAAGAGGAAGAAGAGGAAGAAGAGGAAGAAGAAGAAGAAGAAGAAGAGAAGAAAAAAGAAGAAGAAGATGCAGTTCACCAAAACAAAAAGTTGAAATGTGAAGATGAAGAAGAAGGCAACAAAGATCCAGATCAAAACACAGAAGATGGAAAGAGTGACATCAGCGAATTTCGAGCAGAAAGTAGAAGATCAAAAAAAGACGACAAGACTCTTTGGGAGATCATCAATATGTTGAAAGATGATGATGATTATCATCTATATTTTCATCTGTTTGAAATCCCAATCACTTTTTTCAAGAAGGGTGTGGCTACACGCGAAGATTTGGGCAAGTCCGATATCGATTTGGAAGATTACAAGTCGTCTGCTTTACAATGGGCAGAGATGTGGGGTGGAGATGCGATTTGTTTGGGTCGTGATACAAAAAATGCAGAAAAAATGAAGCATTTTGTGCTGCCTGAAGGAAAGAACTGGGTGATTACCAAAGTTTTTTCGTTTGCACCACCTTATTAGTTTTTTGTTTATGATTTTATGGTTTTATGTTATTTTTGATTTTGTTTTAAAGATTTTTTAAATTTTTTAGTAGTAAAAAACATTTTATTTTTTGTAATATTGACTTTGCTTCATGGTTTTGTCAAACTGATCTCGTGTAGCTTCACTCAATACATGTATAAAAATGTTCCACTGACTTAGGTATTTGAGTATGCAATCACACAAAAGCTGTAAAGGAAGACGATCCAAGCCAGTACCCATCAAAGGCATGCCTAAACAAAAGTCTTGAGGATATTCGCTTAATTTTTTTCTCAATAATTCCACCACAGATTCAAAATCGGCACTAGTGGGCTTGTTGTAATAGTTTTTCTTGGTTACCAAATGAAATATATGTTGGCCTGTTGCATCGGATGTTTGGTGTAAGATATCAGGTACAGTGATAACTTGCGAAGCCTCAGGCTTTCCAAATTTCTTTACAAAAAGTGGAGCGATTCCTTTGCCCATGACCAAATCTCTTGAAACACAATGGCAATATCCGTTATAGTTTGTGTTTGATAACAAGTTTCCAATAATAACATGTATTTTTCCGTTGTAAACATAAGGTTCTGATTGTGTTTTAACCGCTTCTTCAGTAAATCCAGAAGTTTTTATATCTGTCGTAAGAAGGCGTTGTTTTTTTGGATCTGTTCGTTGGGTAGTTGGTGGATCTTCAAAACCTTTGATAATTATTTTTCTTTTTTTACTTTCCGCCATGACTGTTATTCCTTCAATGGGTTTGAATGGACCAATGGCTCGAAATTTGGAAAGAATAGGATATGATTTAAAATACGTCAAACTGAAAAATATTGGAGCAACGTCTGTGGAGTTGGATATGAAAGCAAATTTTTTACGGATAAATGTGAATGTTCAACTAAGATATATAAGAAAACATGCGATTTTTTGGAAAAATACAAAAGAATTAAGTGTATTAGCGATTGTAAAAACCAAAGATGGTTATACAGTTGATGTTGTTGAAATGCAAAAACCAAGATTTTATCTTGTTAGGAAACTTTTATTTTTTTTAATTTTGATTTTTTGTGTCGTATGTTGTTTGTTGTCTTTGGTGAATATGTTATATTACCTTTTTTAGATGGAGTGAGATTGTGTGTTTATACTATTTAAGGGTATGTTTTGAAGTTTATGTAATCAAGAATAAATCAAAACCGATTCATTTTATTAAATGTAAATCAAAAAAACATGGTTTCAATGTTAGCAAGATTCAAAAATGCAGATGCTTTTGAAGAAATAGTGAAAAACACACTTACCGGTGATGAAAACAGAACACGTGCATTAAATATCATCAAATTTGTTTTTTCGGAATGGGCTCAATCTTTTGATAAGCGAGAGGATATAGAAAAAGCATTTTCTATCACCGATGAAAATGAACAATTTAGGATCACATTTTTTTCTATCAATGTTCCATTAAGACTTAGTTTGGTTGAAGGTATATTCAAACGCGCGTTGTTTTATATCAATGATTTCAATATACAATTATGCACTCTTGGAAAGGAGGGTTTGCAATTCATCTTGGTAATAAGTAAGAAAGAAAAAGAATCTTCTTCTGAATCAGAAGAAATACATTACTTGCTTAACAAGATAAAATACACATGTGATCAGGCGGTGTTTGATGTCTTTGAAAAACAAGACAAATTGTTAATCAGCGATCTCGTTAAACTAAGCAGTTTGGCACATGCTGATATGCGATATTTGAACATACAAGCAGAAGCATCTCAAAATGATTATATCATCCACATTAGTGGATTTGATATCTGTGATTTTGTATTTTACAACCGGTTACAACGATTGTTGTTGGAAAAAATCAATACGATCACTATAGAAGAAGATAAAAACTATTTTGACAAAAGAATGGTGTCTCAAGAGATGACAAGGGCTATAAAACTGACGTTTCGATTGTGCAAGAGCAGTAGTGTATCACCGTATTTAATGCTGCCTGTGGCATATTCAGAGCCATCAAATACAAAAAATGCAAATGGACGTAGACCAATGGTTCATTCGTATCATAATGATCCACAAGAAAGTGATATAGAAGTGAAAAGACAAAAAGTGTAAAGTAAAACTTTTTTTTTACTTATTTTTTTATCCTTGTGAATCATCCATAAAAGACGTATCTGCCATGGCAATCATCCTTCGTGCCAAAGCAACCCCTTTTTGTTCTTTTGTAAGTGGAACGGATTTCATCTCCCGTTTCTCTTTTGCAATATTTTTATTTTTCTTTGTTTTCGAATTCAGTTGCATAGCCAAACTCATCGTTTTTTTCTTTGATTTTAATGGTTTAGACGGATCCATATTGTACACTTGTTGTAAGCGTTTTGTCATTTCTCCTTTTTCTTCTTTTCGAACTTGTTCATCCGTTATTTTTTCTGCTTCATATTGTGCGATCGCAATAGCAGGGTATGGTTTGTTTCCATCTCCACGAACAATATAATGTCTCTTTATACGGTCTTCTCTACAATCAGGCAAAAACGCAACAGTTTTGTATTGTCGTAATGTCATACCACCGTTGTAAATTTCCCAATGAGGAACATATTTTTTGACCTTCGGAGGTGTAGATTTTGTATAAAATTCGGTGATACAATGTGGTTCGTTTTCAAACCATGGTACCATAAACTTGCTTTTGGGCACATCGATATCTTCTTCGTCATCAAATGTATTAATGATTTCCATTGCTCTTTTGCTCACAGCATCCTCTGGCTCTGCTGAAACCTCAGTTTTTCGTGCAGAATGTGCCAATTTCATCATATTTGCAGGCAATCCTTCCATACTTGTTCGTAGGTGATCAAATACATTTCCAATTTCTTTCCTGCATTCATCATTGTCACTGCTTGGGTTCATAGCAGACACAGCATCAACAACAGCGGTTTTTATTCCAGCCATATTATTCCCCATATTCCACAACGTAGATACGATCGTCCTCTGCGTGATTATATCACTTGTGTATCCTATTTTTTGGGCGTGCATGAAAGCAGCCCATGCATCCATGGGCATATTGACTTCGTTGATACGTGCTGTTTTCACTGCTTCATATTCTTTGATTTCTTCTGGAGAGTAAAATGCATGCATAAGATCTCTTGAGATATATCCGACGTTTCGGAATCTAAGAGGTGGTGATTTGTGCTTTGTTGTTGGAATCACTTGTGTAAAATCGTCTTCAGTAAGTCCTTCTCCCAAAGCAATCGTATTACAATAATATGAGCTGTCCGTGTTCATTCCACACATATATTGAGCAATAGGTTGTTTTCGCGCATTGAACGTTTTTCTCAAAACACGAAGAATCGCAGTATACGGATCAGTGAATGGTGAAATAATAAACGCATAGGATATCCGTACAAAATGATCACCAATAACAACGATCGGTATATTCTTTTTGCCTTTGCTCGTGTCTTCTATTGGATAAGCACGTGGGTTTTTGATATCTGATGTGTAAAACGATGTTTCTACCGTCATCTTTGATAACATAACCAAAATGTTTCTGATCGTGCGAGAAGCAAAGATTTGCGTGATCGGTTCTTCACCATCATTCTTATGTTTCGCAGTATATCCTTTCATATTCGAATGCACTTGTTCGCAAAAAGCATCCAAATTACTTGTTGAAAATTGAATGTAACACATATCACGCAAAGTTTGTTTGTTTATAGACTCGTAGTTGAGACCTTTGTTTTGATGATCTTGTCCGGAATTCCCATCAGGTATAATACCGTGTTCTCCAGCATTCACTGTACGAATAGCAAACATATGGATCGGAGAAAAGAGTTTATCACACTCTTCTTTCATCAAATCCTTTAACGCAAGGCGAGTTTCTTTCATTCCAGCAGTAATACACCCATGCCAAAAGATACCAATGGAAGCTACAGCGTGATGGGTGGTGGTGTACAATTCTGGTTCTAGACTCATAATTGCTTGGCGTGAGTACGACTGATTGTAATATCTACCTCCTGGACAAAAAAATTCTGACATAAAGATATCCATATACATAAGAATGGAAGCTCCCCATGTCAAGAATTTATTTGCACGCGGATTCAGGATAACATTACATTCCTTTTCTAATGAACCACAAGTCGCCAAGATAAGATACATAGACAGTGTGGATGATGTTTGAATCGTTCCTTGTGTTTCGAGATAATGACCGTAAAACACAAGAGCTTGTAAGATTTTGTGTGTTTCTTCGTATCTTTTCTTGACCACTTTTTCATCATATGTTCCTTTCGATAATTCTTGTCCGGTCTGACGATCGTTTACACTTATATGATCGTTTGCGTGATCGGCTACGGATATATTTAGTGATCTCTGTTTGATACTTTCTTCGCATCCGTCCATGCTTCCGTTCATGACATCCAAACAAACCCCTTTCAGTTCCATCGTACGCAGTCTTTCAACGGTTTGACCTGTTTCATGATCGACTGTCGCTTCTTTCGTAGTGATTACACCAGAATCTCTCACTTTTTTGTAAGTAGGGTTTCCACTCCCTCCTTCTTTCTCATCATAAAGTTGCTTCAAACTAAGTTCTTCATTCACAAGAACACCGCCGTTCAATCGGCCCAGCGAATTTACTTTTTCGGCTTGAGACGTATTACTGTCAACTTCCCACGATGTTTTTCGTATCATAACTTTGTTTGTGTTACCAATGACGATACGCATAGAATAGATCAGTGTTTGGATTGTAAACGTTTTTCCTCTAGCTCCATCTCCTGATAAGTTTACATGCATATGACCATCAAAAACATCGCGAGTTGCATCCAGCGTACATATCAAAAGGAAAAAAAGCAGTCCACAACGATAGACATGAAAAAATTTGATATACGCAAGCAGAAAGTTTCCAGTTATGTTTGTCAACATAGAATGTTTCAAATCAAATATTGGTATTGTGCAACGATGTTCTGGTAGATACAATTTGTTGACACGATCATATTCTACGATAACACTACATGCGTCGGGTAGATCTGATTTTTCACCGCGAGCAAGTTCATCAAACATGCGAACGCCAGAAAGTTGAGTAATCCAGTTAATCACACGGTTCACCGTCGGATCAAATGTGTTTGTTTTTTTAAGACTAGCCTTGACTTTTTCTGCTGTATCCTTAAATCCAGTATATATATCTCTTAATTGATTCATAACATATCCTGTAGAGTTTTGTTGTAGCATTTCGGGTCGATCTTCAAGGCGAAACGCAGTTCCTGCGTATTTTAGATTTTGTTCGCTCGCCATTCTACAGTTTGAACGCATTTTGTGTTGAACAATTTGTTCAAATAGCTCATCGTCCATTTCGCGTGAGTGTGATTGCATCAATTTGTTGCGTAATTTCGTAGATTCGGTGTAATGAAGTTTAACAAGATCAACTAGATGTTTTCGTACTTCTTTGTAAAGTAGCATAGGATTTGCGAGTTGAATAAATATGGGTACGTAGGATGGATCATCAAATGTTGTCATCGATGCAATCGTTTTGCTTTTTTCGTATGAACCCTTATCAAAATGTATCGATCTTTCAGGTAGTTTTGGATCCATCCCACATGATTGTAACCATGTTACAGCAATATCGATTTCTTGAATTGTTAAAAACTGTTCGTTGATACGAGGTGGATGAACTTTAGTTGTGTCGTATGGATACGTAACAGGATCGTAATGCATTTCAAGAGCCCGTGCTTTATCATATCCACTTCGAAGCGTAGGATGCATAACTTGTAAAACGGAGGTTTTTGATGCTTGAACATGAGGTAAAAATTTTTCACAAAATGATGCAGGATTGACATCTTTCAAATCGATCCTATATACACCAACAGGAAATCGTAATGTAAATGTGTCTTCAAACGTATGTTCAGGCACAATATATGTTTCTGGTAGTTCTTGTACAAAGAATTTAGACTGTTTCCCACTACATTCTTCTGATCTTGATTCCAAAGCGTTTCCCATATTAAAAACATTTCGCGCATTCAACGGATGGTCCGGGCCAAAATCAAAAGATTCATCACACATATATCGAGATCGATTATGATAATCAAATTCATTTGTACGTCGGTATGCATCCACAATTAACGCAAAGCTGAGTGTCGTGTTAATAAGACGATGCATGTTATAACGAGGCAATTTTGATTCATCTGGTCGAGGCAATCTAAAACTTTTTCTTTTCTTCTTTTCCTGATTTTCTTGATCGTTATCCACCAAGCTCACTTCTTCACCTGAACACTTTTGAGAATTATCAATATATTCAAGTTGAGAAGTATGCAATCGACTGGTAACACGTTTCCCTGCCAAATACGTTTGAAAATTGTAAGTCAATTCACGCTTAAGCAGTGCATTAAAATCGATGTTGGCACCCGCTCGAAAGATAACATGGAGGGTAAAATCGGTATATTTTGTGTCGTGCAAAAGATCGCAAATCTTGATCAATCCTTTAAAGCGATTATCTGTTGAAAAAATCATCGCTTCTTCATCAGAAATAAGCTTTGACAATTG
>ERZ795057.3253-NODE-3253-length-11289-cov-9.522254_pt1 | contig 11289 bp, 8 predicted proteins | sample MGYA00375141_ERZ795057 | MGnify/ENA primary metagenome ERZ795057 (study PRJEB30186, sample SAMN05720163) | activated sludge metagenome | isolation source: Anaerobic digester | place: Hong Kong | collected 2015-01-26 ... | reverse complement strand
TGCCCGTCGGCGATGGCAAAGGCAATGGCCCTCACATGGTCGGCTATCACGCGCATGGCAATATCGGTCTTGTCGGCGGCTCCATAACGGATACCGCTGATATCTGCTATTTTTCCGATAATGGGTTGAAAGATGTCGGTGTCGTAGTTGGATTGCTTTTGCTGCAATACCATACAAAGACGTTCGAAACCCATGCCAGTATCAACATGCTTTGCCGGCAGCGGCTGCAGGCTTCCGTTGGCCAGGCGGTTGAATTCCATAAACACCAGGTTCCAGATTTCTATTACTTTGGGATCGCCCGTATTCACCAGGGTGGCGCCGTCAACTTCAGCCCTTTCCTGATTGTTACGGATATCCACATGGATTTCGGAACAGGGTCCGCAGGGGCCGCTGTCACCCATTTCCCAGAAATTATCTTTTTTGTTTCCCCTGAGGATACGGTTTTCGGGGACATGCGCTTTCCAAAGATCATGCGCCTCCATGTCAGGTTGAAGATTATCGCCCTCATCACCGCCGAAAATGGTCACATACAGACGGTCCTTGTCGATCTTATAAACGTCGGTAAGCAGTTCCCACGCCCAGTTGATGGCGTCTTTCTTGAAATAATCGCCGAACGACCAGTTGCCAAGCATTTCAAACATGGTGTGGTGATAGGTGTCGTGTCCGACTTCTTCGAGGTCGTTGTGTTTTCCTGAAACCCTCAGGCACTTCTGCGTGTTGGCAATGCGCGGAAATTTTACCGGTGAATTGCCCAGAAAGATGTCTTTGAACTGGTTCATTCCGGCATTGGTAAACATCAGGGTAGGGTCGTCCTTGATCACCATAGGTGCAGAAGAAACGATATGATGGGATTTTTTTTCAAAGAAATCAAGAAAAGTCTGTCTGGTCTGCTGAGCGTTCATATGTGTTTTTAAGTTGAAAACGGGTCTTGTGATTATAGATTTTTAACATCCTAAAGGTTTGCAAATTTAATTGAAAATGTTAATTTTGCAGTCCCCCGGGAAAAACAAACCAATAATCTGCCTTTCACCTGATTATATTATTTTTCTTTGCTCTATGGCAAAAGTCAGATATCATTTCAATACCAAGTCTCTGAAAATCGAAAAGGTTAAGGTTACTTTTAAACAAAGGTTCCTTCGCCTGTTGTCTGTTGTGGCAACCGGAATGGTTTTCGCGGCGGTTGTGCTGTTGTTCGCGTATAATTTTATTGAATCTCCCAAAGAGCGCATTTTGCAGCGTGAAATAGATCAGTATAAGCTGCAGTTCGCCATTTTGAATGACCGGCTTGACAAGGTGCAGGCGGTTGTGAGTGACCTTCAGGACAGGGATGACAATATTTACCGGGTGATATTCGAATCAGAACCCATTCCCTCTTCGGTGAGGAGGGCTGGTTTTGGTGGTACTGACCGGTATGCCAGACTTGAAGGTTTCAGGAACAGCGAGATCATTGTCAATACTACCCGCAAACTGGACGTGCTTACCAGTCAGTTATATGTTCAGTCCAGGTCATTTGATGAGGTTTTTGAGCTTGCCAAAAGAAAGGAAGAACTGATCGCTTCAATACCCGCAATTCAACCCGTCTCAAATTCCGATCTGCGCCGGATTGGTTCCTACTTTGGGTATCGTACCGATCCCTTTTACAAGGTTACAAAGTTTCATGAAGGAATTGACTTTACCGCTCCGGTGGGTACTGACATTTATGCTACCGGGGATGGGGTGGTTACCAAGGTTGAATATTCACGCAGCGGATACGGTAATTGTATAGTAGTGAATCATGGCTTTGGCTATGAGACGCTTTATGCGCATCTCTCTAAAATGGCAGTAAAAAAAGGTCAGAAGGTTAAACGGGGGCAGGTCATCGGTTTTGTCGGAAATACCGGTAAATCAACCTCCCCGCATCTGCATTATGAAGTGCGTAAAGGTGGCAGGGCTGTTGATCCGATTAACTTCTTCTTCAATGACATTACTCCCGAGGAATATGCCCTGATGATTGAGCTTTCGCAGCGGCCATCGCAAACCCTCGATTAACATTCTTTGCCTTATGCCATACCGGAAAAGGGAAATTGAAAAGGTCTATTTCAGGATAGGGGAGGTGGCGAATATGTTTGGGGTTAATGTATCCCTGATCCGTTACTGGGAAAAAGAATTTGATATAATAAAGCCTTTCAGGAACAAAAAAGGTAACCGGTTTTTCACGAAACAGGATGTTGATAACTTCCACCTGATTTATCATCTTGTAAAAGAGCGCGGGTTTACACTTCAGGGTGCCCGGGAAAAACTGAAAGTGAACAGGGATGATATTACCGACAACCACGAAGTTGTAAAAACCCTTCAGCAAATGCGGGCTTTTCTTCTGGAACTCAAGCAAAATCTTAATGAAGACTGATATTACCTGTAACTGTTGTTTGCAAGGTAATTGCGCACATAATCAGATATTCCATCCTCCAGCGAAGTGAAAACACCGGTGTAGCCGGCACTTTTCAGTTTATTCATTTCAGCTTCTGTAAAATACTGATATTTATCACGGATATCTGCCGGGGTGTCGATAAATTCAATATCCGGTTCAAGATTCAATGCCGAGAACGTAGCTTTGGCGAGGTCGGAAAAGGTTCTTGCCTTGCCGGTTCCCAGGTTGTAAAGTCCTGATTGTGGCCTTTTGTTCATCATGAATTCCAGCACTGCAACCACATCCTTTACATAGATAAAGTCACGCAACTGACCGCCATCGCCGAAGTCGGGGCGGTGTGAGCGGAACAGCCGGACTTTTCCGGTCTGTCTGATCTGGTTGAATGAATGGAATATCACCGAGGCCATTCTGCCTTTATGATATTCATTCGGCCCGTAAACATTAAAGAACTTCATCCCGGCCCAAAAGGGAGGCGTTGCTGTTTGCATAAGCGCCCATTTGTCAAATTCATTTTTTGAAATTCCGTAAGGATTCAGGGGCCTGAGCCGATCCACAATATCGTGGCGGTCGTCATATCCGTATTCACCTGATCCATAGGTGGCCGCCGAAGACGCGTAAACAAGCGGGATTTGATATCCGGAGCAGGCTTCCCAAACCTTCTTTGAATAGCCTAAATTCAGTTCCTCAAATACCTGCATATTGAATTCCGTCGTATCGGTTCTTGCGCCGATATGGAAAACGAACCTGATTTCCTTTTCATGCAGTGGCAGCCAGTCGAAGAATTCATTACGGCTGACCCGGGCTGCAAGGGGTTTGCCATTAAGATTTCCGGCTTTGCCGGATTTTGAGAAATCATCAACAGCAACGATTTCCTTGTGTCCTGATTCCAATAATTTACTGATCAGGCAACTGCCTATAAATCCTGCGGCTCCGGTTACTACAATCATTTTTTCGTATTTGGTTTTGCAAAAATAAGCTAAGGTGGGGTGTTTTCAAAACCGGTTTGCATTCATGGTGCACCGGTCAGGAAAATCCGGCATCAAAATGCCGGGAATATCACTGCATTAAAAATCAGGATCGGAAAGATTTCCGCTTTGCCTGCTGTAAATAACTGACAGATCAGGCGGCTATCTTGAAAGGTTGAGCAGTTGGAGCATCAGCCGGAATACATCGGTATTGTCCATCAACCCTTTGAAATTACCTGAACCGGGGCCAAAAGCATACAAAGGTACCGGAACTCCGCTGTGGTCATCAGTTGTAAACCGGCCGCCGGTTTGCCCGGTTTCAAAATTGCCTTCCATATTCGACAATCCGCCGGTTTCATGGTCCGCAGTTACTATTACCAGGGTTTCTCCGTTTTTACGGGCAAACTCCAGCGCTATGCCCACAGCTTTGTCGAAATCGAGGGTTTCATTGACAACGTAATCCAGGTCATTATCGTGCCCGCCCCAATCTATCTGGGACCCTTCAATCATCATGAAAAAGCCCTTCTGATTCTTACTGAGCAGTTCCAGGGCTTTTTCGGTTGAAAGACTTAGCATATCGCCCCTTCCTTCGCTGAATTTCGGGGGGTGGCCAGGGTAAAGCAGAGCGGCGAGTTTACCCTGGTTGACATTGAGCATGGCAGGAATGGTTGAAGCTAGCGTATAATTATGTTTTGCCAGGCTGTCGAGCAGATTGAGACTGTCGCGCCGGTTGGCAAATGCGTCACGCCCGCCTCCGATAAACACATCAATGTCGGTGCTCAGAAACTGCATGGCAATATCTTCGGCCTGTTTGCGGCTTTTAACGGAAGCAATAAAAGAGGCCGGTGTTGCGTGGGTAACATCACAGGTTACAACTATGCCGGTGGAAAGCCCTTTGTCCTCCGCTATTTTGAGAATACTTTTAACAGGAATGCTGTCAGGTCCCATCCCGATCATTCCGTTATTGGTTTTAATGCCACAGGCAAGGGCCGTACCTCCGGCGCCGGAGTCGGTGATGTAATCGCTGGCTGATAATGTTTTTACTAAAGCAATCTGGTTAAATTCCGCCATGTGCAGCGATCCGCATGATGCCGTATAGGCAGCATACATCTGTGGCAGCCCCATCCCGTCACCGATCATCAGGATAATATTTTTCGGCAGATGCTCCCTGCCGGATACTTTTGAGGTTTTCTGCGCATGCAGTGCCGGAGCTGATGCAGCAATCATCGATATAATTGCTGCAAAGACAAAGATTTTTTTCATAAACAGGTAAACATTATCATCATAATCCGATGCAAAAATATAATATCCGGGGCAAGGCAGGATTAAATATTTGTGAATTAAGGATATTTTCAGCAAAAAATGAAAATGAATGCCGGGGCATTTGTCTTTGGAAAAATTAGCTACATTTACCCGCCCTAAAGCAGGGCTGATGTCAGGAAAAGTAAAAATCTTCCGGATGTCAACAGAAAACATTAATTCAAATTTCTAACCTAAGCTTTATGAAAGAGAAAGCCGTGACTTTGTTAAATGAGTCAAAAACCGCCAGGTGGATAGCATTGGCCCTGATTTCAACCACCATGTTCTTTGCATACTTCTTTGTGGATGTTGTGGCGCCTTTGCAGAGCATGCTTGAAACCGATTACAAATGGACGCCTGAAGTGTTTGGTATGCTTGGCGGATCTGAATTTTTCCTGAATGTATTTGCCTTCTTTCTTATCTTTTCCGGTGTTATCCTTGATAAGATGGGTATCAGGTTCACCCTGATCACTGCAGGACTTACCATGGTGATTGGTGCTGCTCTCAAATATTATGCACTTACGCCAGGTTTTACTGATACCGGTATTGCCGAATGGCTGGGTTCTTTCATAACCTGGGTTCCGGCTTCTGCCAAGCTTGCCTTTGTTGGATTTGCAATTTTCGGCATCGGGGTTGAGATGGCCGGAATCACTGTATCCAAGACCATTGTAAAATGGTTTAAGGGGAAGGAGATGGCTCTTGCCATGGGCCTGGAGATGGCAGTTGCCCGTCTCGGCGTCTTTGCCGTTTTCAGGTTGACCCCGATCTTTGCTGAAAGTGGCGGTCCATCCAACTCCGTATTATGGGGCCTGGCATTCCTTTGCATAGGTTTTCTCCTTTTCCTGACATACACTTTTATGGATGCGAAGCTGGATAAGCAGATGGGCGTGTCAAAACTGACTACCAGTCCGGAAGATGAATTTAAACTCAGCGACCTGAAAAAGATTTTTACCAATCCCGGATTCCTTGCGATAGCCGGACTTTGCGTTTTATTTTATTCGGCGATTTTTCCTTTCCAGAAGTTTGCAACGGATATGCTGGCATCAAAACTGGATGTTGACATTAAAACAGCGGCCGCTTATTTTTCCTATTTCCCGATTGGTGCGATGGTTCTGACGCCTTTTATAGGATATTTCCTTGACGTCAAAGGCAAAGGAGCCACCATGATGATATACGGTGCTGTGCTGCTTACGGTTTCGCATCTGATTTTTGCGCTTGTTCCGGCCGAATCCTTTGGCGTGGTGACCGCAATTCTTACCATTGTTATCCTCGGAACTGCTTTTTCACTGGTGCCGGCATCTATGTGGCCTTCATTGCCGAAAATCGTTGAGGATCGGTACCTCGGATCTGCATACGGAGCAATTTTCTGGATTCAAAACATTGGTCTGCTTGCCGTTCCTATTCTTATTGGCTGGGCATTATCAGCATCCAATCCCGGGGTTTCAGAGCAGATTGCAGCCGGTGTGGAAGGCGTTAAATATAATTATACCGTACCTGAACTGATTTTTGCCGGATTTGGTGTGCTGGCATTTGTCCTCGGCTTTGTGCTGAAGTTCGTTGATAAAAAGAATGGTTACGGACTGGAATTGCCTAACAAAAAGAATTAGGCAGCCTTTCTGATTCATTAAGCGGTATCACCTGATGCCGCTTTTTTTATACAATGTAGTGCAAAAAAAAACCTGCCGGGATGTGCAGGTTTTTTTAACGACATGATAGGAGGGAGTAATAATAGAACACTGGGGCCGGGAAGCCCGGTGCTCATACTAAAATATGTCTTTAGTATTGTGCAAAGATGCAACATTATAAAGGCCCTGTTTTAGCAAATGTACAAGCGCATGGATTTATTTATCAAGCGTAGCTGTTTTTCGAATATTCGTATAGTCCGGTGGACATATTCGTGGACTACCCGCCTGTTTTTTCCGCCGGATTGCGCTTTTGGCCGATTACCGGCAGTCAGAAAGGGATAAGGAGTATTACAATAATGTACTGATACCTTATTCAATTCTTTGCAGAATCAGCCTGTTATTTGCTTCGTTTCAGCAACCTTGCCGACAAGCTTTCGACGGTTACTTCAGTGCCGGTAAATTCGTTTCCGGTCAGCAGGTCATTATAGGTTCCATTTTCAGGAAGCCGGAAAATACGGGAAGAATCGCTCATATTGAAAACAACGGAAATCAAATCACCGTTGGTGTTCGTGCGGTTGTAGGCCAGTATTTTATCTTCCGCAACGGTGAAGTCCAATGCACCAAAAACCAGTACCGGATTCTCTTTTCTGATGCGGATCAGTTTCTTGTAAAACTCCAGCTGTTCCCGGTTAAAACCTACCTGATCATAGGATTTCTTCCCCGGTTTGATATTGGTCCTGGTTTCATCATCAAACTTCAGCTCTTCCCACCACAGCGGTTTGCGTTCGTCAGGATCGTCGCCACCCCACATGCCGAACTCATCACCGTTCCAGATGTGGGGTGAACCGATTGATGTAAACTGATGAATGAGATAGAGCCTGACCCTGTTGTAAGTATCCTCATCCGGTCTTCCGCTGATATATGCAGTATCTTCGTGAGGAGAAGCCCGGTATTTGTATTTGCCCTTGTTGGCAAAACACGACAGCAGCCTGGGGCTGTCGTGGGTTGCATTTACATTCATCATCCCATACCGGAAAGGCTCATCCAGTCTGCCCCATTCAAAAAGCAGCTGATCAGCAAACTGACGCGCATCGTATTCCGGTTCCGCCTCGGCAAAAAATCCCCTCGCCGGACGGTAGGCCTGGTAAAACATTACGGCATCAAATACGGAATCATTGGTGTATGGTGCGGGATCCATCAGGTCGTCCGGCCAGGTTTGCCACCAGATTTCACCCACCAGGTAAGCTTCCGGATTGATGGATTTAACCACATTACGGTAATCGCGCCAGAAGCCCATGGGTATCTGATCGGCCACGTCAAGCCTGAATCCGTCAATTCCTTTGCTTACATCCCCGCCAGGTGCCAGCCAGCGGCGGGTAACGTCAAAAATGTGTTTTTTAGCCCCGTCGTTCAGGTTTCCTTCATAGGGGAAGCCGTGTTTTCTCTCGCCGGTGACGCCGGTTTTTTTGAGTTCGGGCAGGCTCATGATGTTCAGCCAGCCTTTGTAGGCAAATTCATTGCCGGCGGTGGCCGGATCGTCCCAGGCAGTGACTTCATACCAGTCCTTATAGGCCGATTGTTCCTGGTTCTTTATCAGATCCTGCCATGCCCAGAACAACACCCCGGTGTGGTTCCACGAAAAGTCAACAATTACCCTGATGCCCCGGTTATGCAATTCTTCAACCAAACTGAGGAATAATTTATCTGCCGAGGTCCATTTCCAGGTTTCGGGGTTGGCCGGGTCTTCTGTTGCCATTATGGCGAGATCGCCTTCAGGATCGGGCCCGAAATTGATATCGATGTGATGATAATTCCGGGCATCGTATTTATGCAATGAAGGCGCATCATTAATGGGGTTCAGGTAAATCGCGGTAATGCCCAGATCCGAAAGATAATCCAGCTTGTCGAATATCCCCTGCAGGTCGCCTCCGTATCGCCGGTGCTGCATGGTTTCGCGCAGGCCCAGCCCGGTTTTCGCGGCCCAGGGTTCCTGGGTATACCAGTCGGAAGTCCATGGGGAAACTGCCCAGTCGTCAGGTACCGGGAAGGATGCTGAAGGTGTTGAGATGGAAGCGATGGTGGGATCATTGGAAGGGTCGCCATTGTTGAACCTCTCAACGAAAATCTGATACCAGATCACCTCTTTCGACCATTCGGGAGGAGATGCAACACTTTCAGTTTTTGTTTTATCATTACAGGAAGCCATCATCAAAAGGGATGCAAAAAACAGAATTTGTTTAATTTGTTTCATGATATGGGAGTTTCTTGATCGGTTGGTCAATAAGCTGGTCAGGAAGTTTAAAAGGGGCCGGAATCAGGTTGAAGCCCGTTTTTCGAGCGATACCGGAATTACCCTTGTCTGAAAATCAATGAAGGTTGAAGGGTTTTCAATTCTTTTAATCAATATTTCAACCGCCTGCCGCCCCATTTCAAATCCGCTTTGTTCAACTGTTGTAAGCGGCGGGTATGCGATGCTGGCGATGGGGTCATTGCCGAATCCGGTTACCGCAATGTCTTCGGGGATCCGGCTGCCGTTTTCCTGCAAAATCTGCATGGCAGCAATGGCGGTGAAATCGTTTACCGCAAAAATGCCGTCTATTTTCGGTGCAATCCGCAAGATCTCTTCTTTGAGCTGATAAACCTCCTGCCGGGTGTCGCATTGGATAATCAGTTCCGGGTCCGGTTCAATTCCGTAATTCTGAAGGGCTTTTAAGTACCCGTCCAACCTTAACCTGCCCACATGCAGGTGTTTCGGAGAGGCCAGGTGCAGGATTCTTTTGCGTCCGGTTTCAAGGAGATGGCTGGTAGCTATCAATGCACCTTCAAAATCGGCTGTTACCACCCGGTCGGTTTCTACTTCCTCGCTTACCCTGTCGAGAAATACGAGCGGAATCCCGCTGTCGATCAGATCCTTGAAATGACCGTGATTATGGGTGGTTTTGCTGATGGAGATCAGGATTCCGTCGACCCGGTTATCCAGTAAAACCTGTGTGTTGATGACTTCCCGGTTGTAATCTTCGTTTGATTGACAGATAATCAGCCGGTACCCTTTTGCATAGGCAAGTTCTTCAATCCCACTGATCACGGAGGAAAAGAAATGATGCGTTATTTCAGGGATGATCAGTCCCAGGGTATTGGAGCGCTGTCGTTTCAGGCTTAAAGCCAATGCATTGGGCCTGTAATTAACCTGTTCTGCATATTCTTTTACAACACGCTTTGTTTCCGTACTGATGTCGGGGTGGTCTTTAAGTGCACGCGAAACCGTGGAAGGGGAAATTCCCAGGGCGCGGGCAATATCATTGATAGAGATCAGGTTTGATTTCATCAAAATCTTTTTAAGGTAGCGCAGTTTTTATTGCATAAAGATAAGGTGTTGGTGAATGCCAATGCCTGTTTACGGATGATTTTTGATAAAAATTCACATTCTTCCGTCCCCCGGAGCTGAATTACATAAAAATTTTCATTGAAAGATGTCATTTGCAATCGTTTCCGCAAACGATTGCGGTAATTTTTTTGTTTCATTTCATGTATTTTTGTTAATAAACCTTAAATATTGAATTAATTTTTTCTTAACATTGTAGCTGGAATACGGCCATTTTTAAGCAGATAGGCAAGTTTCAGGACTTTTTCTTTAAAAGGTGTTTTTTATTTTAATTTCCGGCACTTTCAAAGTGCCTTTCCGGATGATAAGAATATGAAAAATGTCCTGCGTCTTTGAGTTATATTTTCTGCATTGAGAAATGGTCGTTTTCGCCTATATTTGACTGAGTAGTTTTTTACATATCGTTTGTCAATTTTAAGTTTGAGTTAACATAATTAAACCACCAACCAAAATCAGAATTATGAAGAAGCATTATGCATTGCTGAAAGTTCTGTTTCTGTTACTTGGCCTGGCAATCGGTTCTCAGGGATTTTCCCAGGGAGTCAGGGTTTCGGGTAAAGTAACAGATGCAAATGATGGACAATCCATACCCGGGGTGACCATCTTAGTTAAGAATACCTCTACAGGTACCATCACAGACATTGATGGAAAGTATTCACTTGAAGTAGAACCTGGCGCTACCCTGGTCTTTTCATTTGTTGGGTACAACACTCAGGAAGTAATTGCCGGCGCTCAGACTACCCTGAATGTTGTGCTGGTGCCTTCGGTTACAGAGTTGGAAGAAGCTGTGATTATCGGTTACGGAGCGGTAAAGAAAAGTGACGCAACCGGATCTGTAGCCGTGGTTTCGTCAAAGGACTTCAACCGCGGAGCCATCACGACGCCTCAGGAACTGCTGGTAGGGAAATCTACCGGTGTGGTTATCACCAGCAGTGGTGGTGCCCCCGGCGCCGGAGCCACCATCCGGATCAGGGGAGGATCCTCTTTGAATAAAAACAATGACCCGCTTATAGTTATTGACGGTGTCCCCATTGATAACACCAGCGTTTCAGGGACCAACAACATTCTGTCAACGATCAATCCCAATGATATTGAATCATTTACGGTGCTGAAGGATGCTTCCGCAACCGCCATTTACGGTTCAAGGGCTTCCAACGGGGTGATCATCATTACTACGAAAAAAGGCACATCAGCTGGTAACAAGAAACTGAAAATCAGTTATAACGGCACGATTGGTTACAATACCATTCCCAATACCATCGAAGTGCTTTCGGGAGATGAATTCCGCGAACTGGCTGCAGATTTGAAAAATCAGGGCTTTTCCGGCCTGAATGATGATGCGCTGAAACGTTTGGGTGGCGAAAACACCGACTGGCAGAGCGAGATTTACCGGAATGCCATTACCCAGGACCACAACCTGAGTTTTTTCGGCAACCTGAAAGCACTGCCTTACCGTGCTTCATTCGGCTACACCGATCAGGACGGAATTCTGCGCGAAACCAATATGAACAGGGTTACAGGAGCGTTGTCGTTGAATCCGACACTGCTCGACGAACACCTGAAAGTTGACATCAACCTCAAGGGAAGCCAGGAAAAACAGCAGTTTGCCGA
>ERZ795057.3251-NODE-3251-length-11293-cov-4.603844_pt1 | contig 11293 bp, 10 predicted proteins | sample MGYA00375141_ERZ795057 | MGnify/ENA primary metagenome ERZ795057 (study PRJEB30186, sample SAMN05720163) | activated sludge metagenome | isolation source: Anaerobic digester | place: Hong Kong | collected 2015-01-26 ... | reverse complement strand
GAAGAGTATTTTTTCTTTAATGATCAAGATATGTTGGAAAAGGTGAACGATGTTTTAAAGAACAAAGATGAAACCGAGGTTATTTTTTTGAATGATCTTTATTGGAAAGAACAAAGAAAGGGAGTTCAAACATATCATTCGATAGAAGAATTTTGTGAATGGAGAGGAATCAAAAATATGAAGTGTTTTAAATACATGCATACAAAAGAAACGAACGCATTTTTTGCATGTGTTTCGATTGAAAACTGTGATCTGAAAAACAGAAAAGATGAGATTATGATGTGTTTGCGAAGCAAACATTATTTTAATTTTAATGTTACGAGAGGAAGAGAACTTTATGAGCGAATGTGTTGGCTCACGGAACAAACAGCATTGAACGCTATTGAAAAAAAATCGGATAAGATTGTCTTTTTGAGTTCTGGGATGATCGATGATTTTGTTCCATTTCATAAGCAAATGAAGAAGTATTATCCATGGGCTAGGATGACAATCGTGCATACATATCAAGTGGATAAATCTGACAAAAACCATCTTGTAGAGAAATGGAGTTTATGTACTAGTTTTGACGAATGGTATGCGATCCAAATATTTTCTTGGACTGTTTTTGGAAAAGAACATGATGTGACAAGAACTCGCAAAACTTGCTGTTTTGATTTTGACAAGGAAATGTGTATGTGGATATGTACGGATTCATACGGGTTTGATCGTTTTTATCAAAAATATTATGTTGATGATAACACATGTTTTGAAAATATAACAATTGGTTGCTAATATCTATGTTTTGAAAAACAGATATAAAATTAAAATACGATATTGAAAATGAGATTTTTGAAATGCAAAAATAAAAAAAATGAAGTTTCCGATACATCTTTTTGATTTGATTGTGAGAAACTTTGCACAATCAAACAAAACACATCATGATAAGTGTATATTTTTTAACTATGTTTGTTCTGCGAACTTTTTTTTACAATATGACGATATTATACACTATGTTTACAATATGCTATGGAGGGATGAACATAACGACAAAAGAACCAAAGATGCAGGCTTTAAAAGAGCCTCTATAATCAGATTTGCAGAGTACATGATGGATGTAAAACGAAATATGCAATTTCAGAAGGATATGTGCGATCATATCCAGCGTATTATAAGATATGTGGCTTGTAATGCATCCGATTCTTTGTCTATGTTTATGAATGATAATATTGAAAAACATTGGTTTGGTTTTTTGCGAGCATTGGCACATTCGACCCAAATGCATCCTCAAACTCAGTTTTTGTTCAAAACTGCTATGACGATCTTTGGAGAAAAAATGATATCTGAACTATCCAGAAAAGAAGTGAATGCATCATCGATACGATTCATCCATAATTTTTTCTTCAACGATGATCTACCAGAGTTTAATTTTTTTTATACGTTTTTTACAATATGTGATGATATGAAGCGGTGTGTCAATTTTCAAGAATCAGATCATCTTGAACGAAAAAATAATCCACATGTTGTTAAAGAAAGGTTTTGGAAGACTCCAATAACAGATGATATTTATGCATTCTATGTTACTTTATGTTATCTTTTCTCGAAAAAGTTGGCTTATATGCTTCAATGTTTACAATACTCTACAATAAGTATGGAAACCTATTTGCATATTCATTTTGTTAAGCGCAAACAAATGAAAAGATTCCTACGTATAATATATGTTATGGACAGAACGTTATTTGTTGATGATTTTTGGTTGCGGCTGGTGAAAATTTTACACTATTATCCGGGCATAAATTCCAAAACAATGGAAAAATACATCAAGCCGGGATTGAAAGAAATGTAGTTTGAAAAAATAATGTTAGGTTGATGTATTTGAATAATATGTTGAAATTTTATGATGATTTAAAAATAAAAGAAATGTTCATTTTATTAAAATTGTGAAAACTATGTTTTTTTAAAAATCAAAAAATGTTTCCAATTAATTTGTTTGTTTTGATCGAAGAGCGAAATCCATATGATTGTCGTCTTTTTCGACTGATCTACTTGGAGTGTTTCAAAGAACATGAAAATGTTATCGATTATCTGTGTGAAATGATGTTTCCATCACAAAAAGAAATATTTCAAACATATTCGTTACAAACGAAAGTCAAAAAATTAGAAGATCTCTCCAATAAGTTAAAATTAATCATATCATATATGATTGAGTATCAATCTAAAAAATTCAAACAGATAAGAGCCAAGTTTATGAAAAAAGATAAAGTTAAAAAAAATAAAAATGAAGAAGATGATGATGAAAATAATGAAGAAGATGATGATGAAAATAATGAAGAAGATGATGATAATGAAAATAATGAAGAAGATGATGATAATGAAAATAATGAAGAAGATGATGATAATGAAAATAATGAAGAAGATGAAAATGATAAAGATTCGCACCTTTTGCGCAAATTACCACTATTCGTAGATCTAACGGATGATGTTGATAAATACCAGCATGATAAAAACAAACAACGTGATTTTTTCACGTTGCATCTTCAACGCTTTATCTTTAAAGATAACTATATTTACATGATGATAATTTCATGGGTTTATGAAGAACTTAAGGAGTATCTAGATGATATTTTGTATCTTTTATGTTGCTGTTGTTTTGGTATAGATTATAATACCAAATGGAAACATAGCATCAAACTCATATTTTTATGTGATGCATACACAGCTATTTTCAGTTTATATCCCAGTAATTTGGTTGTAAGAGATACAATTTTGGATTGGATACTTGGTGCAGTTAATGATATGGTTAAAATCGAGTCTAGAAAAAACGCGAACGATAAAAACGATAAAGATGTTTTTACTGTATGTAAAATGGAAAAGGATCATTCGAAAAAATATGAGATGGATTTTACAGAAGAATGTTGTGGTTTGGTTAAAGATTCTTTGCTTTTGTTTTTGATATACTCCAAACCATTATTCCGATACTTCTATGAAAAAGGCGCTTTTGCAACATATAGTCCGATTATGATTAATCTTATGATTTTCAAACGTTTTTATTTTATGAAAAAGACCTTAGAACGTATAACGATGAATATAGACGATGGAATATACGAAAGATTTGTCTTTTTTTCTATATATCATCGTTCAAAATATTACAACTCTAAATTTGAACGCGATAATTTATTTCCTACTGGTATAGGAATGGATGCTTTAGTTCGAGTACTTGTAGTACGGCAACATGGGTTTTATATAAAGTTTAGTAAGAAATCTAAAGATTTCTTGATAGTATTATTACGAGATTGGGATTGTTCAGATATCAAAGAGTTTTTTGATGTTGTAAACAGATTGAAAACTTGTGAATTGGAATTAGATTGGGTAAGCGATTTCAAAAAATTATTCACTATGGCACCGTATGAAGTGCTTCAAACATTAGTACGTCACAAAACAGATTTGAAGCGTTTTTTTAAGACGGATGAAAAATTACATTGTAGAATAGATGAATTAAAAAAATATTTTATGGTATACGAACAAAAAACAATGCTTCAAAGTAAAAAAATTACAATTTGCCCCTAAACAAATACAAAGCTTTGACTCCTTTGATTTGTCCTTTGTTATCGCGTACCACATATTTTGGATCGGTACATGGAACATAAACATTCCCTGTAAACCAGTCTGGTACCACTCTTGCTGCGATATCTGAAACGATGATATCGGGATATGTATCTTGTCCTTGTTTGAAAGGAAAGTCCAAAACACCAACATATTCGGGTTTTGAAACAATGGGTATACCGTTTGGATCGGTACCTAGAGGGTCAAGCCCGCTTGCATCTGCACGGATCACTCCCATGGATTTAAAAGCGATGGTTGTGTCTTCATTTTTCGGATCACAATACACAACCACTTCATGAGGTGTGTAATTCTCAAGACAAGTTGACATTTTTGCACGGAGATTAAAAATTAAAAAAGTAGAATGATATTTAATTTTTATTCGATAGTATGAGAGGGGTATTCATTTAAATCTGTGCTTTTCTATTCCTTTTTATATAACGTTATTTTTTGATTGTTTTTTGGTTTTATTATAGCGAAATGTTGCATGATGAACTTTTATATTGTATTGAAAAGCGATTCCCTACATTGGTTAATTGGACCTATATTCTTTTAGGAGACTTTTTAAAAAATCATAGAGAAACTCTTGAGCGTATTTGTAATATCTTAGGATTGAGATCGCAAATACTCCGTTTCGATGGGAAAGATGATCTATTCAAAAAAGTTATCAGATTGCAAAAGGATTGTAGTCGGATATTGGAATTTAGTTTGAGTGATTATTTCAAAGCAAGCTATGAAGAAGGAGATAAAACAACAGATGAAAATATGGCTCTTGTTGCAAGACCTGTATTTTCTTTGGTATTTTTTACGCTGTATGATATGGAAGCACTGTCTCTATGGCATAGTATAGTTATGGCTATCCTTCAAGATGCGATCGTCGATGATGAAAAGCGATACGGCTTCAAAAGTTTTGTTATCAATGCTTTTTTGGGATGCATTCTAAAATTATGGAACGAAGGAAAATTTACCAAAGATCTTGTAACAATTATGGAAGATATGTTTTTTTGGAGACAAGGGGGTCTAAATCTAATCGATTACTTTTATCCCAAAAATTGGCGCGAAGATTATATTCAAAAAATGAACTTTAGTTATTCGCACGATATAATGGACAAACAAAATATTCACAGAATTAACAAACGACTTCGTAACCGAACGCGTTTTATGAAACCAATTTATTTTTTTTGCTTTTTTTCTGAAGAGATCTTTTATTTTGTGGCAACTGTGAAATATAATCTACATTGGTATCAAATACCTCATCGGCGTATGTATATGTATAATTTTCAACTCGTTTCTATTATTCTGGCAAACAAGAGTTTTTTGCTTCAATTTGATTCTGATGTCATTAGAAGAATGATTTTTGCTTTGATGTATATATTTGTAGCTAGCAAAGATGGACGGGAAGAGATTTTAACACTTATAGAGCAACATATGGATATTTTTTGTTCTTATATTCCTTTTGTGTTAACGATATACAAAGAAAACACAAAACCAAAATTAATATCAAGATTTCTACAAGCGGTATTTTCTTCATTTAACGCAAGAAATTCAAGTAGAATATTCGATTTATCCAAAAAATTTATGACTTTGGATGATTATATGATTTACAAACGGATAACAAATGAAAAATCAAAGCAAATGCAGATCACTAATTTTTTTAATCCGGTATCTTAATTTTAAATAATATGTTGAAATTTTGTTGGATTGATTTTTTGATATTATAAAAAGATGGGTTTACCTTGAAAAATAGATGTAGATTGAAACGAAAGAATTAAAAATTGGAGCTCAAAAATCTGTTCAATCATGGAAACAAAATACACAAAAGCTGATGTGTGTAAAGCATTGTACCGAATCTATGAATTTTCGGGAGAACCACAGTCGATTTTTGGAATCAAATGCTTTGAGTTCTTCAAAGACGATCCATTCATTTCATATATTATATGTGCTATTGTTTTGAATTATTTTCAAAAAGAGAGAAATCATGATGGATTGATTCAATTTGTGGATGATATGAGATCAATTTTTTATTCCCACAAACAGACATTTGATGTTGTAGTGAAAATCACCTGGCAGAAAAGACGTATGCTAAAGATGATATGGATCAGCATACTGAACAATTTTTATGAAAAAAGAATGCTTTGGATAGGCTGGATTTTTCTATGCGATTTTTTTCACTATGTGTTTCAAAATGAAAAGGACAAAGCTAATTATCGGTTTACATTGTGCGAAGCTATTTATTATGTCATTATGAATCTTATGAGGAAACAACATGATATCGATCTTTATCTTGCAAGTATTGCAAATGATATTTTTAAGAAAAGAAAGTGGGGGTTGCGTTTTGCAGAAACCTATCGATTCGATGGAGATAATGATCCTGATCTTAAAGAATATTTTCGGAAGGCCCGAAATGATGAACTTAAAAACGTAGAGTTTATGGCTTCGCTTATATTCTTTGCGTTTTTTTCGGATAATGGATTTGATTTTTTCAAAACAGATATACTTTCTGATTTGGATATCAAAACGAAACGTGTAATTACATGTGCTATTAAGGAGATTTTTAAGATAGAACGACCTTTTTTAATGACGTGCAAAACTATCCAAAACCCAAAAGTACTTCAACGCATTGCTTTTTTCGTATTTGGAGCAGCATCTACTGAAGCCATACACTTGACTGATAATTTTGAAATTTTTGAAAAATTACATTTGGCCGACCACAGTTTACACGCAATAGAATTTTACATCGAAAACACGGATAAAAAACTAACACTGACGTATTGTCGTAACTTTATACTAAACTTACCATTTCCAGATAACGAAAGATTTCTTAACATATTTGAATCATTAAATATTCCAGACGGATATTATGGAGATATTCATAGAAAAATTTTAAATGAGGTTAAAAAAACTGTGGAACGAAAAAATCAAAAATTTGTTGAGATTTTTGAAACTACTATAAATTAACACTTTTTTGATATAGTGACAATTATTTTTTTAAAAATGAAGGTCCCAGTGCATTTAATCGATCTTATTGTACGAAGACGTTCATATTCCTCCTATCTTTATGATTGTATAGCGTTTGCCGGTCTTTATTCTGATGACAACGAAATTATACGGGATGTATTCATTTTATTATCGATCGATTTGGATTATTACGCTACGCGTGACAAGCAAGCCGATCTATTGAATTTTCTTTGGAATCTGGATGCTATATCGAGGATATCAATTTCAATGTCTAGAGAAGAAAAAAACAATACAAAAAAGTCTGATGATGCTCGTTACATGCCAATTTTATTGAATATTCTGTACACATGTTACGATAAGAAAGTTCTACATCTGGCTCCTCAGATCATGAAATCTATTATTATTTTCAGTACGGATCTTGTTCTTATAGGAAGTGCATTTTATAGATTTTGTAAGGATATGATCGAAAAAGATACGTTTGACAAAGAAATGATTGAAATCATGGAAAGAATGGTTCTTTATGAAAAGAATGGGGTGCAACTTTATAGATTTTTTGCATCACATGTCAAAGATGAAATATCTAAAAGAAGGGAAAGACTCAGCTTTCCAGGTTTACCAAAAGATGAATACTGCACAATTATTTGTGAAACCAACAAACATACTAGAGGTGGTTTGTTTCGAGAATCGATGTTTTTCTTTTCTCTTTTTTCTGATAATATATTTGAGTTTTGGTGCTCAGTTTTGTTGAGCAAATTTCATACTTCAGAATCTATTCTTTTGGACACTCAACTATTCAAGAAATTATTGATGTGGTTAGAAAAGATGAGGAACAACGATCACTGGTCTTATTTTAAAGATCGTGATGTTTTAGAAAGACTCACAATATTTGTACTGGATGTATTGGTCAAAGCGTGGAACATAGCAACTGTTAATCATACTAGACTACAAACAACGATCAAAACAAAGACTATGAAAATTTTTGGATTGATATCTTATTATGATGCTGCCTTGGAACGTCTAGTAGCAAAAAATCCATATTCAAGATACGAAAAGGCAGTATGGGGGACTTTACAAAAGCATATTACTTTTGTGGTATTTCAATATCAAAAAATATAATACATACAAAAATATGTTTGGGATATTTTATATGAACTGAAAAAAAATATAGTATAAATACATGTGATTTAAAGTAATTAATAAATACCGATGTTTCAAAATTAAAACTGTATTTTTAAGATACTGTCGTAAGACTCACAGAATCTGTACTGGATGGCTTGGTCAAAACATGGAATCTGGCCAGAGTGGGTCAAGCTACACTGCGACCCACAATCAAAACGAAAAGAGATTGGATTACTGGAAGGTTTTGCTGATGTTGTAAAACCACAAATCAATATCCAATTAGTGAATATCATCTTTGATCGTAACCCGGATAAATCCTTTATCCAATGGGTTTTTCTATGTATGTATGTGGATACATTTGAATTTGTTGAAATGTTTGATCCTCATCCTTGTGATACAAAGTTTGGAAAATTGTCTGCAGATGAAAAAAGAATAATATGGCCAAAGATTTTTAGAAAGATACAAAATTGTTTTGATGAGATGGAGTTTGTATGTGATATGAATGAAAATTTTGAATTATGTGAACGTAGAGTGATATCACAACTAAAAAAGCTGGTTTATTTCTTTATGAAGCATGATTTTTTACAATACTTTAAAAGCATTGTATATCCTATGGGGATGATTTTATTTTTTCGACTTCAGAACACTTCTCAAGGTTTTATGATCGATGCTATATTGGAAGGTTTCTACAAATTGCTTTGTAGAGGAATAGTTCGTATGAATATTTTAGACATCGTGGAAGAACTTTTTTTCAAAAAAACGTTCGAACAAAACTTAATCTATGCTTTTTATCCGGGTGCGGCAGTTTTGGACCCAGGTTTTTCGCATGTCCATCAATTAAGTGAATTTGACAGTGGTCCAGATGTAGAATTAGATACAAAAATCATTCGAGACCGGTTTTGTTTTCATGTCGGGATAATCTTTTTTTCATTCTTTTCGAAAGATATGACGGTTTTTTTAAAGATCCTCATGAATGATACTTATACCGGAAGTTATCTGAAAACAAGCGCACTTCTCACCGCAATAAAAATCTTACAGAAACATGTTGATTTTCTTTGTCAATATGTCAAAAAACCTGATATTTTGCCTGTTTACATTTGGATATGTTTGAAGGAAACATCTTATAATTCAGACGAAATCTATCTTCTAGCCGAACATGATATGGTTCGAAAAGGTTTATTTGATCTGTTTATTGAGAAAAAAACGGATTTGAGAGCACCGTTTTTTGCTCACATTACTCGAATATGGGAACGTGAACATGCTTTGGAAGCATTGGATATATTTAAAGATCACATATCTCCAAAAGACATGATCTTATGGCGAGACATTCTCGACAAAAAACAAAAGGTGAATAAAATGAAAGTTAGGACGATTACTGTCATGTTTCTAGATTATGTACCAATTGGTGAATAACTATGCAATGTAAAATGGAAAGGCTTTTTTTTTACTACATAAAAAATTTTTTATCACATAAATATATATGTTGTCCTGTGGTTCTAAGGCATTTCACATAGTTTTTCCAGTATTCATAAAACTCAGTTTTGCTCTTCCTCAAATCTTTCTTTTGATCATTACTTAATATACCAATTGGAGAAAAGATAACGTGGCAGTTTTTCATTATATTTCGAACATGTGTGGAAAAACAAACATCTACTAGATCCAACGGACACCAATTGTGTCTTTTTTCGATCTCTTTGCAAAGAGCAATATATTCTGATACACGTTGATCAATGTAGTCAATCTTCTTTTCACTTCCAGTTTTTTCAATCATTCCTGAATATATTTCTCGTATTTTATACAGAATAAAAATCATTTCTGTAATAGAATCATGCAATGTTTTTTGAAACGTGTTCATATGCGGTAATTTTTTTTGGTAGTCATCCATGATAAAAAATTTGTGTTTAAGTTTTTTCAAAGTTTCACTTTTATTTTTAAGTATTTATAGTAAAAACACATAGTAAATTTTAATTTTTCAATTGAAATTACAAATTTCTTCACTGGTATGAAGAACATGTGTAGATCCCACAAACTTCAACTTTGGTTGTATCGATCATAAAATATCCATTACTGGTGCTTTCATTAAATTCGCAACAATCGTAGACCGCTTTCATAAATTCCTGTTGTAGGACTGATTCATCCTTGGTTACAGCAGATTCATCCGTAGTAAAAACATAGTTTGCTGGACAAACCGACATTGGGCCTGATTTAGCCCATTTTGTGAGTATCTCTTCAATACTCATTTTCTTTCCTTTGATCTCAAAGCATTGTGTTTTGCATTCTTCTTCCTTCAACGCAACCCATGTCACACATGATTCTTCATTAATCTGTTGAAATAAAATAATCCTTTCCGCATGTTTAGCACGTTTTTCAATGTCGGTTTCCGATGCTTGGTTTGCTTCCGAGTCGGAATCTCTTTTTCGCTTTGAGGATTCCATATTTTTTAATCTTGATATAAAAAATTAATTTGTTTTGGTTTGTCAAATGTAAAATATTTTATGGTGTTTTAATAATCCAAACAAATTTTTTAATATTCTCAACAAATTAAAGTTCAAATATCAAAACATCAAAATTTTAAAACGTTTTGATATTTTGAGCATCCTCAGCATCATTGATTCTGGATGCTTCATTTTTTCCAGTTTCTTCTTCTTTATCCTTTTCAATTTCTTGTGGTTTTCGAATGGCAAATTGAGTCGTTTTACAAAACCTTGTTTTGAAATTGGGACATCCCCAAAAAAAAGATCCAAGACGATTCCTTTTTAGTTCAAGGTTTGTAGCGCACAAACGACATGTTGGTATATTTGTTTGGTCGATTTCATCAAGTTTGAATATTGCTGTTGGGAAATCAGGTGTTTCGTGGATAAGTTGGTCTTTTTCTCTTGAATAGACTAATGCGACACACGTTTTCGTTCCTCTATAGCATGAAGGACAAGTCATAAAAAATTCGTCTGTTTTTGTTACTTCGATCATCATGTACATACAACTCTTGTGAAAAATCCCTGAACATGTTTCATCGTGTCTATAGAAAACTTCACCGTCTTCAAAATTCTGTTTACACACATCACAGATAATTTTATTGTTTGTTTGGTCGAATTGATCCCATAACTCTGGTTTTTTTGGGGCCATAAATCCTCCAATAATACTACATTGATCAATAATGTGTTTTCCTCTACAAAGATTTCTTAATCTTTGTGCAATCAATGATAGTTCATGGTTTTGTAACGTTTTGAAATGATCCTCTCTTAAATTATCGTATGTACATACAAAATCCTTCATGTACCAAGATTCTGCAATTAGCAAACAATATCTCAAATTGATGATTTGTTTTCTTTGTTTTTCAATAGTCAGGTTCGCTGTTTTCGCTATAGCAAGCATATGTTGAAACAAAGGAACACTTGTGCAACCAGCATGATTAAAATGACCTCGAATACATCCTTCAGATAAAAAATCTGAAGGATTTTTCAACGAGTGACGTCTCATAATTAATGATTCTGAATAGACAGCTTCTGGATTATAAGTTAGGGTTGTATCATCTCTTTTTCGTTTTGGTGCCATTTTGGTTTTAATTTTTTTGAAAATCTAAAAAATTAATTAGAAGCGAATTATTTTTAAGCTCCGTTTTTTATATTGATAACACCAATGG
>ERZ795057.3250-NODE-3250-length-11293-cov-5.574657_pt1 | contig 11293 bp, 9 predicted proteins | sample MGYA00375141_ERZ795057 | MGnify/ENA primary metagenome ERZ795057 (study PRJEB30186, sample SAMN05720163) | activated sludge metagenome | isolation source: Anaerobic digester | place: Hong Kong | collected 2015-01-26 ... | reverse complement strand
ATCTCCGGTGCAGAGAAGAAGGACTTGGTAGGGGATCTTCAAAGCTTCCAGGACAGCTTCGGCGTCACTGACCAGAGACTCAAGCTCCCGGCAGGAATCCTCAGGGCGGACGAATTTGACCAGCTCGACTTTGTGGAACTGATGTTGCCGCAGGATCCCCCGGACATCCTTGCCGTGAGAAAATTTCTCTCTTCGGAAACAGGGTGTATGCGAGGTCACTTTGACCGGCAGAGAATCAAGAGGAAGGATCTCCCCGGCAAAAAGGTTAGTCAGAGGGACTTCCGCCGTAGGGATGAGGAAGAGGTCATCTTCTTCCAACCGATAGAGGTCCTCTTCGAATTTAGGCAGCTGTCCGGTCCCTGTCATGGCATCCCGGTTGACCAGAAAAGGGACGCTGTATTCCACATACCCGTGCTGCCGTGTGTGCAGATCAAGCATGAAATTGATCAGAGCCCTTTCCAGCAAAGCCAGTTCATGGCGTTTGTAGTGAAAACGGGCCTGGGCGACTTTAGCCCCTCTCTCAAGGTCAAGGCTTGAGTCCTTTTCTCCGAGAGAGACATGGTCCTGAACAGGAAAATCGAATTTCCGCACCTCGCCCCAATTTCTTACCACCAGGTTCTCCTCTTCCCCTTTGCCGTCGGGGACAGAGGGATCGGGGATATTGGGCAAAGAAAGGAGTATGGTATTCATCTCCTCTTCCATTTGGGCGATGAGGGCATCCTTTTCCTTTATGGTGTCCCCTATTCCGCTGACCTGATTCATAATCGCGTCTGTCTCTTTTCCCTCTTTTTTGAGTTGGCCGATCTTCCTGGATGCCTCATTACGCTCGCGTTTAAGCTCTTCTGTGGCAGTGATGGCATCCCGCCTTTCTCTATCCAGCTCGATCAGTTTACGGATCTGAGGAGTAAAGTCTTCGCTTTTCCTTTTAAGCCCTTCTATGACTGCCTCGGGCTCTTTTACAATTCTTTTGATATCAATCATAATATTAATCCTCCTCCTGTTCTTTTATCACAAAAACCCCCTTTGAGCAAGGAGAAAGAAAAACGCACTTTTGCTTGATTTTTAATAATTTCGCTTTATATTAGATGGAAATGCTTAAGCCAAGGAGGTTGTTATGAAAAAATGGTTTATTGTGGCAGTCATTCTTCTTTGCGGGGCCGGCATGGCCCGGGGAGCGTCCAATCTGGCTCTTTCCCGCGCCTCAGTCAAAGCGGGGTATAATTTTGATTTCGAGCAACTCGTCATCGGTGCCGATTTAAATATGGGGACCCTGGCCAGAGACCTCTACCTCGTCCCACAGCTTGAGTTCTCTCTCGGCGGAGACTACAGTGTCTTTTCCATCGACGGGACCCTTCAGTACTATTTCCCCACGGCGGGTACTATCCGCCCGTATGCGGGGGGCGGAGTGGGTTTCCGGACGGTCAGCTGGGATTTCGGCAACGGGCTGGACGGTTCAGATACTGATTTTGTCCTGTGCGCCCTGGGCGGTGCCGACTTTGATATCGGCAATCCCCGCATGCATCTTTTTACCGATCTGAAGATCCGTTTCATGGGCTGGGGCTCCGATATGGGCCTTTGGGTCGGGCTCTCTTTCGCCCTGTAGTAATTCTTTGAGTTGAGAGAGGGTCGCCCCTCTCTCAACTCTTTTCAATAAGGTTTTGCCCGTCCATCTCCGGCGGGATCTCAAGTCCCATTATTGTCAGAAGTGTCGGAGCCAGGTCGGCAAGCTTTCCTCCCTCTTTCAGGTGTATTTTCCCTTTCTGAAGATCTTCGCGCCGTGAGATGAGGCTGAGCCAGACGGGATTTGTCGTATGAGCGGTCTGGGCCTCTCCCGTCTCGGGGTCGACCATCTGTTCAGCGTTTCCGTGATCCGCAGTCAGAAGGACCACACCGTCTTTTTCCAGAGCTTTTTGAACCACCTGTCCCACGGCCTCATCCACCACGTGACAGGCTTTCACAGCAGCGTCGAAGTCCCCGGTGTGCCCCACCATATCGGGATTAGCATAATTGAGGATGATCACATCGAAAGCCTCCCTTTCCAGAGATTCCAGGACTTTTCGGGTTACTTCAGGAGCTGACATCTCCGGCTGAAGGTCATAAGTAGACACTTTCGGCGAATCCACAAGGATCCGCTCTTCACCGGGAAAGATGTTATCCTGCTGTCCGTTAAAGAAAAAGGTCACATGAGCATATTTTTCTGTCTCAGCAATGCGAAGTTGTGTCCTTCCTGCCTGAGAAAGGACTTCCCCCAGGAGATGGTCCATCTTAATGAGAGGAAACACTACAGCGACCCTGGCCCGTTCAGAATTTGTCATCCCCTCATAGTATTCTGTCGTGGCCAGAAAAAAAAGCTCTTTGAAACCGAGAACAGGAAAAGCATCAAAGGTATCCTCAATAAATGCTTTTGTGATCTCCCTGGCCCGGTCAAAGCGGTAATTGAAAAATACGATCCCGTCTCCATCCCCTACGGGGATAAAATCCTTTAAGATACGGGGCGTGATGAATTCATCGGTCTCCCCCTCCTCATAAGCACCGGCTATGGCAGCTGCCGCTGAGTCATAGGGCCCTTTGCGGCTTTCCCCGCGGGCAAGAAGGTCATAAAACAGCCTGACCCGCTCCCAACGGTTATCCCGGTCCATGGCATAGTAGCGGCCGGTGACTGAAGCGATGAATCCCAGCTGCTCTCTGTCCATGGACTCTTCCAGAGGAGTGATATAATCCATGGCCGACTGTGGAGGGGTGTCCCGCCCGTCGGTGATCACATGGACAGCGATCCGGGAGGGGTCGATCCCCTTCTGTCGGAACGCGCGAAGGTAGGCGAGGAGATGATCCGAATGAGCATGGACCCCCTGGTCCTGGACCAATCCGAAGATGTGTACCTTCCCGCCGGACTCAGCCACATGGGCGCCCAAACGGTCAAGAGCAGGGTTCTCCGGGAAGTTTCCTTCCCGGATCGATTTATTGATACGGACAAGATTCTGATAAACCACCCGGCCGGCCCCCATATTCAGATGCCCTACTTCTGAGGAGCCTTGATAGCCTTCAGGAAGCCCTACCGCGTTTCCTGAAGTATTGATCAGGGCAGCAGGATACTCCTTAATAAAGCGTTCATGGAAACGGGGATGGCATTGGGCTATGGCATTGTCTTTTGCCGAAGGATTGTGTCCCCACCCATCCCTGATAATGAGCATATATGGTTTTTTCATATCCCTTCCTTTCGCCCTGTATTATAGAGGATAAGAGAGAGGACGGCAAGGGAGCGCAGCAAAGAGAAAAAAGTCTACAATTCTCTGATATCCAGTATTTCCCCGTCAGGGAAAAAATCGAGGAAAAGGATCTCCTTGATCTTTTCAGCTACTTCATCCGGTTTTTTGAGAGCCCCTGACTTATGAAACTCGATGAACTTTCCCACATAGATGAAATTCTCACGAGGCTGCTTTCTGATATGCTGCTGCATATCCGTATCGACGATTCCCGGAGAAAGGCTCAGTATCTTGACCCGCTCTGCTTCTTTACGCTCTTTCTGCTCTTCGGCAAAGACGCGGCTGGCCATATCCAGCCCGGCTTTGGAGGAGCAATAGGCAGACCATCCGTAGTAGGGATGTTTCCCCGCTCCCGACGAGATATTCAGGATCCTTTTTTCACAATCCAGTGTCTGGAACTGCCGGACAAATTCATTCATCAGGATGAGCGGCGCTGAAAGGTTGACATTGACAGCGTTTCCGATCTTCTCCGACTCGATCTTCCCCAGGGGGCCCACAGGAGAGAGAACCGCAGCATTGTTGATCAATCCCACAAACTCCGGCTCTTCAATATGGGAAAAAATCGTCTCCATCAATCCCGGGAGTCCCTCGAGCCTCGAGAGATCGTAGGGATAAGTGACGATCCCTCCCACTTTCTCCTCGATCTCTTCAGCCAGGTCGTCCAGCCGTGTCCTGGCGATACAATGGAGGACAAAGTTCCCGTAGGCCAGAGAGTGGACAAGGGCCCGGCCCACACCGCGGGAAGCTCCGGTGATAATGACATGCTTCATACTCTACTCCTTTTTCAGTTTGTTGGCCAGCTTCTTCAGTGCGTTCTTTTCGATCTGGGAGACGCGCTGTTTAGAGATTCCCAGAATATCTCCTATCTCCCTGAGAGAGATGACCTCTTCTCCGTAGATCCCGTATCGATAGTCCAAAATGGCCCGTTCCCGTTCATTGAGTTCTGTCAATGCCTGGAGAAGGCGCTGATGGACAGCGTTTTTCATCAGCATCTCTTCTGACTCGTCCTCGACAGAGACATTCTCCGTCCCGTTCCCCGGTGAATCCGCCTCTTCTTCCAGCTGAAGAGGACGGTAGAAGAGCGATGAGAGCACCATGAGAGAATAAGAATCCACATTGAGCTCTTTTTTCAGCTCCTCTTCACTGACCTGGGAATTAGTCGAGTTTTTGTGGTTTACGATCTTTTTATATCTTAAGTACTTATGGAAGACCCGGTCGGAGAATTTCAGGATCGATGTGTTCTTGTAAAGGTACTCCTGGATATAGTGTTTGATCCAGTAGGCGGCATAAGTGGCAAAGCGGTTTTCACGGCTTGGGTCGAACTTTTCGATGGCGATCATCAGGCCTATATTCCCCTCTTCGATAAGGTCCAGAAGCATGGACTTATTATCCCGGTTGATATATTTCCGGGCGATATTGATGACCAGGCGCAGATTCGTTTTGATGAGAAGGTTCCTCATCCCCCTGTCGGGGTGCCTGTGGTATTGGGTAAAGGCCTTTTTCTCCTCTTCTTCTCCCAGGAGAGGATACTTGTTCACTTCGGCCATATAATGATCCAGCGCATCCAGTCCAGCCCTTGTGAGCCCTGTTTTTGCCGTATCATAGGCGGCATTGAAGACTGCCTGGAAGCATTCCGGAGGCACTCCCATCTCATTGATGATATCCGGGATCTCATCCACGGAATAGTTACGGTACTCCTGCTGAAGGAGCTTCATATACGCTTTACAATCCATAATCCTAATATCTTACCTCAAAGGAGCCCGACTCCGGATCATCGGGGATGATATCTGTCTCGGCCTTCGTGACCAGGGCAAAAGAGGGGCCTTTTATGACGAGACGGGTAAACTCCTCGATGGGTTCTGGCATTCCGTAGGCCCTGACCAGAAGAGAGCCGTCAGGGAGATTTTTCACAAATCCCCGGATCCCCAGTCTTTGGGCATGGCGGACACAAAAGTAGCGGAAACCAACTCCCTGAACCCGTCCTGAGATCACCATCTGTCGTCCTGTCGTCTCCATTTTCCCCACCTTTTCGACAACATTCTCATTATAACACAGAGAAAATTGTCTGACAATTTAAAACATTTTCTTTATTTCCCCTTGACAAAAAAGAGTTTGTGAATAAGATAGACAGGCGTTCTTACTCCTCCGTAGCTCAACGGTAGAGCAACCGGCTGTTAACCGGTTTGTTGCTGGTTCGAGTCCGGCCGGGGGAGCTTAAAGCCCTGCTGAAAGCAGGGCTTTTTTTTTTGCCTCTGACCTCTGTTTCACACATCTTATCTTTACATCATCATATTGCATAGATTACAAGGCTGGCTTCTTCACAACATTTACTTACCAGTCCTCTTTTTCCTACATAAAACCATCATCTCGATATCATCCGGTTCAAGTAGCTGCCTGTTGAACTCCCCCGGCCTGCATCCGCAAATCTCTACATCCCCGAATCCTGCTATTTCGCATAACATTGTTATCTCAGACGGGATATAGACTCTTTGGATATCTTTTAACTTTTCCCCATTATAGTGCTCCTCATACCAGTCATCCGGTAATCGCCAGTGAACCGATCCCTGAAGGTAATCAAAACTTTTTGCTTTTATCATTTCTCCTCTATATTTTTTTAAGCCGTTGTATGTTGTCAGAATCAGCTTCGCTCCAAAAGCCAAGTACCCATGAATCGCCTTGAGTACGCATAAATCTTTTTGCCAGCCAAGCGTCCCCAATCCGGATTCACAGATACAGATCGCTCCGTCGAATGTTTCAACACGGCTTTTCAGCAATTCTGATAACCTGAGAATGTCCCCTTCAAGGAGAGTGAGCTTGATATTGTTCTCCTCAGCCCTTTGTCTTGCTTCATCAAGCATCTTTGATGAGATATCAACACCGGTAACGGCGATTCCTGATTTGGCTAATTCGATTGAGTGTCTCCCCGCTCCGCAACCGATATCAAGGATCGATGAACCAATCGAGATTCCAAGTTCCTTGATAATGAATTCAACCTCCTGTCCGGTTCCCGGCAGAAATTGTCGGTCGATAGCTTCCAGGCTTTCAGAGGCAAATCTCTCATTTTTCCAGGGATTCATAATCGACTGGATCTCCTTTCATCTTTTAATATTCTATTTACTGCTAAGTTAAAAATTATTTTGTTTCCCTGTCAATGAAAGATCATAAAATTAATCCATCTTCTTCTCATCCAGCAGTCGGCGGACGCTTCTCAATAACTCTTCGGGGCCGTAGGGTTTCTGGATCAGGCTCAATCCTTTGTGAAGGATAAAATCAGTATGGATAGCATTCTTGCTGTATCCGCTGGTAAAGAGAACCGGGATGTCGGGATTCTTTTTTTTGACCTCCTCCCAGACTTCATACCCGTTTTTTTGCGGCATGACCACATCAAGGAGAAGGAGCGAGACAGCTTCACTGTATTTCGTGAATATCTCCAACGCCTCTTTGCCGTTCTGAGCACTCAGGACGTTATAACCGGCCTCTGTCAGAACGCTCACAGCCATTTTCCGGACGGCTGAGTCGTCTTCAGCTACAAGAAGAGTCTCGTCGCCTCCTGTGACAGGCCCCTGGATAAGCGGACCCACAGAAGCGGCTTTCCTCTCCGTCAGAGGCAGGTAGACCTTGAAGGTAGAGCCGCGTCCGGGCTCGCTGTAGGCCGTGATCATCCCCTGATGCTGTTTGACGATCCCGAAGACAGTCGAAAGCCCCAACCCCGTTCCCTTTCCCTCACTTTTTGTGGTAAAAAAGGGTTCAAAGACCATCTCCAAAGTCTCCTTGTCCATTCCCACTCCTGTATCCGTTACACTGAGAAGGACAAATCGTCCGGGGGTGGCCCAGAGATGTTGGGAGCAGTATGCGGTGTCAATAAGGACATTCTGGGTCTCCAGGATCAGCGTCCCTCCATCGGGCATGGCATCCCGGGCATTGACCACCAGGTTCATCAGGACCTGTTCCAGCATGGCACTGTCGGCATAGACAGATCCCAGGTGAACTCCGGGGATCCACTCCAAACGGATATGCTCTCCGATGATCCGTTGCAGCATGTTGAGAAGATTCTTTACCAGTTCGTTGAGCTGAAGGACCCGGGGCTCCATGACTTGCCGGCGGCTGAAGGCCAGAAGCTGTTTTGTCAGAGCCGAAGCCCGTTCGGCGCCCTTGATGATCTCGTTTATATATTCAGCTGACTTATCCCCTTCGTGAGAATGCCCTGCCAGAAGCTGAGCATAACCCAGAACCACCTGGAGGATATTGTTGAAGTCGTGGGCGATCCCTCCGGCCAGGTGCCCTACAGCCTCCATTTTATGGGCCTGTCTGTACTCTTCTTCCAACGCCAGCTCCCGTGTCACATCCTGTTTCACCGCCACATAACTGCTAATGACACCGTCTTCCTCTATGATAGGAGAGATGACACCCTTTTCCGTGAAGAGCGTCCCGTCTCTTTTCTTATTCACCATCATCCCCTGCCAGGTCTTTCCGTGGGTCAGGGCATCCCACATGGCTTCGTAAAATTCGCGGTCTCGGGTCCCTCCTTTTAAAAAGGAGGGTTTTTTCCCCAGGACTTCGCGGGCTGTATACCCGGTGACTGTTTCAAAGGCGGGATTCACATACTGGATGAATCCCTCCCGGTCAGTGATCATAATGCTTTCCCCGGCTTGTTCTATGGCCCTGAGGAGCAGCGCGTGTTTATTCTCCTCTTCTTTCCGTTTTGTTATATCCCGCGTGACGCCGATTAGCGTAACAGGAACTCCTTTTTTGTCTTTTGCAAAGGAAGCGGAGACCTCCGTCCAGATCAGAGAGCCGTCTTTCCTTTTCTGGGGACACTCGAAGACATACTGTCCTGATTCGAACCCGCCGGCTTCGGCATCTTTATAGATCTTTTCCATAAAGGGTTTGAGCATATCCCCGGGTATATGGTCTTCGACTTTCACCTCCAGGGCTTCTTCGAGAGTATATCCGAACATCCGCAGGGCAGCAGGAGAAACATAGGTATACCGTTTCTCTTTTAAATCATAGGTCCAGACCCCATCCGAGACGTTTTCAGTTACCAGCCTGTACTTTTCCTCTTCTTTGGCCAGTTTCCTCTCCAGGCTTCTCTTTTTCCAGCTCTCCAGGAAGACCGAAGCCATAATGACAAAAGCCGGGGGATAGAGGAGAAGGACCAGGGGCCCGACACGCTTGGCAACATCCCAGCCCATCCCTCCGGGAAGGGCCAGCTGAAGGAGTATCATGAGAATATGGACCATGAATGAAGAGACCCAGAGGAGAGTGATCTTTTCCCACTTTTTATCTCTGAGGCGCAAATAAAAGTGAACAGACCCTATCAGGGCTGCTTCCGCGATCACCCCTACCCCCACCCAGGCTCCCGCTCCTCCGATATGAAGGCGAAAAGCTCCCGCCATGAAGACACTGACCAGAGCTGTGAGCGGGCCTCCGAAAAATCCCGCCAGGCTGATGATAATGGACCGCCCGTCATATATCACTCCAGGGGCAAACCGTAACGGAGTCATCATACCGGCGATGGCCGTAAGGCCGAAGAAAAACCCGGCAAGCAAGCCGAACAATCTGCGACGATGTTCTACGCGTGCAGATAAAAAATGGATAAGGACTCCAAGACTGACAAGAAGAGTAATATTATGAAGAAGCTCAAGTATCACAGTCCCCTGCTTTCACTATCGGATTCTTTTTGATGATTGTAACTTTTCCAATTTTCTCTTTTAACTATAACAGAAACTATTTATTTGAAAAGAATTTTCAGTGAAATCATCAATTTACTGGATATCCGCCCGGGCCCGGGGTAGAAAGATCCGCATGGCCGTACCCTTATTCCTGCGAGATTCCACTTCGATACGCCCATCCATATTCATGATGTTTTTCTTGACGATAGCCAGGCCCAACCCTGCTCCCTTTTTCTTTTTGGAGTAGAAAGGGGTAAAGATGTGGTTCAACTCTTCGGGGTCAATCCCGATACCCGTATCCCTGACTTCGACCAGGCACTCACCCCCCTCTTCCCGGATATCCACCATTACAGGCTCCTCTTCCTTGTCTGAAGCTTCCACGGCATTCCAGATCAAATTGTTGAAGGTCTGGATAAGGAGGTTTCTGTCTCCCACCACCGAAAGATCCTCGCCGGCAAGCCGGATCTCCTTTTCGGTAAGGACAGAGAGCATGAGGATCACTTCACGGATAAGTTCTTTGATGGGGACAGCCTTCTTTTCCACGTGTTCGCCTTTGACAAAATCGAGAAAATCGGAGACGATCTTATTGAGCCGTTCAGCCTCCCTTAAGATCAGCCCGTAGAGATGTCTGTCTTTTTCGTTGAAGGGACGCTCATCCAGAAGCTGGATACTGCCGTAGAGAGAAGCCAGGGGATTTCTGAGCTCATGAGCCATCCCTGCGCCCAGAGTCCCCAGATAAGCCAGTTTGTCCATTTCCAGAAGTTTCTCTTCCAGGGCCTTTTTGGCTGTAATATCGTGGACAAGGACCATATATCCGATGTCATTGTCGTTTTTACGGATGGCGGATATCTGGATATTGAAATACTGCTGCCCCCTCTTGAAATCGTCCCCGTAATTCTCTACGTGGTGCTGATAGACCTTCTTCATGGCGATGGCGATCTCATCGGGAAGGACCTGGTTGTAGGGGAGCCCCAGCCTGAGCTTTTTCCCTGCGAAAGCTTCTCCCAGAGAGTTCCAGCGGCTGAGAAGCCCCTGATAGTCAAAGACAAAGAGAGAAAAGGTCACATTCTCGAAAATATCGTCCAGAAGAATCCGCTGGACTTCGAACTCTTCCCCTTTTTTCAGATAGGCCATCCCCAGGTTGGAGATGACGTAGCTGGCGATATAAAAGAGGACAAGGTTGATGAAGAGGGTCAGAAAGGCCATCTCCTGGGTCTGGGCCGGATTGATGAGCGTCCCGGTGACATCATGGGCGGGGATCTGTTCGGTAAGGAGAAGCACAAAGGAGCTGATATAGGATATGCTGACGATTGTCGCGATAAGCACCGAGCCCCTGTCGTAGAAAAAGACTCCTGCAGCCAGGATGATGAGATAAAAAAGGAGGGGCAGGTCACTGTCCACGACTCCGCCGTCGAAAAAACTCAAAACCGTAATGAGAAAGACATCAAAGATAAAATGAGCGTAGAGGAAGGCCTTGATACGCTCCATACGCTGCAACAGAATGAGAGAAAGGAGGAATAGAAAGTTAACAGCGATCAGAGTTCCCAGGAAAAAGCTTTTGGACAGGTTGGGGGTGGAGCTCATAAAAAAGAGAAAGCCGGATACGAAATTAATGATGGCGATCCGGACAATAAGATAGACAAGGGTCTTTTTCCTAAGATCAGGATTCATAAAAAGCTCCTTCTATGTGGATAAGTGTCTCGTCGGAAATCCCGATGGCATCAAAACGAAACGTTATGCGGGAGGGCCATTTCTTTTCATGAGTTTTGATATAAGCGTAAGCCGCTTTGATGATCTTTCTTTGTTTTTCCCGGGTGATTACTTCCAGGGAGGGAGGATCCGCACCTTTTCTGTATTTCACTTCGCAGAAGACGATATCTTTACGGTCACGTGCGATAATGTCTATCTCCCCCAGAGGGGTCGTGTAATTTCTCTCCAGGATCCTGTACCCCTTCTTTTCCAGATATCCGACGGCTTTTGTTTCTGCTGAAAACCCGATATCCCGACTCTTATCCACGCTTCACCCCGGTGACTTTGTAGACGGTGACAGGCTCCACCCTGTTTTTGACGATGAAATCCCCGAGAGGGACACATTCAGCCAGATCCTTCACTTGTTCATAGGTGGCCGCTGAAATAAGAAGCTCATTCTCTCCCGCCAACCCTTCCAGGCGCGAAGCGGTATTCACTGTATCTCCGATGACTGTGTACTCCGTTCTCTGCCCTGAACCGATGTTCCCCACCAGGGTATCTCCTGAATTGATCCCGATCCCCAGGTAAATGGGTTCCTCTCCCCAGGAGAGACGCTGTTTATTATAATCCTTCATATGCTCGATCATGGCCAACCCCGCCTGTACAGCG
>ERZ795057.3249-NODE-3249-length-11294-cov-6.293354_pt1 | contig 11294 bp, 8 predicted proteins | sample MGYA00375141_ERZ795057 | MGnify/ENA primary metagenome ERZ795057 (study PRJEB30186, sample SAMN05720163) | activated sludge metagenome | isolation source: Anaerobic digester | place: Hong Kong | collected 2015-01-26 ... | reverse complement strand
CTTCAAAATCTACTTAACGCGAGAAATCTACATGCATAAGAAAAGCTATGCTCGTCTGGTAGCTTATAAGCTTAAGCAACATAAGTTAAATTTCATAAACAATAATCACGAAGATTGCATCTTATAGACCAGTATGTGTCAATTGGAAGTATACATTTTAGCAAAATCTTCGAATATATCACAATAAAATATACCTTTACTATTGTAAGTAGTTTTTGCATAAAAGTCTTACCTAATCGATTTGGAGCACACACTTTCGCAGCAAAATATAGAATTGTACCCACTACACTGTATCATACATAACTCATTCGCTTCTTGTATAAACCGTGATAAAAGGGCGGACACTATAGTCCGCCCCGATGTCCTCAATTTATGTCTATTTCACTTCTTGTTACGAATATCCAGTTGTAAGCATCTCTGTCATTGCTTAGCAGAGAATTTTATAAGCTATGATATCCCTTGAGTAGTTCAGTTGTCTATCTAGAAATTAATGAAAACTGTTACACTAATCAACCATCAAACGGATGACTTATTAAACTGGTATTTCTCTTTCCAAACTCTCTGAAGCTTTCTGATATTTGCTTTAAGAAATATCCGATATAAGTGCTCTGCAGTCATCTCAGTTGAGTTTGGATTATGAAAGTGAAACTTCAATTGTTGATTCTTAGCATTACCTTAACTCCTTTTCTTAATCTGCAACGGTTGTTTGATGAATCATTCATAGTAGCTATTTTACAATCCACGATATATAGAGAGTGAAACTTCTTCTACAGTCAAAACAATAATAACTGTCACTGTAACTACCGCTATTATCAGTGTTTATTTGACCATCAGAAAAAGCTTTTCCGCAATAAGGGCAGATCGGTGTATACTTGATTAGATCCCCCAGCTTACCTGACTGCCCCCACTTAATGGCACAACCAGAACTACCAGCCAATTGGTATGACTTTGTCTTAGTAGAACTCTTTGAGGTAACTTGGCTTGTCTTCATTGATGAAGAGGTTTCAGGATTACATCCACTACATCCTGGCAAGATAAATAAGGCAAGTACTAAAAGTAATGAAACGATTTTTATAAAGTTTTTCATCTTTGTTCCTCCTAATAATTATTATTTAATTGACTCCATACACAAAAACTTTCTTTCCAGAGTGTCGTAACTCAATGATTCTCCTTGATCATTTTTTTGCTCAGCTCGGATACTGTTAACGGTGAACTGTTATCAAGATATGAACATATCAATACAATCCTTTCCAAAATAATAACCAGATTATAGGACACATCGTCCTATTTGTCAATAGGCCATATCGCCCTCTGCTAAGATATCTTTGGTGATGGATATATGAAACTGCGAATCAGAGATCTTCGCGAAGACAATGACCTGACACAATCTCAGATTGCTCAATTACTCAGTTGTGATCAATCATTATACTCTAAATATGAGCGCGGGGAACGGGTAATCCCTTTAGTTTTGATTGTAAAATTGGCGGATTATTATAAAACCAGCGTAGACTATCTTGTTGGCAGAACAGATAATCCTAATGAACTCAAATAGAGTCGGAAGCATAAAACTATTGCGTTTACAATTATCGCATCAAAATGTGCAGCGGCTTATTACAGGTATTCGACATCTAAGTCTTCTTCCAACACCTTGATTACTCTCCAGGCATAAGTGCCTGCACACGGAATTCGTCCATTTTCTACGTTACCATTCCTATAATGAATATGTCCGAATGCATAACCATAAACACCATCAGACTTGAAAACCACTTTGTTTACTATACACCAATTGCCATCGCTCCAACTGTTTCGCATTATCATGATTTTCTTAAGGTTATTCTTTTTTGCAAGACTCATAATATTATCAAATTCGTAATCCATTTCTACCATCCTTTCCTTACAATCCTTGAATGATGTTTATTTCATTACAATATCCAGCAATTTTTCATAACTATCTACAAAATCATAAATAATGTTCTCAGAACAGATTGCGTTGAAATGCTCCCTTGCACAATCTATTTTTGCTTCCTCTATCTTTTTCAATTGAAATGACGACATTGCTCCTTTGGTTTCAGCAACGAAGTAAATATGCTTGACGCTACCTTCTTTGAAAGCGATTGCCCAGTCTGGATTATATTTACCTACTGGTGTTGAGATGTAAAACCCACTCGGCAGCTTAACATACACAGCCACTTCTTCTCGAGTATCAAGCTCAGTTGCAAACTCTCGCTCCCCTTTTGAATCATAGAGTATATGATCATATAAATGGTGCTGTGCTTTCATCGCGTTTACGCCCAATTTACCTTTCATGCTCGGTTCGGTAAAGATGCTCTGATCATAAACGCAATTCAATTTGTCATATGTAATGTGCTCGAGAATAAGCGTTGCTTTTTGTTCGTTGATTAAATCAGCGGCTTTTATGATGAAATCCTCAGGATTATCCTTGAACTGATCAAAAACGCTTTTATTGATCCCTGTAAGAATCTTAACTACAGTCTTCCTCGTAAGGCCAGTCTCTGCCACTATTTTTCCTATCAGATCAAATTTAACGCTCGAATGAGCCGATATTTTTGCTTCTCTGAAACCACTCAAGTCCTTCTTAAAAGCCTCTCCTGATGCTAGCGTATCTCTTGACTTAATTTCATCCATGGAGCCGCTCTCGATTTTGAAATAAACTTTAGAAACTTTGAGACTGGTATTGAGAGTCTGAACAGATCTTTCAATAAGTTCGTCTGTGTCAAAACCCACAATGTAGAATGAGCGCTGATTTATCTTTGACCAAAGCTTCTTGAATTCCGTCATGGCGAATTTGTTTTGATCCAGTTTTAGCTCAACATTGTTGCTTCGCGCGTTCTCAATTTCAAATGCCCGTTCGTCATAAATTGAGTCAATGATAGAAATAACATCGGCAGCACAATCCTTTACTTCATCAGCTACACTGACAGTGTTATTCTTTTTATCCTCATAATATTGATCCGTCAAAACACCCTTTTTGATATATCCGCTTGAAATAAGACCCTCATAAATCAACTGTGCAGTATCTTCATCAATCACCATCTCATTACCTGAAGTATCTCTGACAACCCTACCTTTGAACAGGTCGGCATTCACCATGCGAGGTCTGTCAGACACAGCCTCAGCGAGTTCCGTCTGGAGCCCTTTTGCAAAGCTATCATAACTCTCACTGGCAATCACGGTTAATACATTGATGTTTTGAACATCTTCTCCCAGAACGTTGACATCCATCCTCTCACCGCTTTGATTGACTGATAAACGCAATCCGCGTCCGACTTCCTGCCGTTTGCGAATTTCGCTGCTGCTTTGTTTTAAGGTGCAGATTTGAAAAACATTCGGATTATCCCATCCCTCACGAAGAGCGGAATGTGAAAAGATAAAACGCACTGGGGATTTATCGGGATCGCGTTCCAAAAGAAGTTCTTTGTTTTTCATGATAAGATCATAGGCATCTGCATCGTCGGAAGTCCTTGATTTTCTGTCATCAAGTTTACTATCGACGAACCGCTCCTGCCCTGTCTTTTTATTTTTATCAATCGAGAAATAACCCTTATGAGTCTTCTCAGCTGGAATAGATGAAAGGTATTTTAAATACTCATCTTCGTTGAAAGCGGTTTGAAGACTGCCGATAATGTCTTTATATTCTTCTTCAAAGATATCAGCATAAATGCCATTTCGAACTTGTCCTGCTTCATCGTATTGTTTATACTTCGCAACCTCATCAATAAAAAACAGCGAGAGGACTTTGATTCCTTTATAAAAAAGCTGCCGCTCACGCTCAATATGCGAAAGAATGGTTTCGTGGATTTGGATGCGGCGCAGCTGATCCTCATTTACTTTTCCCGTCACATCTCCTGCATATATCTTGATACCGTTAATAAACTCAATCGAGCTGTCACGACCATCAATGGACTTCACGATATAGTTGTTTTTATATTCGGTTAGTTCGCCAGAATTCGGATACAGATTATATTTTTCTGAAACGGTTTTTGTTACTTTGCGCAGTCCTGTTGCACCTCTACAATCAAACTGAATGGTAGCAGTAGGATTGCCCTTTGAGAGGTTTATACTTTCTAAATAAACATAACCACCTGTTGCCGTTGTCCCACTTTCTGATATGCCCTTTACGGCTATTTTTTTAACAAGTTTTTTATTATAAGCATCCATAGCGTCAAGGCGATAGATCAGGTTATAGTACTCCTTAGGCGTTGCTGAATAACGCATTGTAAACAGAGGATTAAAATCTTTGAGTTTCAGCTTGGTCTTTTCACCCTCTACAGACTGTGGTTCATCGATGATTACGATCGGGTTGGTCTTTGCAAGAATATCAATCGGACGGCGGGAACGGAACTCGTCCAGCTTCATGGTGATACGCCTGGCGTCCTTCCCCGTAGCATTAAATGCTTGCGTGTTGATAATCATCACATTGATAGCGCTATCCGATGCAAAACGGTCAATTTCTGTGAGCTGAGCGGAATTATATATAAAATAGCGTATCTTCTTACCGTACTCCTCGGCGAAATGATCCTCTGTGATTTGAAATGATTTATAAACACCCTCACGAATAGCAACACTCGGTACGACTACGATATACTTACTCCAGCCGTAACGCTTGTTGAGCTCGTACATGGTCTTGATATAGGTATACGTCTTCCCGACACCAGTTTCCATTTCAACGGTCAGATTATAATGACCCTCGAGCCGCTCAGATGGTTTAATCTGTTGGCCGCGCTGGATCTGCCTGACATTTTGTAATATAGCTTCATCATTCAACGCTGAAATAAGATGTTGATTGCTCCAGCCAGTAAATGAAGTATCATCGTATAATTCCTGCCGAATATCCCCCTTCAGATATCCTCTATCCATCATATAAGAGGGCGTTAGATAGGGCTGTCCCGCGAACACATCGCACACAGCTTTTGCGGCATCGGCTTGGAATTTTTGATGTTTAAATTGAAGTTTCATATAGTCCCTTCTATTATCAAATGTACTGGGTAAAAACTCTCACATCAGTAATCACGAATTGCTTTTATTATAGAACTTGCTTGCCAGTTAACAATTACATCAGCCGCATTTCTTACGACCATAGATGTCCTGTCAGCTCCCCAAGGGTTAATAGCAATTATTCTTTTTGGAGTAAGGAAACCGTTTTTAGCTAATCCTATTTCTTCATTAATCCATCTGCTGTATGTCGCATATACTCCTGTTAAGATTAAAATACAAGAGGTAGGTGCCATTTGAGCTTTTATAGCTTCTCTTAATTGATTTACTGTTCCGTTTGTATGTATGGGATCGTATCTAGGAACAGAATAATCTTTCCATTTGAAGTAAGGGTCACTGTTTAATAACCAAACTAGATTATTATATTGCTGTGAATAAGCCCAAGAATGACTTATAAAAATGTTGTAAATCATAACTCACCTCTTGTAATTCAATATAAATAAAACAATATACAGGGCAATAAAAACGAATGGGATTAATTTTTCAATATGGGACAGTGGCCAATATTTTTTGAATGATTTCCCCTTTCCAAGAACCTCCCACTCATACTCATAAAGGCGCAGAGGGAATTTTGTTTCAATTTCATGAATTACCTTATACTTACTTGAATTAAGTTGACTATAGCTTCGGATGCTGAAGAACCAAAAAAATGAGATTGATAAACCTGCTAATGAAATCAATAATATATTTATACCAGCAATACCTAACCATGTTGCGAATGCAAGGATTGCTGCATTAGCAGATATAAAGAAGCTATTTGCAGATGCTCTTCGTTGACTTATCCGATCGGCCATTTCGATGTACATTTTATACTGTTCAAGCAAAAACTCTTTAGTTGTTTCGTCTTGTTGGGCTTTATTTATTAAATCAATTGCCATAAAAACACCTCTTTCATATGACCTTAATAGTCGTGTTCGGGGAAAGGAGTTTGAAAATTTCCTCGACATTGATTTTTTCGGGACTGGAGGTGAAACTGCTGTCACGGAACACTGCACGGAGTGGTAGGCGCTTTGCGATCTCGCGGATGACGCTTTCAGGCACATTATTGTCAAAGCAGGCGATCAGGTCGCCGTTATTGTAGGTATGTACCGAACAGCTTTCAATGGTTTCGGATGTGTAAGGCATCGAGAGCGATAGGCCCCAATCGAGTAAACAACCGAACAACAAGTCAAGATCGGTGCGGTCTTCCTTGATATTGTTTTCCAAGCCGACGAGCATCTTTTGATCATACTCGTCAGCGCTGTAATAGACGTCTTTCATGTTGGTATCGTCGAGTTTAAGTACACGAAAACCGATGTCGAGGTTCTCTGCAATTTCCCTTTGTGAAAGAGCCTTTTTACCATGGTCTTCTTCGAGTGTCAATTGAAAATGTTTTTTAATATTATCAATTGTCTTTTCACCCTCAGCATCTTTGAGCAGATCAGCAACGATTTTGTCACCCGCCCGACGGATACGTTCTTTGCCTATTTCACAGATGTTTTTATATCCTGCTTTATATGCCTCGCTCTTTTCATCACAAGGCTCCTGGAGTTGCACCATGATGAATTTACGGTTTCCGCCATCTTCTGCATTGAGTTGCATCACAGAATGAGCTGTTGTAGAGGAGCCAGAGAAAAAATCAAGAATGATATCATTACCCTTAATATCAATCATTTTCATTGCTTGGTTTATTAGAAAAACAGGCTTTGAGTAGCTGAATATAGCGCTACTTCCAAATAGAGTTTTTATTTCTTCTGTTCCATTCTGATAATTTATTTCATTTCCTTCCCAAATGGATTTTGCTTTCGTACGACGCCCTTCGTTTCTATCAAAATAATCCTTCTGATAAATGTCCCAAATTATATCCCCATTACGCTCTATCTGCTTTGCAAACAAAAAATTAGATTCATGTTGTATTTTTTCCTTACTCCAGCGCCATGTACCATCTTCTAATGTTGATGGTTGAACAGGTACAACTTCTATTGGGTGTGATTCATCTTTTTCTAGAGAAACATTCCCATCGCTTGGATTAACGTATATTGGGAAAAAAAGATTCGGTCGTTCGCTTCTTCGCCAAAAACCTCCACGCATCCGCAGACCTAATAACCGATACAATCCCTTTTCATCAGAATATTTATATTCTGATTTCATTTCATCAGTAAGTTCGTGACCAATTATACTTGCATTGTTTCTCCGCTTTGAGTACAACAAAAGATACTCGTGTAAATTGGCAATCTCCGCAGTCGACATCGAACCTCGCGGATTACTTTTTATTACGATGGTGTTTATATGGTTTTCTTCCCCAAATGATTCGTCGCATATCTTTGTAAGGTTATCAAGTTCATTTTCATCTATGCTTATAAAAATCACCCCTTCATCTGCTAGAAGATTTCGCGCAAGTATTAAGCGACAAAAAACCATTGAGCACCAATCTGAATGGAATCTCCCATTACTATCGGTATTCCTGAAAAGACGATCGCCGTCTTCACTCCACTCTCCACTCTCTTCACTCCATTCTTCTCTCGTGGTTGCAAAATCATCCCGATAGATAAAGTCGTTTCCAGTATTATAAGGAGGGTCTATATATATCATCTTGACTTTACCAAGGTAACTCTCCTGCAAGAGTTTCAACACTTCGAGGTTATCGCCCTCGATATAGAGATTTTCGGTAGTGTCCCAGTTCTTGCTCTCTTCTTTGCATGGGCGCAATGTTTTGCGGATGGGCTTGTTGGCTTCCACGATGGAAGCCTTTTTGCCTACCCAGGTAAACTCATACGCCTCGTCACCAGAAAGCACCTCGTCAGAGAGCATCTGTTTCAACAATTCGAAATTAACGGCTTTTTTCAGTTTACCGTCTTCGCCTCGTGTTTCGGTGACTACATTCGGGAACATCTCCCCGATCTTTTCAATATTCATTTGCGTCAAATCCTGCGTCTCCATTTTAAGCTTGTCCATTACGCTTGCCCTCCAGATTTATTACGGTTTTTATATGAGTTGCGTATGTTGTAAAACTCATCTTCATTGGCGGATAATTCTTTTAACTTTTCCTGTAGAAATTGCAATGCAAATCCAGAGAATTTATGTGTCTTACCGCTTTTCGATACTGTTATCTCAAGATGATATTTTTGGGCTTCTTTCATCTTGTAATACCAAATTAGTGCATATAAATCCTGTATGCTGATCTCCAACTTTTCCGCCAGTTGCTTTTGTAAGTAAGGGTGCGTATCATCTGGATTTCCTTCAGGAACGGGTACTTCTTCGGCTAAATCGATGTTGCCTGTAACCTTTAAAACTGGAATTCCCTCAGTCTCCTTGAAACTACCCTCCTTGATAAATTTCGCCTTTCTTAAAACTTGAGCAACAAGTTTACGATCAAAAACTACATCAACACCATAAGGCGTTGTCATTTTGCCATTTGAATAATTCACAATCCCAAGATTTGCTGTTTCGCTCTTTCGGATGGCTTCAAATAACTTAAATAAGCTCTCACGTTCTTTTTCCGCTCGTTTATCAATGATGCGACTCATTTCGGGATATTTTATTTTCTCGCTTCGAGCACGATAACGATAAAACACATCACCACTAACATACTTTTCACCGCTGTCTGATCTCTGTGCTATAACTGGCTTGTAATCAGATTCTTCTGTATAAATCCAACCAAAACGCTTTTCCGTAAACTCTGTCTCATTATTTGAATTTTGAATTTTATACTCTAGGATAAATGTACCACATTCCCAATCCAACGATGGGGCAAAAAGAGCATTTAAAGCTTCAGTAAATAATTCCTGATGGAGGTTTTCAAAGTTGCTGTTTTTCAAACCAACGATTTCGCGTGGGTTATCTTTAATCCCAAAAATAATATACCCCCCGCGATTGTTAGCGTAAGCTGCCATAGTCTTGGCATACTTCGCTGTATTGTTTTTATTGAACGATTCCTTGAACTCCACAGTATTGCTTTCACGACTTTTTAAATAACCAGAGGTGTTAATGGCAGAAAGAATTCTTCGAACATATTCTTCATGTTGAATCATTTGCTTAACACCTCCATAGCTTTACGAGCTTCCTTTAATTCCTCATTTAATTCGACCTGCCGATTAAACTGCTTTTCAGATTGAATTTTCTTCTCGAGCGCAGCGATTTCCTTGAGTAATTTTTGCTTTTGTTCATATTGCTCAATAGCTCTTTTTACTCCATTCTCAGCGCTCCATCCACCAACTTCCTGCGGAGCGATCTGCCTTACCAGATTGTCATAGATTGCGTCGATTGTCAAACCCTCGAGCCGTAGGCCTAACAGTTCCGTCTTCACCCAATCCGTATGAAAATAACTGCCGACTTTGAAATTTCCCCTTTTGACCGCACTCGCTTCTTTATAACCGATCCATACCTGACACATATCTTTAAAAGACAGGATAAAAAGAATGTGATAAGGGATTTCTTTATCGATCAGTTGTAAGATCGTTGTATCAAGCTTCTGCTGGTTCAATCGGAGTTCGAAAACCTCGATCTCTGTCACTCGTTCGCCAGAAGCTACATTCAACGTTGAAGTTGCAAACTTATTGCGCCAATAAATAACGTTGACTTGTTCGATGAAAACCCTTTTCAGAGCTGGTGTCACTGAGAGGTTGTCATAGAACTTTTGTTTCGGAATGCGCTTGTTTAATTCGGTATGTATCGGAAAACCAAGCAAAGCGTTCACCTCACTTAACGATTAGAAAGCAAATCAATTCAAAGTCATCAAGACCTGTAATATTACTAAGTAATGCTGTAGTACCACCTTGCTGAAACAAACTGTCGATTTCGTTCTCTTCCTTTTTCTCAATAATGGAGTTGATTGCTTCGCCAAGCAGTTTGGAATATTTCTGCATGTCTCGACCGTCTTTTGTCTCATGATTCACCTGCTGGCACAAATCCATATCAGGTTCAACCTTTTCATGGCACATAAACCGAATTCGATCGAGCATTTGCTTCGGAGAAAGGTGATCAATTATAACATCCCCGTTGTCCCGAATATAGACCATGTAGAACGGATGCAAGCGATTTTGGTTATCGATATTAACACCATGATCAATGTTTTTCAAAACGAATATAACTCCCGATGGTGTGTCATCAGTGGCGGGAACAACTGCATTCATCCCATGCGGTGCTTTATCAATATCGGGATGCTGCTTTATGTATTCAAGTAAATCCAAGCGAAATTCATTCAACCCCAAATCCATGATAGATATTCCACTTGACATATCCTCGATGTCAACAACTTCTTCCTGCAGGCGTTTCAACTGCTGCTTGCGGTATTCGAGATCGCCTTTCTCTTCGGCGTTAATCAGATCGTCGTCTCCAGTGGAAGTCATCACGGAAATTTTCATGCGTGTTTCTACTCGGCTTTTTAGGTTTATGTACTCGTCCAAAGTCAGATCAGGCCAGAAGTTCACGAGCTGAATAACAGCATTGTGACTTCCAATGCGGTCGATTCGCCCGAAACGCTGAATGATACGAACAGGATTCCAGTGGATATCATAATTGATACAATAATCGCAGTCCTGCAGGTTTTGTCCTTCGGATATGCAATCGGTAGCAATTAAAACATCAATAACATCCTTGTTATCAGGCATAAGCAGATGCTTGTCCTTTGATATAGGGGAGAAGCAGGTAAGAACCGTATTCAAGTCAGAATGTAACTTCGGAATAGTTGTTTTTCCGTCAATTGAACCTGTGATCATGGCGGTATCCAAGCCGAACTCTTTTTTCACATAATTGCTTACATTGGCATAGAGATAATCCGCTGTATCTGCAAATGCTGTAAAAATTAAAATCTTCTTATTGTCCTGGTTGATCGGGCTTTCAAGTTTAGCTTTGATTATATCGAAAAGCGTTTGTAATTTGATATCATGCCTTGGTGTAATATCATCAATCATCAGAGATAAAAGTTCAAGAGTGTCTGCATCTGAAGCAAGTTCCTGCCGCCAAGTGACATAATCCATATCGGCAAGATCAATTTTCACTTTTTTCCCCACAGTAAAGAAATCGGTATTTTGATCATCATAATCAAAATCTTCGTCTGTTTCTACATCCGTTAATTCGAGAGCAGTATCACCAGGTTGATATTGATCTATGATGCGAATTGTCTGTGAAATAAAATCTCGTATGCGATTAACAGTCAATTTAAAAGCATAAACCGAACTCTCCAGCCGTTTCAGAAGATTGATACTCATCAACCTTCGTACGCCTTGCTCACGGCCTTGCTGGTTAATGTTTCTCGTTACATCTACATACTTGTGATATTTACTCGGAAAAACATAATCTGT
>ERZ795057.3247-NODE-3247-length-11301-cov-45.866797_pt1 | contig 11301 bp, 11 predicted proteins | sample MGYA00375141_ERZ795057 | MGnify/ENA primary metagenome ERZ795057 (study PRJEB30186, sample SAMN05720163) | activated sludge metagenome | isolation source: Anaerobic digester | place: Hong Kong | collected 2015-01-26 ... | reverse complement strand
GTTTCAGGAAACGAAATTACATACTCAACTGATAGGAGAATATTGATCTTGGTCTACCGAAACTGAAGCAGCATCCGCGGTGCAGTTGGCGCCGCATCACTGGTTCCGTGAGGTAGGCGCAGACAGCGGCCTTCTCCGGAGCCGTTCCGGAGGGGTTTACCGTGAAAACAGCCGTTCTTGTTATCTGTCTGCTGAGTTGGATCTCAGTTGCCGCACCGATCTGGGTAAGCGGGGATGTTACCTTTCAGTCAAAATACATCTGGCGCGGAGCCGTTTTCAACGACAGAGGGGTTCTGCAGCCCTGGGTGGCCGCCGGTACCGACGATGCTGCGATAACCCTCTGGGGGAACATGGACCTCACCGACCAGAACTCCTGGCTGGAGGACGGAGAGGTTCAGGACCCAACCGGTAAGTTCACCGAGATCGATCTGATCCTGAACTACACCCATGTGCTGGGCCCTGTTTCCCTCACAGCGGGTTTTAACAAGTACTGGTATCCCAATACTGCATTCTCTGAAACCGCAGCTTCCGAGTTAACCCTTGCCGCAGCCTATGACGCCATCCTGGCACCGACGGTGACCTTCGCCTACTCCCTGGAGGACGCGGAAGGTCTTTACACAGGCCTTTGCATCTCCCACTACACCGGTCTTTCAGACATCGTGTCAGCAGGAGCATGGGTGAACCTGGGATACGGGGACGAGAAGCACAACGGCTACTACTACGGGGTTCCTGAAGCCGGTCTTGCTGACCTCACCGTTGGCGTCTCGGCTCCAGTGGCCTTCCCCTGCGGCATCACCGCGACACCCATGGTGGAATACGCTTCGCTTCTCAAGTCGGAGATAGCCGATGTCTTCGCGGAACCTTCCAATCTCCGCGGCGGACTCTCCCTTACCTACAGTTTCCTTTAGGAGGGGAGGTTCTCCATGACTCCCGTTTACTGGGCCGCTGTGATCCTCTACTGCCTTGCAGTGATGTTCGTCGGGTGGAAGTTCCGCAGGAGCGGCTCCCACACACAGCTTGACTTCTGGATGGCCGACAGGCAGATCTCAGGCTTTCGCCTCGGGATATCACTGGCGTCGGGCTGGCTCATGCTGGGGTGGATCGGCTTCGGAATGTCTCAGATCTACATGTTCGGGGCTTCCGGGCTCTGGATACTTCCCATTCCCTGGGTACTGCTCACGCTGATAATAGTGGCGGCGGCGCCTCTGTTCAGAAGGATCCCGTCCATAAGCCTTCCCCAGGCCATAGAGAAGAGGTTCGGTTCCCAGGCCAGGGCCTTCCTGGCGGTGCTGTCGTTCGGGGTGTTCCTCTCCTGGACGCAGGCGGAACTCTTCATGGCCGGCACCCTGGCATCGCCTTTCCTCGGAATACCGCCCTGGCTCGTTATGGTGCTCCTGGTGGTTCCCATACTGTTCTACACCTGGCACGGCGGATTCAGAGCGATAGTGACCACCGACCTTCTCCAGTTCGTTATCATGGCCGCCTTCATGGTAATACTTGCATTCGCCGGGTACAAGGCCGCAGGGGCCGCAGCCGGCGGAAACCTTGGAGAGGCGCTTGCACAGGCTTCACCCCCATGGTCGGGGCAGGGTGAGGCCGGTAACCTGTGGTTCCTGGGCATTCTCTTCCCGGTGGTGCTCCTCATAGGTTATCTCCCGGGATGGCTGCTGGAGCAGGACCTTGTGGTGAGGATGCAGGCCGCTCCTTCCACCAGAGAGGCCCGGAAGGGAGCCTGGCTGGGAGTTGTGCTCATCGGGGTGTTCATCTGCCTGCTCCCCGCCATTGCCGCCTTTTACGCCCTTATAGCGTATCCGCCGGTGGACGGTGTTCCGGCGGAGGCTGTGGGGCCGGGGGCGCTTTCGATCATTTCAACCCTGATCTCCACACTCCCGAACTGGGTATCCGTGTTCATGGTACTGGGGCTGGTTGCGTGCCAGATGTCCACCATAGACACCTTCAGCAACGTGACCGCCATGCCCATAGCCCATGACATCATCGAACCCCGGCTGAAGAAGAAAGGCGTCTCCCCTGAGAGAAGGCACCTCTCCTCGAGGCTGGTCTCCATGGGCGCCATCTTTCTGGCCCTTCTCTGCGCCCTGGCAAGCGAGACCCTGGGAGACGTCTACTACATCTCCAGCGGCGTTCTCTCAGCCTGCATCGCCGTTCCCTTCCTCTTCGCGTTCTGGAAGCGAACCACGCTGCCAGGTGTCATGGCGGCGGCGGTCACAGGGCTTATTGGCACCATAGGAGGCTACTTCTGGGAGTACTACAGCATTGCGGAAAACTACACCGAAGTCCTTCCGGGATGGCTGCAGAACTCCTACGGCTACAACTACCTGGCCTTCGGAGTTATTCTCTCCGTTGTTTCCATCGTGGTGGTAAGCCTTGTGACAAAGCCTTCCACTGCGGAAAAGCTGGCTTCAGTTCACGCCGCGCCGGTTGACGACTTCGGAACCTTCTCCGCCCACGCGGAAAGCTGGTAAACCTTCAAGGCCCCGGGTCTCCCCCGGGGCCTTTCTGTCCTTCCCGTAGGGAGCCCTGTCCCTTGAGATCATGGGTTAGGAGAGTACTTCAGAGCCTGCTACCAGCCTGAAATCACTCACTTTCCGGCAGCATTCTTTTCATACAGGATGGCGCATCACTTCTCAGAGCGTATTTCCTTCCTGGAGAACAGGCTCTATATTGACAAGAATAATTGAAAGAGAGCTGTTGAGCTGTGATAGAAAAAGCACTTGGCTATCTCAGAACCTCACTTGACCAGACAGACGCTCAGTTCCGACCGGGGCAGTGGGAGAGCATCTACAGTCTCCTCCAAGGAGGACAAGTGCTTGTGGTTCAAAGAACCGGCTGGGGCAAAAGCGTCGTTTACTTCATTGCTACAAAACTGTTGCGTGAGGCAGGAAGAGGGCCCACGCTGCTAATCTCTCCACTGCTGTCTCTTATGAGGAATCAGCTGGAAGCCGCTGAAAGAATAGGAGTCAAAGCCCGGGCAATAAACCACACGAACCATGATGAATGGGATTCAATCCAGACCGAACTCCTGAGCGATGAAATAGACGTACTCCTTATTTCACCCGAGCGTCTCGCAAACGCTGATTTCAAAGAGAATATGCTGGCAGGCATTATCGAGAGGATCGGGTTGTTCGTGGTGGATGAAGCTCATTGTATCTCTGACTGGGGACATGACTTCAGGCCAGATTACAGAAGGATAATCAGAGTGCTTCAATCCATACCGAAGGGTGTGCCCGTTCTGGCTACAACGGCCACAGCCAACGACAGAGTGGTTACGGATATCAAAGCTCAGATGCCGGTTTGCCTGGAGGTTCAAAGAGGACCGCTCGTCCGAAGTAGCCTCATGCTCCAGAACATACTTCTTCCAAGCCCTGCATCGCGGATGGCCTGGTTACTGAAGGCAATACCTTCAATACAAGGTAGTGGTATAGTCTATGCTCTGACCCAGCGGGATGCCGAGCGTGTTGCCGACTGGCTTTTGAATCATGGAATAAGCGCGGAAGCCTATCATGCCGGTTCCCAGGACAGAGCTGAACTTGAAAGAAAGCTGATTGACAACGAGCTGAAGGTTCTTGTTGCCACTGTCGCTCTTGGAATGGGCTTTGACAAACCAGATCTCAGTTTTGTAATTCATTTCCAGAGACCATCTTCAGTTGTTCATTACTATCAGCAGGTCGGACGTGCCGGAAGGGCCATTGATAAGGCATATGGTATTCTGCTCTGTGGCGAAGAGGACGACAGGATCGCGGATTTTTTCATTAACAGTGCTTTTCCACCCCAGCAGCACATAACGGAGGTAATGGAAGTTCTGAGAAAAGCGACTGATGGCATGACAACCAACCATTTGATGCATTCACTCAATTTGAGAAGCACCCATATCGACAAAGCTCTCAAGTTTCTTAGTGTTGAATCGCCTTCTCCTGTGGTTAAACAGAAAAGTAAATGGTACTTAACTCCGGCGGCAGAGAAATACGAGATGGACAGAGCTTACATCGAGTCCATTCTCAGGATTCGCAGAGATGAGCAGACCCAGATGAAGGAATACATGACGCACAAGGGATGCCTTATGGTATTTCTTCAGAACGCTCTTGATGATCCGAATGCAGTCTCCTGCGGTAAGTGCTTCAACTGCGATTCCAGCCTGCTTTTCAGTGACCACTATGACGATTCTGATGCCAGGGATGCTGCCCTCTTCCTCAGGAGGAGTTACATAACCGTTCGGCCCAAGAGGGTCTGGCCTGGATCAGGCGTTTTCCAGCACTACCCATTTGAAGGTTACCGCATACCTCAGGAACTGATGGCAGCTGAGGGTAGAGCTCTTAGCCTTTGGGGAGACGCGGGTTGGGGTCAGATGGTCGTTGATGGAAAGTATGAAAACGGAGAGTTTCCTGACGCTCTGGTTCAGGCATGCTTTGATATGATACGATTTTGGAATCCCGATCCTTTCCCTGAATGGGTAACCTGCATCCCTTCGAAGAACCATCCTGAACTGGTGCCAGGCTTTGCACTGAGGCTTGCAGAAAAACTGGGAGTTCCATTCACAACCTGCATTCAGTTAGCAAGAAGCCACGACAACCAGAAGTTCATGGAAAACAAGTTTCATCAGGTAACCAATCTGGACGGTGCCTTCAAAGTTATTGAGCCTCTTGCTGGAAACTGTTTGCTCATTGATGATATGATTGACTCCGGATGGACATTCACCATCGCGTCTGCTCTGTTAAGGCATGCGGGTTGTGAAACAGTGTATCCCTTAGCTCTTGCAAAGAACTCACCTAGATTGGGCTAGAATGACCAGAAACACCAGCATCAGTGCCGATACTAAATCCATTCTTCTTCTCTGTGGAGTTCTGGGAAAGTCTGCCCGGGCGAGGATACTGACCCAATCCGAGTATACCGTTCTGGTCAGACATCTTATCAAAACAGGACTAAGACCAGGAGATCTTCTCGAAGCATCAGACCTGACTCAGATCGCCCTGGGCGCACGTATTGACCCTGATAGATTTTCCAATCTTCTTTCAAGGGGTGTACAGCTGGGCTTTGCTCTGGAAGAATGGGAAAGAAACGGAATCTGGGTAGTCAGCAGGGGTGAGCAGGAATATCCTGAAAGGATGAAAAAGCATCTTGGTGAGAAAGCTCCTCCTCTTCTGTTCTGCATTGGAAATCCTGATCTTCTGGCTGGAGGTGGAGTTGCCGTTGTCGGATCGAGAAACGTTGATGAAAAGGGAAAGCTGTTTGCCCGTCGAGTTGCAAAGCAATGTGCACTGGAGAATCTCCCGGTTGTATCCGGAGGAGCGCGTGGCGTGGATCAGACGGCCATGCTTGCATGCATCGAGTCAGGTGGAGACTGCATCGGTATCGTTTCAGACAGCCTGCTCAGACACAGCCTGGAGCATAACGCCAGAAAGGCCATCTCCGATGGCAGGCTTCTTCTTCTTTCACCCTACCATCCGGAAGCCGGTTTCAGCGTGGGAAACGCAATGGCAAGGAACAAATTGATATATGCCATGGCCCAATACGCAGTAGTTGTCAGTGCTGAAACCGGCAAGGGAGGTACATGGACTGGGGCACGGGAAGAGCTGGCCAGGTCCATTCATCGCCAGGTTTTCGTCCGTATAGAGGAAGGGGTTCCCACGGGAAACAGGACACTCATTGAACTTGGAGCAGAGAAGTGGCCTGAAGCAGGGAGCAATCTCGCAGAAACGCTGGTCAGTCTTGGCAAAGCAGGCCGAGAGACTAATGCAGCCATTCAGAATGACCTCTTCGGTAACATGTCCTCTGCCGCTCAGGCAAGGGAAACGGCCAGGCCCTATGCCGCTGCTGGATCAGCTGGGGCGGATACGAAACTGAGTTCTTCGGTTTTCCAGGCAGTAATGCCCTTGATCCTCGAAAGACTTGATTCTCCAAAGAGCGGTAATCAGCTGGCTGACGAGCTTAAGGTTACCAGAAATCAGATGAGCATCTGGCTGAAGCTTGCCATTCAGCAGGGTGTAATAAGGAAGCTCCAGAAACCGGTAAGATATACACGGGCTTAGCCTGCCCCCTGACTTACGCCCTTCCCGTTCTTTTTTCGCAATGATTTTGTATGATCAGCAGACCATAATTCCTGACTAAGGAGCATAAGCGAAATCATGGAAACGCCTTTTTAAGAAGGGTTGATGAAAATGGGCAAGAACCCTGAAGAATTCATGTATGAATGCCCCAAATGCGGTGAGTGTTTTTTTCTTGGTTGCCAGGAAATATCCGGGAACACAACCTATACCTGTCAAAACTGCGGTGAAGAGATCAGATTCGCAGCCGCTTCTTGCGGGGCATTAACCGGAAACAGCCTTGACGAGCTGGCGATGGAATGTCCTCAGTGCGGTGGCAGTTTCATCCTGAACCTGATCCCCCGGATCGATGGCAACATCTCCTTTTGCGAAGAGTGCGGCGCGGAGATGGAGTTCACAGAGGAAATCCTTCGGCAGATTCGTGATGATCTCCATGGGATTGAGAGGCGTAATTGCGATTGAACCGCATGAACATTTTCAGGTTTTCTGAACGAGCAGCTTGAGCCGGTGTTCTCCCTGCGTTTCGCTCCCGAGCTGAGCCTTCAGCAGTAGGATCAGCAGAGAGCTGACTCCGCCTGAATCCCCCGAGGTCGATGTATGGTTTACCGTTCCTCACATCACCAACATCACTCCATGCCAAGCGGGCGAACGGATCAATCTTCTTCATCCATAATAAGCCTTCCAGTATTTCCATTTCAAGATCTCCCTGTTATCATATCGGTCGGTTCTGAGTGAATGCCCATCCCCAGCCTCGGGCGTGATAGCCGCTATATGGCATGATTGCAGCTGTTTGGTTCACTCACTGCAGGCTGTTCTTGTAAGAAGAACTGCACTGTTTTTCTTACAAACCGTTCCTGCTCACGAGAAACTCAGGAAGGAACACCTGATTGATCCCGTTCCTGGCTGGAATGCCCTTATCCATGGATAGCACAATCTTGGGATGATTGTCCGGAATGGATTCAAGGGCGGCAAACTCCCTGTTCATTGTTTTTTCCGACTCGAGGAGATAGGCAACCTGAACGTAAAGGGTTGAATCTCCCTTTTCCGCAACAAAATCGATCTCCCTGTCCGCCAGTGCTCCTATGTGAACGGAGTACCCTCTTCGTAGCAGTTCCATGAACACGATGTTCTCAAGAAAACCCGAGATCGCCCCCTGCCTGTATCCGAAGATAGCGTGCCGGAAGGAAAGGTCTGTCAGAAACGCCTTTCCCGTGTAGGAAAGCTGTTTCTTCCCTCGAAGGTCGAATCTGCTCACATCATGCAGAGCACAGGCATTCACCAGGTATTTCACATACTCTATTACCGTATTGGGTGTTGTGCTCCTTCCGCGGGAACACAGATAGTCGGATATCCGCTTCCCGGAGTACAAAGAGCCAACATTATCCGCGAGATACCTGAAAACGGACTCCAGCAGAGCCGCACTGCGAATATTGTTCCTGATGACAACATCATTAAGTATCACAGTGTCCAGTATCGAACCCAGGTATTGTCTGACCACTTCAGCGGAAAGATCCATTGAATGGATACCGGGCATTCCGCCAAGCCTGAGATACAACTGGAACTCCTCCTCAAGCGACCCCGCATCAGAGCCGCGAAACTCAATGAACTCCTCGAGCCCAAGGGGGTATACCCTGAACTCAACATATCTCCCCGCGATTTTCGATGCCAGGTCGGTTGAAAGCATGGATGCATTGGAACCGGACAGGTAAATATCAACGCCTCCCCCGGCCAGCAGACTTGCTGTAACTTCCTCCCAGCCTGTTACATCCTGAACTTCATCAATGATAAGGACCGTAGGAGCCATTTCCCTGATGTATCTGTGAAGAACTGCCGAATCCCTGAGATGATGATTCTCCATCAGCTCCATATTGATGAAACAGGTCTTTTCCCCCCTTTCCCGCAACAGTTCATCGATCTGACGGAGAAGAACGCTCTTCCCTGTTCTTCTCATGCCGGTGATCACCTTTATCATGGGCGCCCCCATGAACGGCATTATCCTATCGAGATAGATTCTTCTTTTGTAATACAATATTTCTCCTGTTCTTTCTTTTCTTATTTTACAGAATAAGTTCCTTCCGGTCAAGACGCCCTTGAAACAGGAGAAAGAACGGCAGGTATCCTGTTCTTGGAGACTTCACATTCAGGAAAGGCTCCAGGCAGGCTTCGAACCAGGAAGGCCATCAAGCTCTCGCACGGTCTCGGCTTCACCGATAACTGATTCAAATGAAAGCGCCATGGGCCAGTGAAAGCTTCGCCTGAACAGAGTTAGTGAGCATGGAAAAGGATGTATGGTGCTTCTGCTCATGTCACCCTTCTGAATGTACCTGGTCCTTGCTGCAACTCGGCATTCATACTATCTTCAGTCCCATATATGAGTTATTAACATATTTCTTATCTGTATTATGGAATATTATTAAACTTTTATTAAATTGCGGTAAGGAGCAATACTCCTTGCCTGAATCACAGAACACCCTGTAAATACTTACATATTAGATATTTACATCCTTACATTTCCATGTCGAAATTATCCTTGTCGCATTTGCTTACTGTTATATATTTCTATTCATATTATTATGATAATTCTTTTAATCTATTTATTTGTATTGACACACGGTATCATCCATGATACAATACAAACGCTGGCTGCTGCAGGCTCTGTGCCTGCACGATCGGGAAGTTCCGATCAACCCACAGACAGCCACCTTTCCGACCGGCAGACCGCAGGCCCTGCGAAAACCCGGAAACACCGGGACAAGCAGCCGTTCGGAGGGAGAACTCTGATGTACAGGTTAACGGCTGTCGCAATCCTCCTCCTGGTTATTCCACTTTCCGCTTTCGGTCAGGGGACCGTGGTGGAAACATCATTCTACAGTGAGGCTCTGGGGCAGGAAAAGAATGTGCGGGTATATCTGCCTGAAGGTTACGGGAACCATTGGTGGATGAGGTATCCGGTTATCTACTATCTGCATGGCGCGGGGCAGCTTCTGGGGCACGACGAATTCCCAACTCTTGTAAGCACACTGGATCAGATGATAGCGGATGGAAGCATATGGCCGGTGATTGTGGTGAGGCCCGATGGTTTTACCTCGCCATACCCAGCAGGCTTCTATACCAGTTCCGCTCTGTTCGGTGATGTGGAGGGCTGCATGATCAATGACCTTATCCAGTGGACTGACGAGAACTACAATACCATTCCCTGGAAAAGGAAACGGGCTGTCATGGGGCACTCGATGGGGGCCTACGGCGCCATCAAGTACTATGGCCAGCACCCGGACATCTACTGCGCAGCAGCAGGGGTGTGCATATCCGGTGCTGATCTCACCACCATGATGGGCATCAACATCTACGGCGTGCTCGCTGAACTGGAAGGCCCACCTTACGAATACAACCCGTCGGCAGGGTTCGCCAACGGAGTTCTATTCAGCATGTCCGGCGCCTTCTCGCCCAATCTGGCCAACCCGCCCTACTATGTGGACCTGCCGCTGGACGAATACGCCAACATCATCCCGGAGATCTGGGCGCTGTGGATGGAACACGACCTCATCGAGTACCTGGGGTGGATGGGCAGCGACTGCTGGTGGGGCCAGACCACCATCTATTTCGACGCGGGAACTGAGGATCAGTTCTACACCGTACCGGCATGCAATGCATTCGCCGCCAACCTGGACGCCATGGATATCGACTACGAGTACCAGGTCTTCGAAGGTGGTCACTTCGACAAGCTTCACGAACGGTTCCCCATCGCCCTGGAATTCCTCTGCACCGCAATGCATCACAGATGGGGCTGGTGGTGGGATTCCGAAGGGGATTACTGCGCCGCCCAGGCCGATCTCCTTGAACCTCAGACCACAACGGCAATCGCCGCCAGCTATGCCTCTGAAAGCGCCATTACCTTCGACCTTCTCGAACCCGCAGAGGTTACGGTGCTGATCTACGACGCAACGGGAAGAACGGTAGCTTCGCCGTTCAGCGGTTATCTTGACGCAGGCCGTCAGACGGTGGGCTTTAGAGGGGAAAGCTTCGCCGCAGGCATGTACTTCTACTCGGTTACCGCGAACGGGGAAACAGCAACGGGCAAACTGCTGCTGATACCGTAAACTGCCAGGCCGGGGAGGCTGTCGTCTCCCCGGCCGCCACTCAATCAGGGCCTGTCCCGAGGGGACGACTCTCAATAACAGATTACCCGGGTCAGATAAGGCAAAAAGGGCTTATGGCCGATATATGTTGTTGACTATCTCTCCGTGATTTCTCACGCAGTTCGAGTTCCAGCCTCTTACTCTGATAAGGTCGTAGTCATCGCCGTTTATTCTGAACCTGTATCTGCTTCCCTCGGTCGGGCATTCAAGATCAACGTGCACATAGCCGGAGACATAGCTCAGTTCTCTCCATATATGCCCCTGATAAGCGCCGGGATACTCGCCGTTCTCGGCCAGATACATGTTGAGACCTTCAACGATGTTCCTGAAATTGGAGATGCACGCAGCCTTCTCCGCGCCTGCGGTCACATCCTGGTACTTCGGGATGGCAATAGCTGCAAGTATGCCTAAGATCACAACTACCACCATCAGTTCAATAAGGGTGAAACCCCTGGATCTGCTGCTGCTCATAGCTCTCCCCTTGCGAAGGCATCCAGATCCATGTCAGAAGAGTAGTACAAACCTGCCTCAGTTTCAATGGACCATGTGAGTTCATCTTCCTTCTCGTAGGTAAACCCATCAGCAAGCGCAACATCGGATACGCCTGGCAGCGAGTCATGACCCGCACGGTACTGTTCTATCCTTTGGGCAAAGGCGTAAACAGAATCCCTCTCCGCCTGCTCTTCCGGAGGAGGTGAATCGATGTACCCGCCTTCCGAGGGGCCGGTGAACAGAAGAACAGCGATTAAGATCACCCCGACCATGGCAACAAGATAGGGCCAGCGCCGAAGAAGCGGCTTCCCTGTCTTCCTTACCGTCGCTTCTACGTCGTCGTACACTATGTCCCTGTCGATCTCCACAGGTTTCTTCTCAGCAGCCATCGAGATCCTTCCTTCCGAAATGGGCAGCAGGAACAGGCTCTTGTCCGCGGTCAGTTCCTGGAAGGCAACACGTTGCCTTAATTATATATGAGCTCCTTCATGAAAATGACAACCGGCCATAAAGCCCATTCATGAAGAAGTCCCCATCAGGGAAATCGGAGATCGCTGTGAACCTTGCGGAAACCTGAGCACGCCAATCTCCCCCCTCAAACACAAGAATACTCC
>ERZ795057.3246-NODE-3246-length-11302-cov-6.026763_pt1 | contig 11302 bp, 10 predicted proteins | sample MGYA00375141_ERZ795057 | MGnify/ENA primary metagenome ERZ795057 (study PRJEB30186, sample SAMN05720163) | activated sludge metagenome | isolation source: Anaerobic digester | place: Hong Kong | collected 2015-01-26 ... | reverse complement strand
CCAAGGCTTTGAACATCAAGGATTTGCTGTTCGCTGATATCCTTGTAATTCATGGACAGACAATCGGCATTTGATGCTTTGATAAACTCAGCGAATGAACTGTAATCTTCTGGATCAATACCATTGAACCATTCCAAATCCTTTAGGCGAGTCTTTGATAGCAAGGCGACCGTTCTTATTTGGGGGGCTTGCTTCTTGATATCCATGATGGGTTTCCAGTAAAAAGACTGAATCGATACCACTTCTTCAATATTATTTTTTTCAATGATTTCAAGCAGAAGATTGACGAATATGTGAGACTCATACGTTTGATGAGGTTCCAATGCGTCAATTTTCGTTTCAATATTCATTTTAATCTTTTTCTCAGAGCTTTTATTAAAAGAAATGACTAAATCGATCACTTCTTGTAGTGTGGGTATTGGTTCTTCGTTCAGCTGTTTTTGTTTAAAAAAGGAAAATCTGTTTTGAATCCTTCCAACAGAATAAGTTTTGATTTGCTCTAAAGTGAGATCTTTAATATAAATCTTTTCTGATATGAACGAACCATCCTTCATCGTTCTTTCGGGGTTCAGATATGTATCGTGATTCACAATCAAAATCAGGTCTTTTGAAATCCCCACATCCAGTTCGATTGTATCCACACCAACAGTTTCCATTGCGTAGCGGAAACCGGCTAACGTGTTTTCAGGATAGAGCCCTCTGCAGCCTCTATGTCCTTGGACATCAAAATCCATCAATAAACCAGCAAAAGATAGGGTTAATAGAATCAGGCCTGCGAATGTACTAACGATGATCTTCTTCATTTTTCTTCCTCCATTTACTGCCAGGTTAGAATCAGTTGGCAGACCTTTTTCCAAAAACGAATACTCAGTATAAATGCAACAGATACCCCAGCGAAACTCAACAGAATCATGATTGCTTTAAAAGAAGATGAAGCGCCGATGTTTACGTTTAATAAAACCATACTTAGGGGTAGCACACTGAGAAGTGACAAGGCCATCAGCATCAGATATTGGATCATAAAGGCTCCAGAGCGTAAAAATGCCCCGGGATTGGTTAACTTTTGAGGTTCTCGTTTTAAGATAAAGTAGACTCCGGATAGAGCAGCGAGAATTTCTAACAGAAAGATGGGGAACACAAGCGCAAAGCTCCAAAGAGTTGCTTTTAAGACAACGGCAAATACCACAAAAGTAATGAGCAATAAAACAACATTCAAAACAACCGGCACAAAAAGTTTGATTTGAATGAATTTTTTTAAATCAATAGGAAGCATTCGAATGGTTGCGATTGAACTACCCTCCATATTCATCGAAAAAGAAGTTTGCATGGCGATAAACAACGGTCCCATGATTGAGACCATATACAGAGCAGAAAAGAGGTTAGTGTTAATCATGCCCATGAAAATGGCGAATCCGACAGGATACAAGATGTAATAGATAAGCTGTTCGTGTCTTTTATAGAGAATCAGTTCTTTTCTCAGGAGCATATTTGACTTTGCCTGCAAGCCTTTGTCTCTTTTTTTATGCCTAAACAAAGTCATGCCCTGGTGAAAAGTTATCTTATCTGAAAGGTAGTAATAACTGTATCCGCAAATGACTGTCAGCAGAACAAGAAATAGTAGAGAAATGAAATGATTCGATCCGGTTAATCCCAAAATAAAGATGTTATATATGGAGGAAAAGAAATCATTGGCATTGATCATGGCTTGCGGAAAAGATTCAGGTGAGGTGAGGTTATTGGGGAAAACTTGATACATCAAGATAAAAATGGCACCCATACCCATATTGACAATGATCAGCATGATCCTGGCAGTCTTTTGGGAACCAATTTTACTGAACAACACTGCAATAAGAGCTCCTAACAGCACCAGAAAGACAATGTTGAAGATGATGCCGATAACACCTAAAATAATTTCGTTGATAGACCTTTTGGACAGATAAACAATGATTGGCGAAAGGAAAAGAATCAATGAAAAAAACATGGAAATCCCGGAAGTGAGCAACTGATAAGTAACAATAGATGATTTTCTGATGGGTAATGTGAGTAAAAACTCAATTTCCTCATTTCTTTTAAGTTGAAAGGACATCATGCTGGCAAAACTGATCACAAAAAAGATTGCGGTCAAAGTCAGTAAAAAGTGGATGTAAATATCCCCGTAATGAATTCCCTGGACAGAGATCTGTGAAAGCTGGGTGTAAATTTGGTCGAACATGCGTGTAATTAAAAAAAGAAAAAATACTGAAATACCAATCAGATAAATGAAACTAAAGGTTCTTTTCTTTTCAGATGAGTTAGTTTTCATAAAAAGCCTATGCCTAAACAACAATGAAATATCCCTAAACATGTTTACCACTCCTAAAGGGCATTGACTATTTTCAGAACATCTTCGGATTGACCGGTGAGTCCCAAGAAAAGGTCTTCCAAGGAAGTATGATCGGCCATCTTTGAACGCTTTCTCAGTTCTTCCATCGTTCCTTCTGCCAGTAATCTGCCATCATCCAGTATACCAATCCTATCGCACATCTTTTGGGCAATTTCCAGAACATGAGTGGTTAAAAAGATAGTTGCCCCGCTGTTTGCCATTTTTCTGAGAAGGTCTTTGAGTATTTTTGAACTCCTTGCATCCAGGCCAACGGTGGGTTCATCCAAAAAGATGACTTGGGGTTTTCTCATCAGTACACTGATGACCATTACCTTTTGCTTCATACCATGAGACATTTCAGCAATCGGCATCTGTAAATAATCTACTTCAAAGGCATGACACAGTTCATCATAAAGGTTCCTTGTTTCTTTATCGTTTTTGTTGAAAACGTCAAGTATAAATTCAATAAATTCGTACCCTGTAAAAAAAGGATAAATTTTCGGCTCATCAGGTACGATTCCTATCTTACTCTTTATTTTTATCGCATCTGTTTTTACATTTATTCCTAATATTTCGGCTTCTCCTGATGTTATAGGCAGTTGCCCGGTTAACATCTTTATGGTTGTTGTTTTTCCGGCGCCATTTGTTCCTAAAAAACCGTAGATCATACCCGATTCAACGTCCAAATATAATGATTTTACTGCCTCTTTATTTCCGAAAACCTTTGTCAAACTTTGACACTTTATCACAAAAATTCACCTCTCTATCATCCAACTTTTTGAATGTTTTTTTGATCACTCATAATGGTTTGCAAATGTTAAAAACAAACATGGTGCCTTTATTCTGATCAGAGTATACCGAAATTGTACCACCGATTTTTTCCCATTCGTTTTTTACAACAGACAATCCCGTTCCTCTTCCCGACATCAAATCAGCATGGGTCTTTGTTGTGAAGCCATCTATAAAAATCAGGTTTAAGATAGTTTTTGTATCAATTGAAATGACCTGTTCTGGATTCAAAAATCCTTTTTCTACAGCAATTTTTTTTATTCGGTCGAGATCGAGACCTCTTCCGTCATCACTTATTTCGATGCTAAGGGAAGAAGGAGTATCTTTGATAATAATACTAAGTTGGCCATATGTTGATTTATTCAGTTGAAGTCTTTCATCAGCTGATTCGATTCCGTGATCGATCGCATTTCTGAAAAGGTGAATCAATGAATCTCTCCATTTTCCAAACTTTTTAGGATCTATGTATACATTATCGCCCTCTATTGATAATGGCCTGATGGTTTTCCCTAATTTTTCCGCAATATTATCAACAATGAATCGGTAGTAGTTTAAAAAGTCTTTAATCTTTTTCATATGAAGAATGGAAATAGCTTGATCAACATTTTCATACTGATCATTTGGCATCAATTCTTTTATCTTTAGACTCAAAGATTCGATTTGTTCAGGATCAATTATTATCGTTTTTTCATCTTTAAATATTTTTCCGCTCTCACAAGGAATACAGTTGGATAGTTCCTCTTTGATAACCATTTCTTCCTTATCCAACCAACTCAACATTTGTATTTCATTCAATATTGTCTGATCTTCTTGTATAGAGGCAAAATCCGGAAGGTTGTTTGACCATTTTTGAATACTCTCTTCTGCTTCATGGATATTTTGCTCTAAAAGATGAAATCCAAAACTTGCAAAAGCCCCTTTAAAAGTGTGTAATTGTCTTTTGATGTAAGCAATCCGTTCGAATGTAGGAGTTGTGTTTAGCAAAGAATGAATATCAAAAGTAACAAAATCCCGATATTCTTTTTCGATTCGGCTTAGTTCCTCTAAGTTCAATACGATTTTGATAATCTTTGATAATTTATTTCTTTCCGACTCAATTTTATTCTCCAGCTCTATCCTTTGGGTTGCATCGTTTAAAATTACCATCAGCTGCATTTCGCCTGGAATTGCATCTTCAATCCACTTGTAGTCGAATTCGATAAATAATCCATTGATGACCAGTTTCTCCGGCAACAATGAAAGATAAGCTTCTCTTTTTAATTGGTCCGCTTCATTCTGAATGGCAAAGATGATCTTTTCAAGAAAAGAAGCTTCTTCATATTCTTCCGGGTATAATAAAGAGGGGAAAAAGGCGTTGGAGATGTTCAACTGGAATATTCTTTCACATTCTTTGCTAAAAGTGGGTTCAACACACCCTGATTTGTCCAGCGTTAAGAAGCCTTGCTCGGTGTTGTCCAAAATCATTTTTAAATCGCTTAAAGTGTAGTGAAGCTCGTTGGTTCTTTCCTTTACTTTTTCCTCAAGAGAATTGTTGAGAATTTCTATTTCGCCATAAGAGGATTCCAATTCTTCATTGACCATCCGAAGTTCTTCCAGTGAATTTGACAATTCCATTCTCAATTTCTTTTCCTGTCTATAATTCTTGATAAAATGATAAGTGAAAAAACTGCCGAATACGAAACTCATGATCATCAAGGCATTTTGCTGCATGGAAGGAAGCGGGAAAGCTCTGAACTGCTCTCTGAAATAAAAATCATTGAGTATGGAAAACAGAAGAATAAACAGTGAATACTGCAACAGCTTTATTTTAGTGTTTTTTATGGACAGATCAATCATATACAGATTCATAAATATCAAGTATACAATCGAAATACGGTGTTTAACCTCCATCTCCAAAGGTACGAGGAGATAAAAAGCAATCACGAATGGAATGCCCCACCAAAAATGTGGGGTTAGTCTAAATTCTTTTAAAATATAGTATTCCAATCCGTTAAAAAGGAAAATAAACGATACCATCATCAACAATGGTACAAAATAGTCATAAAATGAACCGTTGTGAAAAAGATTGGTGTTGAATGACAAAATGATGTAGGCCATGTATAACGCTTGAAGTAAAGTTCCAAACCCGATATTCAAATACGCTTTTCTGATCGATCGCATATTGTTGCCAATGATAAACATCAAAAAAACGATGACCAGCTGTACACCTAAAGCAATAAGATAAATATAGGATTCTACAAAATGAACCCTGAAATAACTCCCTTTTATGATCTCTGAATTTGCCAACATTGGTGGATATGAAAGGATTATTTTCTGTGGGCCTCGAGCAGTAATTTGAATATCCAGCTGATCGTTTAAATAAACTTGAGGTATCTGATACGATAAAAACAAATAGGGAGGAGGTTTTTGCATCTTTTCAAGTTCAGGATGAATGGACGAAATGTGGTGTCCGTTGACATATAATTCCCCTTGAATCATTGGGAATATTGAAAAAGTCAAAAAATCTCTATTGGGAGGTAAATCAATGGTTTTTTTAACGGATAAGCTTTCTCCCTTTTGAATATCAAGATTAATCGGAAAAGAATCTGATATCATTTCGCCGTTTACTGAAATTTGCCATTTTCCGGTTAATGGTTGGAGGTTACTGGTGGTGTATATCAGAATTAATACCAATAAAATGGCGAGATAAAAAAGAAAACCAAACAACATTGGTTTGATATAATGGACTATTTTTTTAGAATCCCACACAAAATTCCTCTTTCATAAAAAAGTCGAAACATCTTTAACAAATACCCTTCAGTAACTTTTCACAGCAGACAGCCTGTGATGATCCATAAATTATAGCATAAGATCAGAAATGAGTAAAAAAAAAGCACCTTTAAAAAAAGGTGCTTACTATCTATTATTGGCTGTTTATTCCAGAATCGGTTTAATATCGATTTTCCAGCCGGTTAATCTGGCTGCCAAACGTGCATTTTGACCACCTTTACCAATAGCCAAAGATAGCTGTGTGGGGGGAACCCAAATTCTTGAAATCTTGTTCTCCTCATCTAATATTTCAACTTCAATGACCTCTGCCGGTGCTAATGCGTTTCTTATCAACGTTTCGATATCATCTGACCATTCAAAGGCATCTACTTTCTCACCGCTGAGTTCTTTGACAATGTTGGTTATTCTGGTGCCGTTTTCACCAATACATGCTCCGACAGGATCCACCTGATGATTTAATGAGCGAAGGGCCACTTTGCTTCTGATACCGGGTTCTCTCGAAATTGCGACAACTTCCATCGTACCATCCATTAATTCAGGAACTTCCAAAAAGAGAAGTTCTTTTAAGAATTCTCTTGAGGTTCGATTGACCCTCATGTATGCGCCTCTTTGGCTTTTTTCAACTGTTTCGATATATACTTTAATCATTTTACCATTGTCAAATCTTTCGTTGGGAATCATCCTGTCCTGAGTAATGACGGTTTCCACTTTTCCAATCCTGATTTCGTAACCGCTAGAAAGAGGCCGCATGATTTCAGCACTGGCAATGGTGTTTTCCATATCCTTATACTGAGTGTAAATACTGTCTTTTTCCAGTTCTCGTAGTTTTTGGATGAGTACTTGTTTGGCTGTCTGGGCAGCAATTCGATTGAATTTTTTTACGTTTATCTTTTGGCGTATTTCTTCACCGATTTTTGCATTATGTTTGATCTTATGAGCCGATTTAATATCAATCTCATAGGAGGGATCCTGTATATCAGTTTCTTTCTCAACAACAAAATTCAAACGGAAAATCTCAATTTCCCCTGTCAATTGATCTACCTTTATTTCCACATGTTCCTCTTCACCAAATGCCTTTTTATAGGAAATCTTTAAGGAACGTTCAAGTGCCTCAATAATTTCCTCTTTTTTGATACCCTTTTCTTTTTCCAACTGTTCTAAAGCTTCTATAAGATTGATATTCATCTTAAACCTCCAAGTATAACTGTGCTTTTTTTACAATTTTAATGTTGATGTCAAATAATCTATTTGAATCCCGTTCCATAACCGAAAGGGTTTTTGATTCGGGATTATATTCCATAAATTTACCAATAAAAACCGTTCGATTTTCCAAAGGTTCTGTTGTGATCACCTTAATTGTTTCTCCTACGAAACGCTTATAATCTCTTTCGTTTCTCAATTCACGTTCTACACCTGCTGAAGAAACTTCGAGATAATAGGCTCCTTTTAGAAGCTCCTGCTCGTCTAAAAGCGGTCCGATAGTTTTGGAAACATCCTCGCAATCCCTTATGTTGATGGCTCGTTCAGGATGATCGATGAAAACCCTTAAAGTTTTTTTTGTTTTTTGCTTTAGCAATTTTAATTCGTATAATTCAAACCCTGATTTTTCTAAAAGTGCTTCCAAATTCTTTCGTAATTCTTCAAATGTTTTATCCAATTCAATTCCCCCTGGAACGGCTTATCTGCAATACTTAAGGCGGGTAAAATCCTCCCGCCTTTAGCGTTCTTATTAACAAATTTCGAGGGCAATGCCCTCGAAATGTTTTTTCATGACTAAGGTTATTTTACCAGAAAATGATGATTAAGTCAACTGCTGAAATTGCTCCGCAATTTCAGCTTAGAAGTTTCCCCCTTCGAGGGGGAAACTTCATGCACACTTGAGATGAAAAGCTGGCATGCAATTTCAGCTTAGAAGTTTCCCCCTTCGAGGGGGAAACTTCATGCACACTTGAGATGAAAAGCTGGCGAGCCATTTCAGCATAGAAGTTTATCTTTATTCTTATTCCACTCGTTTTAGAATTTGGTAGGTTGTTTTTAAATTGGTGTCTTCCAGGTAGTAAAGGTGGATGGTGTTGGTGTCTATAATGTCGGCGAAGGTGTATCCGTCATTGTGTTCTGCTATATATATATTTTTAGCGTCTTTGGAGATTACGCCTGAAAATCCTTCCCGGAGTTCATCGGTTAAATCTGTTTTGACTAATTTGTAACCGGTAAAAATGTGTCCGAATTGTTCGGTGATCATGTAGGTTCCACTGAAGCCTTTGCCTATTTGATTGGTTGCTGCTTCATAGCGGGCTTGGGTTTCGGATGTCCATTGACCAATCAAGTTTGGTATGGTGTTTTCCTTTTGTAGTGTGTAATAAACCACTATGGCTTCTTCCTCTGAATCCACATAATAAATGGTGATCTCGTTTTCTGAAATGATATCTCCGAACAGATAGCCATCTACTTGTTCTGCACCATAAAGTTTTTTTCCGGCATGATCAATTAATCCGCTGAAAGGTTCTTTAACACTTTTGTAATTGCTGGAATGATCGATGAATTGCTTATAGCCTTTAAACACCTGATCTTCTTGCTGCTCAAAAACAAAAATTACTCGGCCGTCATAAGCAGTTAAAAAACCAGCATCTTTTTCATGTCTTTCAAAAGACGCCACCCATGTACCGGTTAAATCGATCGTGACCGAAAAAATCATTGTTGATGCAATCACGATTAGGGCAATGCTTAAAATAAGTCTTTTCATATCTACCACTCCTTAAAAAGTTTAAGCATTATAGCACGCTTTAATAGATTGAATCAAGGTTTAAGGTTCAAAAACTTGACAAACTAAAAACTATATAGTACAATGCATAAGTAGTTAGTTACCACACTGACTAACTATATAACAAAGGAGGTGTTTTATGAAGTTAAACGAAGATTCTGCAGAGCCTCTTTTCCAGCAAATCGCTGAAATTATTGAGGACATGATCATTGCGGGAGATTTAAAGGAGGAAGATCAAGTATTTTCAACCAATCATCTGTCGGAAACGTTTCAAATCAATCCCGCTACAGCGAGAAAGGGGTTGAATTTACTGGTTGATAAAGGCATACTTTATAAAAAGAGAGGTTTAGGCATGTTTGTTGAGAATGAAGCCGGGAAGATTATCAAAAATGAGAGAAAAAAGGTGTTTTTTGAGAATTATATGCTGAAAATGCTGAAAGAAGCTGAAAAGCTAAACATTGGAAAAAACGACATTATCAAAATGATTGATGATTACAAGGAGGGGGAGTAAATGAATCCGATCAAATTAAGCGTTAAAAACATCACGTACTATTATGATAAATTCAAAGCCCTAAATAATATGAGTTTTGATCTGGAAGAAAATCAGATCATGGGGTTGATCGGTAGAAATGGTTCGGGCAAAACGACACTTCTGAAGGTCATTGCTCATCAGTTGCTTCAGAGTGACGGAGAAATTATCATCGATCAAAATAACTTCTCTCAATGCGCTGATAATCAAAATAAGATTTGTCTAGCCAGGGAAACATTAGGGAAGACGTTTGAGATGACTGAAGTGATGAAAGTAAAAATGATTTTTGATTTAGCCGCTAATTTATACGAGAATTGGGACAATGATTATGCTCAGTATTTGGTCAAACGGTTTAAGCTGAGCACGAACAAAAAATACAACAAAATATCCAAAGGGATGAAAACAACCGTTGGGATTATTATGGGACTTGCCAGCCGTGCGCCTATTACCCTCTTTGATGAACCGTATGTGGGGCTTGACCCGGTTTCAAGAGAGATCTTTTATGCCGAATTGCAAAAGGATTATTCTCTGAATCCGAGAACTTTTATTATTTCCTCTCATTTGATCAATGAGCTGGAAGGGATGTTTGAAAGGGTGCTGATCATCGACGAAGGGGAGATTATCATTGACAACACGGTAGACGCTTTAAAAGACCGATATTACCTTCTTCAGGGCAGGAAGGATTCAATTGAGTCTTACAGATCGCATTTTAAAGTCATGAATGTTGAAACAATCGGTTCATTGGCATCCTATTCAATAGAAGGGCCGCTTAGTGATCAAATCATAAGGCAAATGAGGGCAGATGAAATCGATATCAGCATGATCAGTTTGCAAAAACTTCTTTATCATTTGACAAATGGTGGTGAAAACAATGAAGAAAGATAATACAATGAAAGTAATGAGAAAATTTTTTATTCAATTTATGTGGTCATTTATGATTTCATACTCGGTTATCCTTTTTTTTAATACCGTTGTACCGTTGTTCTTTACCGGTTTGAAAGAATTTGATTTCAAAGAATTCCAAATCATAGCATCGTTTTATTTCGCAATCCTTATGTACTCTATGTTTGTTGCTTTTGGTGCTAAATGCACGTCGGTTTATTTTGATTTGTTTACGCTTTTTTCTGTTGCCAGAAAACGAATTATGCGAACGATAAACCTGACGAACATCATCTTGACGGTATCCGGATCGGCAATTCTTAATCTGCTGCTTTTGATGCATGATGTTCCGGACAGGGGGTTATTTTTGATCATGATCACCCTGAGCATCTATTTAATTTTGAATTTCCTGAACTTCATTGCCTTTTTGGGGAAGCTTTTCGGCTGGTATTATATCGTCGGGACATTTGTGCTTTTAGCTTCGTTTATCCTCTTTGCAATCAATTATATCGGTGGGTTTATTCAAATGGGTTTATTTAAAACAGAAATCATCCTGTTTTTTGCTGTAGCGGCTGCTGGATTCTTTTACATCAACAACTTTATTCTATCCAAAAGATATGAATACAAAAATTGAGGTGACTGATATGAATATTAGAGGATTTATTTTTCTTATTTGCACGATTTTCGTTCTTGTCCTTTCGATTAATTATATGATTAACGATAATCACTTTTTATTGACAAGGAAGATAAACGGGTCGTTTAGCAATTATTTTTACATAAAAGATAATTTTATTGTTTTGGAAGACACCAAGATTTATTTGCAGGCCTTTTATGATAGCCAGAATACCAAAATGGAAATTTGGATAGAAGGTCAGGACGGAGTTGTTTTTCAACTTGAAGGCAATTCCGGAGAAGAACTCAAACATATTCCGTTGTCCAAAGGGCTGTATTCTTTCATTATAGAAGGTGAAAGCGGAACAGAAACTAAAGTGAACAGTTTATTTGGTTATTATAGCGATGAAATCACATTTATCGATGATAAAAATCAGGAGCAAGGCTGAGTAGAAAAATTCAAGCAAGGCTGATGAGAATTAACCTTGCTTGAATACATTTTTGGCATATATCGTGAATTTTATGGACAATTATGTTATAATCTGTTCAAAGAATCTGTGTTCAAATCCATTTCCTATCGATATTTTCGGGATGATGTGGG
>ERZ795057.3244-NODE-3244-length-11310-cov-5.067526_pt1 | contig 11310 bp, 8 predicted proteins | sample MGYA00375141_ERZ795057 | MGnify/ENA primary metagenome ERZ795057 (study PRJEB30186, sample SAMN05720163) | activated sludge metagenome | isolation source: Anaerobic digester | place: Hong Kong | collected 2015-01-26 ... | reverse complement strand
CATTGATATTATGACAACCAGCCAGGGTGTCGCTGCATATCCTGAATGCACTGATAATATTGAAGAACTGAGGAATCTGGCTGACAGAGCACTTTATATAGCAAAGGAGAAAGGAAGGAACAGAGTTGTAGCAGCCCCTTTACAGTGATGCAGCGCTATTATTTATATCAGACAGGATGATGCGGTCCAGTTGCTTTCATCAATTACAAAATCCCCGAAAACAGATGGTGCTTCCTGCTGCATGATTTTGAGAATATCAATAAATACTCTTCTTATTTCCCATTGTGCGCTTTTTTGAAGCCGAAGAGCGAAAATGAAACGAAGTTCCCTGAAATTTGCTGAAAAGACAATCTGGCTTTCAAGAGCATTTGGCAGTACAAATCGTGCATCCTCTTTTTTTATACCCGTTTCACGTAATTTTTTATATGTGTTTTTTGCGTGATCAATGAAATCACGGAATATAACAGCAGCTTCCTGATTATCGGAAATTTCAGGTGGAATAATATAATTGAATTCAGCTTCATTAACATAACGCTGTGATTGCTGGGAAAAACTAGCCAGTCTGTGACGTACAAGCTGGTGCGTAAATGCGCGGGATGCCCCTTTTATCCGGAACGAAGCTGTCGCATGTTCGAGAATTGAATGGTGTCCATTACGGATGCATCGTCGAATGAAATTTCTTTCACTGTCATCAGTAATTTTATCAAGTGACAAATAGCATGTTCTGCCGGCTTCTTCAATAAGTTTTTCCGGGTTAGGTGTTACTGCAAGAAGTGCTATATCTGGTGCGTTTAATTCCATCAGGTTTCTCCGATTAATATACTACAGTTTGCGGTACATCTGAAGAACAATTACGTCACAGAGTAGACTGTCCGTAAAGTTATTTATATATATATCGATGATTTTTCTAATAAGAATATGGTGTGATTATCATTTACTGATGCAGTAGCGTTTAATTTTTCGCCATAATGTTGACTGGTCAATACCCAGATCCTGAGCTGTTTTCGCTTTATTCCAGTTATTTTTTCCCAGCGTTCTCTCAATGAACATTTTTTCAATCATCTCAAGTGTCATTGATTCCGGGAAATCGAAGGTATGTCCCCGCATGTGTGCCGGCAGGTGAGATGTCTGAATATAGTAATCTTTGCAAAGTATAAACGCATGTTCAATAATGTTCTCAAGCTCACGGATATTGCCTGGAAAGTCATAATTCATGAGAATATTCATTACATCATCGGAAACACCTACAATATCCTTACCTTTAATACTGCTGTACTTCTTTATGAAGTGCGAAACGAGGAGAGGTATATCCTCAAGCCGGTTTTTTAGCGGGGGAAGCTTTATAGTGATGATATTTAACCTGTAGTACAGATCTTCACGAAAAGAACCGTTTTTTAATTCATCAAGAAGGATGCGGTTCGTTGCTGCGATAATTCTCACGTTTGACTTGACCGGTTTTGTTCCACCTAATGGCTCATATTCCCGTTCCTGAAGAAATCTCAATAGTTTTACCTGGGTTGAAGCAGGAAGCTCACCAATTTCATCAAGAAAAACAGTCCCGCCTTCTGCGAGGGCAATTTTACCGGGTTTATCTTTTTTCGCGTCGGTGAATGCTCCTGCCTTATATCCAAAGAGCTCTGATTCCAGAAGGTTTTCCGGGAGCGCCGCACAGTTTATGACAACAATTGGTTTTTCACTGCGGGGACTGAGATTATGTATACCCTGCGCGATCAGCTCTTTCCCGGTTCCGCTGGCCCCTTCTATTAACACGCTGCTGTCGCTTTCGGCAATATCAGGAAGAATTGAAATTATTTCCTGCATTACTTTATTTTTACTGACAATGTCCTGGTAATTATATTTTGATTCGAGGGTTTTTCGTAATTCTTCAATGTCGGAGATGTCCCGGAATGTTTCGACTCCCCCGATAAGGTTTCCCTTTTCATCATTTAACAAAGCGGTACTTATACTTACCGGGATTTGAGTACCTTCAGAATTAACTACATAAATTATTTTATTAATAATTTTTTTTCCCGTCCGGATCGTTTCTTTCAGGGCACATGAATGTTCGCATATATTTGCGTGAAAAATCTCAAAACAGTATTTTCCAATTACTTCATCTTCACTGACACCGAGAATTTCTTCCGCCGCGCGATTAATCGATGATATTTTAAAGTCGAGATCGACGGTAAAAACACCTTCAGCAATGCTGTCGAGTATAATGTTTCTGTCGTTACAAATGTTTTCCACAGTATATTTCCAATGTGTAAGATACTGTAATTAAGATGATTATTTACTGTTTGTGTCATGATTTGTACATATATATATTATTCTACCAGTCTTTTTTTCTTTCCAAAAATAAATGAAACAATTAAAGCAATAAACGCATGAAGTAATACAAGGGTATACCCTGTTGGGAAATCGAAATTGTATGAAACAAGGATTGCTGTGAGATTCACCGCTATACCTATAATCCATGCGTTTATCAGCAGTTTACCTCGATTTATAATCAATGAAATGAGGGCAGGAGCCACAAGCAGGGCAAACACCGTAAGAACTCCCGCAAGCTTAACGGAACTTGTTACTGTTACGGAAAAGGTTATAAAAAAGAGCGCGTCCCGCAGAAACCCTTTTGTTTTATTGTGAAATATATAAATGACGATACCCAGCAATCCGTATAATATTGCTGTTTTTATAATATCATTCATCGGGGTGAATAGTATATCAGCAGCCATTAGTTTCTGAAACGTTTCCATACCATGACTGGACTTTGAAAGTAATATAAATACACCAGATATACCAAAGGCATACATAAGACCAATAAATGCTTCGAGGTTTTCATTTTTTCGTGAAGAAACAGCTATTACAAATCCTCCAGAAAGTGCAAATAAGAGTGATAACGGATATATATATTGTCCTTCAAGAAACAGAATAGAAACAGCAGCTCCCATTGCAGCCATCTGGCCAATAGCAAGGTCCGTGAAAATAATTCCTCTTTTAATTATTTCCAATCCATAATAGGAGTGTATACCAACAAGAACAACAGACAACGCAAATGCAGATATCAATATATCAATCATTGTGATAACCTCCGTACAATTTCATCAAAAAGTGAAAAAATTCCTTCTGCCTCATTTGTCGCACCAACGTCGTGAGGAAGTACAACCATTCGTATGTTATGTTTTTTCGCTAAAAGCTTTGAAGCCCGTTCCGGATGATAGACATCATGAATAATAAACTTAACTGAATGACGTGCGATTATCTGTGATATAGTTTCCATATGTCTTGATGTTGGCGGGATGCCCGGTAATGGTTCAACAGTACCGACAAGTTTAATGCCATAACGACGGAGCAGATAATCAAAATTTTTATGATATTCAACTACAGATATACCCCGAAGTGATTTTAATTTTCTGTCCCATTCAGCAAGTTTGCTGTTCCATTTATTAAGAAATACGCTTTGGTTATTTCTGTAATTCGATGCATTATGATAATCAAGTTCGCACAACTTCTTTGTTATCGCTTTCGCGAGTGGGGGGATATTGTGCGGATCAAGATAGTAATGCGGATTTCCGTCAGGGTGCATATCACCCTGTGCACGTGAGACACTTCTGGGAACATCGATCATCGTAATGGATGATGAAAGGTCCAGAAATCCTTTTCTGCCGGGAAACACGTCTGCATTATTTGCCTGCTTCAATATTGGAGGGAGATAACCGATTTCAAGTTGTCCCCCGTTTATAATCAGGAGATCCGCACGCCGTACTTTTGCTATGAATGATGGCCTTGGAATTACAGTATGCGGGTCCCAGTTACCACGGGCAAGATAATGTACTCGCACGTGTTCTTTCCCGATTTTTTGTACAATATCCGCGATATATGGGTATGAAGTAAGAACCTTTATTCTTCCTGCATGGGCAGTAGTAACTAAATATAGAATACTTATTGAAGCTATTAATATTTTTTTCATATATTTCTCCTAATCTTAAAATGAGTGGGCTCCGTGGGCCCCTATGGATAAATTACACTGAACGATTATCTCATTGTTCGGTTTGTTAACGTACTCATTGTTTTCCTTGTAATAATGAGAGCGGTCGTGATTGTATTGTATTCGAAATCGCGAAAATTCTGTGGGATTATAATCTATCATACATGAATACCGCGGCATGTTTTCCGGATATTCTGTGTCGCGTGTACCATTGTATTCAATACGGTTTTTATTCAATAAATCATATCGCGCTGCAAACCGCCATTGAAGGAATGGCTTGAGCACAAGCTGTGCATACATTCCTGATTGGACTTTCTCACATTCTGCTGATGAAATATTATCGGCTGTATCCTGAGTATACTGCCTGCCGTCAAAAGTTTTTATGATATATTCAGCCTGAAGAGAAATATAACGAAAGGAATCAATAAGATATTTCAGCGTTATATCGCCTCCCCATATGTGCGTTGATCCGTTATAGCCTTCACCCTGTATTCCTGATTGATCAAGAGCCATATTAAGGCGGGTTTTACCAAGTGCGCCTGATCCACCCATGAGGAGGGTAAGGGTATCAAAATCATACGAATACTTTAAATATGCGACATAGAGATTCGGGCCGCGTGAATCATCAACAGTAACATTGTGCTGTACATCAGAAAAGCCTTTGATGCCGAAACTGGCACTGTTGCGTCCCTGTAACGCTTCTACACCAAGCATCATATAAAAATCAAATGGAGCCACCCAGGTAAGCCGCATGCCGGTTTCATTTAGATTTCCCTCTCCGAACACGACGCTGTAAATCAGTGGCTGGTCGAAAAAATCCCAGAAATGACCATGTTGTTCATTCAATCTGCCGAAACTGCTCAGGAACTTTCCTGCTTTTAACTGGAACCCGAAAGGAAATGACCTTGATGTGAAATATCCTTCTTCAAACTCAACACCTTCCTCCGTAAATGACAAATTTACAAACAGATCAAAATATGGATCAACCACTGAGGCTATATTCATTTCACCATAGTTAAATGAAAAACCTCTCCCATTTTGCTCTGATGCTGTATCGTCATCAATACTGGACAAATACTCCGATGAATATGTCATACCTGGTATGAACAGGCTTTGCCGGGTTGTATCAGTAATATCCCGCTCAATGTATGCAAGGTCAAGAATAAAGGAGATATCAGGAACAAACTGTGACTGTGAAAATGGGGAACCGCTCTGGTTTTCAGAATTTGAATATACAATATTTTCTGCTGTTTGAAGACACAGCATAACAAGTACCATGTAAAAAGTTTTTTTCATTGATTATGTCCTCGAATTCATAAAGTACACACATAAAGTAATGACCGCATGGAATAAATGCGGTACAAAATTTTAAGATAACGATCTTGGTGTAATGTTATGAAAGAGGAGGGGCGTTTGGAAAATAAGGTGTAACAAAAGTAGTATGTATTGAAATAGTTGTTACAGTTATGATCCTGGATTCATATACCGGAAGAGGAAGCAGGACTGCTGTCGTGCAGTACACGTATGTTGAAGAACCGTCAAGCTGAATACGGCAGAGAGGGCAGTCAGAGTGAAACTGGTTGTCCTCATGAAAATCAAGAATTGCTGCAAATGAAATAAAGGTACATGCAGTAATTAATAATACAATAGATAATTTCCGAATATTGATTGTTCTTCGTTTCATAAAATCACTATTCTTTTTGGAAAAGCATTCTGTCAATGAAATATTATATTTTTTACAATATCAGGATTATGCTACATCAAAATCTATCCTCATAGTATCAATTTCGACCGAAAAAAGTTTGGCCTTTATTCTATCACCAAGTCTGAATCGACGTCCGAGCTTTTTCCCGATTATTGTATATTCATCTTCATTAACAACATAGTAATCATCGGTAAGCAGCCTGAGAGGGATAAAGCCTTCAATAGGTTTTTCAAGCAATGATACAAATAGGCCTGACTTTGAAATTCCGCTTATTACAACATCAAAGATTTCACCTGTATGATCCATCATTAGCCTGCATGATTTGAGCTTCACAAGGTCTCTTTCAGCATTTTGGGCAATACGTTCCAGTGCTGAACTTTTTTCCCCGATAACGTGAAGCTCTTTATCACGATATGCCTGTTTTCCCCCTTCTATCATGGCTGTTATACATCTGTGTACAATAAGATCCGGATACCGCCGTATGGGAGACGTGAAATGCGTGTAGTCTTTAAATCCAAGGCCGAAATGCCCCAATGGTTTTTCTCCGTAAAATGCCTGCATAAAGGATTTGAGAATAATAAAATTTACGACCTGTTCGTATTCCCTGCCGGAGACACTGTCAATCACCTCCTGAAGCGAGGTGCCGATATTATCACTTTCACGTAAAGTAATGTTCAATGACCGGAGGAACCATTTTAATGAATACAGCTTGTCCGGGGAAATATTCTCATGGACGCGGTAGAGTGAAGGGACATTGTTTTCACGTAATGTTTTTGATGCCGCTTCATTTGCGGTTAGCATGAATTCTTCAATTATTTCGTGGCTTGGAAGTCTTGTTGCAAAGTGAATGTCGACAGTTGAATCGCCGTCATAGATGATTTCCTGATCAGGTAAATCAAGGTCAACGCGGCCTCTTTTCATCCGGTTCGATTTAATCTTTTTGGCAAGCTCGTCCATTTCTATGAGCAGTAATGACAGCGGTGAACCATCTGCATTTTTTATTATTTCATATGCTCCGGTATATGTCAGCCTTTTATTGCTCTGGATTATTCCTTTGTAGAACGTTGAGCCCGACACTACACCGTGCTGATCAATGTTTATTTCTGCAGTGAGCGTTAATCGATCTTCACCTTCAACGAGTGAACAGAGATTATTGGAAAGAACCTCAGGAAGCATCGGGATAACAGTGTTGCCAAGATAGTAACTGGTTCCCCGTGTATATGCTTCGTTATCAAGATCACCACCTTTTTTAACAAAATGTGAAACGTCTGCAATGTGAACATATAATGTATAACCGGCTCCTGTTTTTTCAAGCGAAATCGCATCGTCAAAATCTTTAGCGTATTCTCCGTCAATTGTAATTGTATACAGATGACGGTAGTCTTTCCGGTTCTCAATATTATGGGACATGGAATCTTTCAAATCTTCATATTTATACTTCTCCGGGTTATAGGGTGCTGGGAGATCATGTTTTACAATAATCCTTTGTACATCAAATTCTTCGCTTGTTGACGGATACATACTGGAAATGGTGCATTCCTGTCTTCCATCAACCCTGTTCTTGCCAAGTGTGACACGGGCAAGATATCCTGCACGCGGCTGCCCCGGTGATGAAAGAGCATATACTTTCACTCTCCCCGGAAGGTCAACAAGCTGCAGATATATTATATCATCATATACATATTCAATCTTTGCGGAATATTCAGATCTGCTGTGCTGCAGTACGGAAATAACTCTTCCCATAATATAATTCTGGCGTATATTTGTTATTCCAATACGCACAATGTCTTTGTGGTGGGCGTTGTTTGTTGCCTGAGCAGGAATAGCAACTTCTGTCGAATCCGGAAGCTGGACTATACCGTCACCTGACGGCTTTATGATTATTGTGCCGGTAAGATGGAAATCACGGTTTTTACTGTACGATTTTTTGTTCTTTTTAAGATACTGCAGCGCAACAAGGGTATTCAGAACATGTTCAATTTTCTGAATATCTTTGCTCCCGGTGTGATTGCGTTTTCTCTTTTTTGACTTTTTTTCAAACTGCTTTCGTATAGTGCCGAATGTAAAAGTATCATTAAGGGATGATATAAATTGTATGATGCGTTTAGATGAAATTGCCATTATCAGATCTTCAGGTATGAGTTACTGCAAATTTAATGAATTGCGGTTTGTGTATTGCCGGTACCGTCAGCAACTCATCATTTAATATAATAGAACCAAACGATTTATTTATTACGTTGACGATGATAAGATGTGAACAGGTTACTCCCGTCAGGATTCCTGCGGGGGAGTGTGAGAACCATTATCTTCACCTGCAGGTGGTGTAGTTTGAGGTGGTGCCGCCGCAGGTTTTACTTTTTTTAATTCTTCAATTTCTGCTTTTTTAGATTCAATTGTGGACAGATTATCCCTGATCATTTGAGACTTTTCAATTATTATTTCATCAGAAAATGATAATGAATCTGAGCCTTCGGATATTCTGGACATTACATACTCGCCTAATTCTTTATTGATTTTATCAATACTTCCCTCCAGTTTTTTTATGTCCAGAGTCAGTTTTCCTATTTTGGCGTATTCTTCGGTTTTATTAACAATTTTTTCTGTATATTTCACAAGTGAATCACCCGCTTCTTTGAAAAAACTCATAATTACCTCACTTTCTATAAGTATGAATATATGTGTATATCCTATTCATGTAAAATTACATTATTGTAATATATTATATCTGAATAAACACAATGTCAATTGCATTACTAAAAATTTTAAAAATAGTACCATATCGTTTTGTAGTCTTCAATATTTTCACCGATTTCCTCAAGACGGAGCAGGTAATCCAATATGGGAATATCGCTGCCGACATATGTCTTTTGATCCGCAATTTTTTTCTCCCAGGGATGGAACTCATAAATCCGTGAACCATCTTTATTTATTGAGATGAGGTCCCTGTGCTGCCATGCGTTAAGGTGGTTTTTCCCAAGGCCTGGAACATTGAAAACAGGTTCATCAGTTCTCGCAAGCCCCGGAAGAAGCCGGCTTTCCTCTTTTTGCTCCTGTAACAGGCGTGCGATAGGCACTCTATAATCTATTGTTTCCTCCTTGCCCTTGGGATAGAACGTATAATATGGATCAACACCGCAGAGCCGTATTAACCTTCTTAAATAAGAAGCCTCAAAACGCCGGGATGAAAAGAACGTAAAAACCATCTGGTTATATACAGAAATACCATTACGTTTTAAGCGGTCGATAGCCTTAACAAAATCAGTTGTCAGTTCATAGGGGTGCTGTATGTGTGTAACAACACATAATTCCCTTTTCCCGGGTATCCGGTATGAACCCAGAAGTTTACAAAGTTCCGGTGTAAAGCGCATAGGCAATGTTACCGGCGTGCGTGTTCCGATTCTTATTCGCTCAATATGTGGTATACGACTGATGGCATCAAGTATAGACTTAAGACGGGAATCCGCCATAACAAGAGGGTCACCTCCTGTAACGAGAACCTCTTTAATAGAAGGATGATCTTCAATCCATTTGATTGATTCCCGTATCTCATGCTCTTTTGCCATGGCTCCTGCAGCCATGGGCCCATCAATTTCCCAATTCCTCTGGCAATATACACAGACCTGCGGGCAAGCATTGTAGGGCTTGAAAATAAGAATTGAAGTGTATCGCCGTGTAATATGATCAACAGGTGATGTGTCCTGTTCAAGCATGAAATCTGATACATAGTGTTCGTTTGACTTATCATTAAATGCATTAATATATGAATCAGGCGGTATAACCTGAGCCCGTACTGCTGAATCGCGGGTGTTGGAAAGATCTGTATCGAAAAGTGATGCATAATACGGAGTAACACCAAATGGAATACCAGCTTTGCAGGATTCCTCCACGCGGCGTATTTCATTCCCGGATAAGACTGCCATACGGGAAAGTTTTTTTGCATCCTTTGCTATATGACGAATCTGCCATCTCCAGTCATTCCATTGTGATGTTGTGGAGGAAAGAATTTTCAATATCCTTTTTTTGGTAGATATTCTTCTGCGTACTGATTCTTCCGATAATCCGGATTCATACCTGTTCATCATCTCAGACATATATGCTTCAAGTTTATCAAGTTCGTTTGACCGTAGAATTGCCGCCTTTCTTCCGGAATATTCATGGTCGTGTGTAAATTCGAAATTTACGGTTTCATGTAGCCGGATATTTCCTTCAACTCCGTCAATAAGGTGACAAATGTCAGCCCAGAATGAAGGAGAAAGTTCATCAATATCGTTTTTTACTGAATTAATTAACGCAGATAGTACACTGTAGTTGGCCATCTTTTCACTTCTGCGCATTAGTATATTTCGTAACACATTTGCACAGTCCCTGATCATAACTCGGTCAAGATCATGTATTGTCGGGTCATCAACTGAAAATTTTTCAAAAAGAAGGGAGTTAATATGTGCTAACAGTTTTTCGCGGATAATTTCAATATCCTCATCAAGCCGCAACAGGGCTACCCAGGAATGAGCCTTTTGCAGAAAATCATTTTTACTCCAGGAATGCAAATTGACCTCTCTTATTAATTAATGTAATAATTATTTAGATTATTTTCTTTATTAAATTTATATTTTTAAACGGCAGACAGTTGCTGCGAAGAAAAAATAAGCAATAATAACATTTATTTAAGTATTAATATACTTAAATAAATGTGAAATATCAAGTACTTATTTGGTGTGATTATAAAAAATAAACAATCAAATGATTTTTAAAATAAAATTTTGAATTGTTATTTAATTGATTGATGCATAATGATACTTTCTTTTAAAAATGATTTTAGAAATAGATTTGACTTTTCTGTGATATAATGATGTTTCAAAATATATTGAGTTGTTTTATCATTGATGTAAACGTGTAATAATAGAATAGCATGCATGGTATACACCCAATACGGTCATGTGATCTGAATAATAATAAAAGTAAGGAAATCGCGGCAGTATGAACATGGTAAAGGAATTTCTACTGGCAGTTGTTAAATGGATATTTTCCCACAAAAAAGTAGTGTTTATATATACTCCATTAATATGTTTTTTTCTGGTGACACTCTTTGTTGGCTATGTATACATGAGCTGGCTTGGGGACAAAGCTGACGCACTGGAAAAACTTGCCCGTTATAAAAGGCTTATTGACCGGACCCAGGAAATCAGGGAAGGTTACGTGTATAGTCTACGTGAAGCCGGTCTCGGGGCAAAAGTTGTTGATATTCCTACCCGTATTTATGACAGAAATGATGAAATAATAGGAGAATTTTTCGAACAGAAGCGTGAAATAGTGCCGTATAATTATATCCCCAAATATCTTATACGCGCGGTTATTGCAAGTGAAGACAGAGATTTTTATCAGCATAATGGTGTAAATATAAAAGGTATCTTCCGTGCAATGATTGTGAATGTACTGCACTTTCGGGTAGTGCAGGGGGGGAGCACAATAACGCAGCAGCTCGCGAAAGTTCTGTTTACTGACATGGAAAGGACCCTCAAGCGAAAAATATATGAAATGTTCTGTGCCCTTGAAATTGAGAATGGATATGATAAAGATGATATCATGCTTATGTATCTTAATCTGATATATTTCGGAAACG
>ERZ795057.3243-NODE-3243-length-11314-cov-5.197886_pt1 | contig 11314 bp, 10 predicted proteins | sample MGYA00375141_ERZ795057 | MGnify/ENA primary metagenome ERZ795057 (study PRJEB30186, sample SAMN05720163) | activated sludge metagenome | isolation source: Anaerobic digester | place: Hong Kong | collected 2015-01-26 ... | reverse complement strand
TGGATCCTATGCCCGTCCGGCGGCGTGCCGCGCGGCTGGCACCTGGCCATTAAAAGCAATAATCCCTACAGTCCGTATCAGGTGCGGCGGGTGCTGGAGCAAAAGGATACGCCCGTTAACGGCCCGCACCAGGGCGGTCTTGTAAACACGCCCAATGGCCAATGGTGATTTATCCATTTTCAGAACCGCGAGGCTTACGGGCGCGTGCCGCACCTGCAGCCTGTCACTTGGCGGGATGAGTTTCCCGTGATGGGCGATCAGGGCGCGCCGGTACTAATACACGAAGCGCCCGTTACCAAGCCCTGTGATTATATGATCGCCACCTCGGATACATTTCAGGGAAAAACGCTTGGGCTACAATGGCAGTGGCAGGCGCACGAAAACCCGAGTTGGTATCAGCGTTCCGGCAATCTGCGCCTGTTTGCATATCCCGCAGCGTCGCTGTTCCACGCGGGGCAGTATCTGTCGCAGTTGATGCAGGCGTTTAACTCGTGTTGGGAAATCCCGGTCACCGTGCATTTTACAAGTGATAAACAGCGCGCAGGCGTCGCAATGATGGGATACTCCTACCGCTACCTCTGCCTGGAGCAGGGCCGCATCGCCCTGTACGACGGCGCAGCGGCGGAAGGCAGCCGCCGCGAGAAGGAAGTTGTGCGGGAACGCCTCATCACCTCGATCCCGTTCGCCGAAAACACGGCGACCCTGACGATGGAGATCGCAGACGGACAGGTAAATTTCGGCTATGATGGGCAAACCGTCGGCGAGCCGTTTGTGATGACCCCAGGCGGCTGGACCTGCTCGCGCCCCGGTATCTTCTGCGCCGATTTCGGTGTAGGTGACCACAAAACAGCGTGGGCAAACTTCACCGAAGTACGTATTACGGATTTGGATTTATAAGGAATATTGGGCTTGCCAAAAACCACTGCACGCACACATATGGCGCATCGTAAGCAAAGCCGCGGCCTGTACAGGCCGCGGTTTTGCATTGCTCCGATTCGCTTATTTTGTTTGCGTTTGTGCATGATCGTTGCCCGCCTGTACCGTGCCGATGCAGCGGTATGAACCGCGAAACAAGAAAGATTGGCGTTCGCCATCATCATATCCATATCTGCGGGCGGAAAAGTGAGGATCGTCAAACCTATCACATTTTGCGCTTTGGCGCGTGGTTTTGCGGAGAATGTGATATAATCGCACCGGGTATAGAACGATATCCGTACAGACAATTGAAAACGCGCATGGTTATTATGTGGTAACGATTGTCCCGGAACACGGGTATGCGGGCTGCCGGCAGGCCCGAAAATCATTGGATAAGAAGGGTTACGATGGAGAAGAAACAGTCGGAGAAACCGGGTATGCAGACGAAAACGAACGAACAGCCCGAACCGGCGTACGGGAAAATACCCATTGAGCTGTACCATCTTTTTATGGGCAAGCCCCAATGCGTGATGCTGGACGACATCTATATCTCGGACCGGCATTTGCATAAGGAAATTGAGGTTGTTTATATTTTAAGCGGTGAACTCGAGATTATCGTCGGCGAGCAGCAGTTCAAGATTGGCGAAGGCTCGATGCTGTTCATCCCGGCGAATGCGATGCATCAGTATATGAATAAAAAATGTCCGGGTGATATTGTAAAAATCAAGTTCATCAAGCAATGGCTGATTCCGTCTTTCTTTCAATCCGATCAGAAAAAGGAATACAATACGCTGTTCAGCCAGGCTTTCCTTACGCGCCCCGACAAACAGATTGACGAGATCGTCCGAAGCATGCTGGACAACAAATTCCCGGCGTACCGTGAATTTTTCCTGCTTGGAAAACTCGTGGAAATGGCGGCTTACCTTTTGCAGAAGCCGGAAGTCATTGAAGAGTCGAGCCGGCTTGGGTATGAGGACTACCGTTATATCGAAGATGCGCTGGTTTATATGCAGGACCATTGCTTTTCAAAACTGACGCTTAAGATGCTGGCCGATCATCTGGGGCTGACGGAGAGCTATTGTTCCCGGTATATCTCCAGCAACACAGGCATGACGTTTGTTGAATGTCTGAATGCGATCCGCGTCAACAATGCGCAGCGGCTGTTGATTTATACGCATTACAATATGACGGAGATTATGGAACAAACGGGTTTTTCCAGTATCCAGTCCTTCAATCGCGTGTTCAAAGCGCAGATGGGTCAATCTCCCACGATGTACAGAAAGCAAAAAAAGGGAAGTATTTTACGTACGGAAAAGCGTGAAAACAATAGGGGAAACGCAGGGTAGAATGGTAGTATAATCGTCAGAAAAGCAAAACATGAAGGGTTTCCATGTATATAGGTTTGGAATTTGCAAATGCAGTAGTTTGCTAAATTCCGAACAATCATGTCAAAAATGGAAGAAATCGGGGAGTTTTAGGTATGCAAACCTGCTTTCCGCAAGGACACCATCATATAATATGGAAAGGTTATCGCAAAATATGGGAAACTTGATAAAAACGGTATGAATATGATAAAAACTGTATAGGATAGGACAAAAAATGGGTAGAATGAATGGAACCACCCTCTTATACTTTAGATACATTTCAACCTCAACGAACTGAACAGGAGACGATTGTATGACGATTCAGGAAGAGAACCAGAAGCTTATCAAACTCTTTGCGCCTTGCCGCGTGACCGACGTCCGCGACGGAATGGACTGGATGGGTTACCATCACTACGGGACGATGGACAAAAGCATCCGCCCGCTGATCGGCGCGCATGTGGTCGGCATTGCTCGTACGGCGCGCTATGTGCCCTACGAAGGTCCCGCGCCCACGGTAACCGGGGATGAATACACGAAATGGTCCAACTGGTATTACAAAGAAGTCTGCACTGATCTGTGGATGCACGACATCCAGCCCGGCGACTTCGTGGCGCTGGACATTGCCGGGATCGACGTCGGCCTGCTGGGCTCCAACAACACCTTGACCGCCCTGCTCAAAGGCTGCGTCGGGTTTGTGACCAACGGCGGCGGCATCCGCGATACCGACGAGGTCATACTCCAGAAAATCCCCGTATGGTCCAAGTTCGTCTCCCAGGGGATGGATCAGGCGCGCATCCGCTATGTGGAAAAGGATATTCCCGTAGCCATCGGCGGCGTGGCCGTATATCCCGGCGATGTGATCGTCGCCGATAACGACGGCGTGATCGCCGTGCCCAGAAAGATTGCCTACGATGTCGCCAAATATGCCTGGCAGGAAATGAACGGCGACAAAAAAGGCCGCCAGGATCTGTACAAAAAGCTCAACTGGGATCTGGACGATACGGTCATCCCGGTAGATGAAATCAAGTAACGAAACCCTTATCGAATTCCGGCCGGTGGAACCGGCAGAGATTATAAAACCTTAAGGAGGAAACATTCATGAAGAAACTGTTGACTGTGATGTTGGTTGTCGCCATGCTTCTGCCATTGTTCCTGAGCCTGGCTGCAGCGGAAGAACATCAGCCGATCTCCATCCGTATTTCCTGGTGGGGCGATACCGCGCGCCATGAGAAGTACAACAAGTGGTGCGACGCGTTCGAGGCGGAGTACCCGTGGATCACCGTCGTTCGCGAATACAGCACCTGGACCGACTACTGGCAGAAGCTGCCCACGCTGGTAGCGGCGGGCAACGCGCCCGACGTGATGGGCATGCACCCGCAGTTTGTGTCCGACTACTCCGGCCGCGGCGTGCTCGCGTCTCTGGAAGGCTTCATCGCTGACGGAACCATCAGCGTAGCGGACATCGCGCCTTCCGTGCTCGACGGCTGCAAGGGTACCGACGGTAATATCATCATGCTGCCGATGGGCCTGACCGTCATGACGATCTTTGCCAACAAAGACATGTGCGACGAGCTGGGCGTAGCGCTGCCGGCGATGGACGAAAGCTGGACCTATGACGATCTGGCCGCGACGATCACCGAGTTCCGTGAAAAGGCCGTTGCCGCGGGCAAAGACCTGTACTTCATGAAAGACATCGTAGGCTACACGCAGTTCCAATACTGGGCCCGTTCCAACGGCCACGACCTGTACACCGAGGACGGCGACCTGGGCTTTACCGTGGAAGACCTGACCGGCTGGTGGGCATACTGGAACGACCTGCGTCTTGCGGGCGTCCTCCCCGAAGCCAGCGAAGTGGCGCAGGACGGCGCGCTGACCCTGGAGCAGAGGCTTTTTGCGCAAGGCATCACCGCCTGTGAGCAGGGCCCCGTCAATCAGCTCTACCTCTTCAAAGGCGCACGTCCCGATAACGACATCGTATGCCTGCAGATGCCCATCGGCAACAACGGCGTAAGCGGCGCGTTTATGGAAGGCGCGCATTGGGCGATGTCCTCCCAGAGCGACGAAGCGCAGCAGGCTGCCGCGGCGCTGCTGATCAACTTCCTGGAGAATTCCGAAGGCTGCTGGCAGTACATGCTGATGGACCAGGGCGTGCCCGCAAGCTCCAAGATGGCCGCCTACATCGCCCCACTGCTGGACGAGAACAGCCAGACCGCCATCAATTTCGTGCAGATCATCGCGCAGAACGCCTCCGGCTATGTGTACGCTCCGGCCGGCGCCAGCGAGATCAACGCGAAGTTCAACGAATACCGCGATTACACCCAGTTTGGCACATTGACGCCCGCCGAAGCCGCGCAGGCGTTCTACGACGAGGCCAAGGCAATCCTGGGGAAATAACGACGGTTACACGATGCGAGTGCTAGATTAACTGCTGGATCAACACGAGCAGAAGGCGGCCCGGACATACGCATAGCGGCCGCCTTCTGCCCGATTTTAGCCTGGGTTATACGCCGCGTAGGCGATAATCCAAGGAGGTTGTTGGAAGATGAACAGGAGAAGAATAGAAGCCAGGACTGGCTATGTTTTCATGATCCCCTGGCTGGCCGGATTCTTTCTGCTTACGCTATTGCCGATGGTGGTGTCCGGCTATCTGTCGTTCACCGATTACGATATGTTTACCACCCCGACGTTTATCGGCATTAAAAACTTCCAGACGATGTTTGCCGATAAAAAATTCATCGGCAGTATCGGGGTGACGTTTAAGTATGTGCTGGTGGGCGTACCGCTGCAGATCGTATTCGCTCTCCTGCTCGCGGTCGTGTTCAAGTGCAACCGCAGGGCCGTTCGCTTTTACCGCGCGGCATACTATCTGCCGTCGCTGTTTGGCGCCAGTATCGCCGTGGCGATACTGTGGCGGCAGATATTCAACAAAACTGGACTTTATAACATGGTGCTTAACATGCTGGGCGTGCCGAGCACTAAAAACTGGATCGGTTCTCCGGATACGGCGCTCAATACCTTGATCATACTGCTGATCTGGCAATTCGGCGCGACGATGGTCGTATTCCTTGCCTCGCTTAAGCAGATTCCGGATGAACTGTACGAGGCGGCTACGATCGACGGCGCCAGCAAGGTGCGGCAATTTTTCAAGATCACGCTGCCGCTTTTAACGCCGATGGTGTTTTTCAACGTGGTCATGTCCTTTATCTCGGCGTTCCAATCGTTCACGCCCGCATACATCGTAAGCGCTGGCACGGGCGGGCCGCTGAACGCAACGATGTTTTATTCCCTGTACCTGTACATTCAGGGTTTTACATATTTCAAAATGGGGTACGCCAGCGCGCTGGGATGGGTGCTGCTGATCATCATCGCCCTTTTTACAAGCCTTTTGTTCCTCTCATCCAAAAAATGGGTCTATCACAATAGCTAGAAAGGAGCGTCGCATGGCACAGAACACGATTTTATATCGCGGCAAAAAACGCCTGAACTGGAAATCCGCCCGCAATACGGCGCTGTTTCACTTCCTTGTGATCGCCTTTGGCCTGATCATGATCTACCCGCTGGTCTGGATGCTGATGAGCTCCTTCAAGCCGGGGCGCGAGATCTTCCAAAGCGGAAGCCTTTTGCCCATCAACTGGACGCTTGATAATTATATCTACGGCTTTAAAGGCATCTCCGGGTATTCCTTCTGGGTATTTTTGCGCAACTCCATGGTGCTGGTCGTATTCGTGATCGTCAGCAATATTTTCTCCTGCTCGGTGACCGCGTATGCGTTTTCCAAGCTTCGCTTTCCGCTGCGGGGCGTATGGTTTTCCATCATGCTGGGCACCATGATGCTGCCCATGCACGTCAGGCTCATTCCCCAGTACATCGTGTACAACAACCTGGGCTGGGTGAATACCTATCTGCCGCTGATCATCCCCAAGGTACTGGCTACGGAGGGATTTTTCGTTTTCTTAATGACACAGTACATGCGAGGGCTGCCAAAAGACCTGGACGAGGCGGCTACGATCGACGGCTGCAATTTCTACCAGCATTTCGGCCGCGTCATTTTTCCGCTGAGCGTGCCTGTAATCATCACCACGTCGATCTTTTCCTTCATCTGGACATGGAACGATTTCTTCTCGCAGATGATTTATTTAAGTGAGATCAAAACCTTCACGGCGACACTGGCGCTCAGGCAATACGTCGACAGCATGGGGGAAAGTTACTGGGGCGCGATGTTCGCCATGTCGATCATCAGCCTGATTCCGTTATTTGTCATGTTTATCGGATTCCAGCGCTATCTGGTGGAGGGTATCACCGCCGGAAGCCTGAAAGGGTAATACACAGTATGGGGAGGACAACCAAATGAGGACGTACGTTGGGAAAGAATACGGGCGTTTTATGATTCTGCATCTTGGAAAGGGCGAGGGAGTTCTGGAATCAATCCAGCAGGAAATCACCCGCCTGGGCATACGCAACGGCGTGGTGGTCAGCGGCATCGGGTCCGCCCGCAAGATCGTTTACCATCGCATCGCCGATGTGGAGGACAGCCCCACAAACGAATTTATCTCCAAGGAAGACCCGATTGAGATCGGCAGCATTCAGGGTCTGATCATCAACGGGGAACCGCACCTGCACATCATGTTCAGCTGCAAGGAAGAGTCCTTTGCCGGCCATCTGGAACCCGGCTGCGAGGTGCAGTACCTGGCTGAGGTCATGATCCTGGAAATGGCGGACGTCGATTTGATCCGCAGACTGGACGAGTTTGGCATCAGCTATATCGACAAGCGGTAGGAGACGATGAAATTCGGGTGCGTCGTCACGCCGCGGGATTTTGGCGCCGTCCGGAAGATTGGCTACGATTATGCGGAGCTTTCGGGCCGGGCTTTGCAGGCGATGACGCCCGTGGAGTTCCGGGAGCTGAAATCGCTGCTGTTCTGGGAGGGCCTGCCCTGCCGGGGATTGAACGCCTACTGCCCGCCGGAAATCGTCATCGCGGGGCCGGGATTCAGCGATGACAAAGCCGGGGCGTATGCCCAAAGCCTGCTGGATAGGGCGGCGGAGCTTGGCGTTGCGGTAATCGGCGTCGGCTCGCCCAACTCGCGCACTCTACCCGCCGGGTTCAGCCGAGCGCTGGCCTGGGAGCAGACGCTTCGCTTTTTCGACGTTACGGCCCGGGTATTTGAGCCCGCAGGCATCACCGTATGTGTGGAAGCGCTGGCCGCCTGCTATACCAATCACATCGCCACGCTGGACGAGGCATGTCGCATTGTACGCCAGGCCGCGCGGCCCAATCTGAAAGCCGTCATCGACTTTTACAACATGGAGCACAACGGGGAGGCGGATATTCCGCTGGAAGCCTTTGCCCCCGATATTGCCCACGCTCATATCTCCGACGACGCGGGAAGCCCGCTGAAACGCTGGTTTCTGGACGGATCAAAGTACGCAAAGCATATTCAAAGGCTGCGCCGTTTGTATGCGTGCGGGTATCACGGCGGCGTAACGGTGGAGATCGACCTGCCCGTGGAAGCGGGCGCGGCGGCGGAAACGCTGAAAATCTTACAGGAAGCGGCGGAAAACCCCGCATGACCAAAGAGGAGGAATACCTATGGCCGGCAAAACACAGAGAAAAATCGTCGTATCGGCAGCGGTGACCGGCGGCGTGCACACGCCCACTATGTCCAAGCACCTGCCCAGCACGCCCGACCAGATCGTAGAAGACGCCGTCAACGCCGCCAAGGCTGGCGCGGCAATCGTGCATATCCACGCGCGCAAGGAGGACGGAAGCCCGACTGCGGACTTTGACACCTTTGAGTATATCCTGTCGCGCATCAAAAAGCGTTCCAACGTCATCATCGGCATCACCACCGGCGGTGCGCAGGGCATGACGGTTGAGGAACGGTTTTCGGTGATACCGCGGTTCAGCCCCGAGATCGCATCCGCCAACGGCGGAACCATCAACTTTACCTTTTCCAGGCTTTCGGGCATGTACGACAGCTTTGATCATCCGTGGGAAAAGCCGTTTATCGAGCGCACCTACGACAATTTCTTTAAAAACACGTTCAAGGATATCGAGTATTGCATCAATATGATGAACTCCTGCGATACCCGGCCCGAGTTTGAGCTGTTTGACTACGGCCAGCTGGCTAACCTCAGCTATTTCGTCAAGCAGGGCATCGTCCGCAAACCGATCTATCTGCAATTCGTTCCCGGCATCATGGGCGGCATGCCCATCAGCCTGGAGGGGATGATGTTTATCATCGACCAGGCGAAGAAGATCTTCGGCCAGGACGTACAGTACTGCACCGTTGCTCCCGGCAGGCGCATGTTCCGCCTGGCGACCATGATGGCGATCAACGGCGGCAACGTGCGCGTCGGTCTGGAAGACGGTCTGTACATCAAACCCAGCGGCGAGATGGCGAATTCCAGCGCGCAGCAGGTGGAAAAGATGGTCCGCATCCTGCATGAATTGGATTTCGAGGTCGCAAACCCCGACGAAGCCCGCGAACAGCTGCAGCTCAAGGGCAACGACAAGGTCAACTATTGATGTGAACGGAGGATGCCCATGTACCCTGTGATCGTATCCGCGGCGCGCACGCCCATCGGCAGCTTCGGTGGTTCGCTGAAGTCATTAAGCGCCATCGAACTGGGAACCATCGCCGTGAAAGCCGCCGTCAGCCGCTTGGGAATTGGCGAGGAAGCGATTGACGAGATCGTTTTCGGCTGCGTGGGGCAATACGGGCGAAACGCGTTTATTTCCCGCTTGGTCGGGCTGGAGGCCGGTTTGCCGAACAATACGCCCGCGCTGACGGTCAACCGCATGTGCGCGTCCGGGCTCCAGGCCATCGTAACCGCTGCTGAGCAGATACAACTTGGAAACGCTGAAGTAACGGTTGCCGGCGGCGCCGAAAGCATGTCCAACTATCCCTATATGCTGCGCGACGCGCGCTGGGGTATGCGCATGGGCGTGGGCGAGCTTGCCCTGGAGGACAGCCTGACCACTGCGCTGTGCGAGCCGACGACCGGGGAACAAACCCATATCGCGGTGACCGCCGAAAATATCGCGCAGGCCTACAGCCTGACCCGCGAGGAGCTGGACGCCTACGCGCTGGAAAGCCAGCGGCGCGCGAAAGCCGCGATTGACGCCGGATATTTCAAGGATGAAATCGTCCCGGTGGAGATCAAATCCCGGCGGGAGACGATCCTGTTCGATACCGACGAACACCCGCGCGAATCGACGCTGGAAAAGCTAGCAAAACTCAAACCCTTTGCCAAAAAAGACGGCGTGGTAACGGCTGGCAACGCGGCGGGTATTAACGACGGCGCGGCCGCGCTGGTGCTGATGTCTGCGGATAAGGCCGACGCGCTGGGGTACAAGCCGCTGGCCCGCGTGGTCGGCTCTGCCGCGGTGGGCGTCGATCCAAAGCTGATGGGGATGGGTCCTGTCGCGGCCACGCGCAAGCTGCTGGAGAAGACGGGGATTAAGCTTTCGCAGGTTGGCCTGATTGAACTTAACGAAGCGTTCGCGTCGCAGTCCGTCGCCTGTATCCGCGCGCTGGGTCTCGATCCGGAAATCGTCAACGTCAACGGATCCGGCATTTCGCTGGGCCACCCGATTGGCGCGACCGGAGCGATTATCACGGTTAAGCTGCTTTCGGAGATGATGCGGCGCGGCGTACGCTACGGTATCGCCACGCTGTGCATTGGCGGCGGGCAGGGGATGAGCGTGCTGTTTGAAAATCCGAACGGTGCTGAGGAAACGCGCAATGCGTGAGAACCAGGTCTCAAAACATGCGCTTCTTTTAAGCGTGCCTGCCTATGATCTGCAGGCTGTCGGGCAGGCATACAGGCAGGCGCTCGCCGGGATGAACCGCAAGATCGTCGTCCTGGACGACGATCCCACGGGCGTACAGACGGTCCACGACGTGTACGTGTATACTGACTGGACTTACGAAAGCATTCGCGAGGGCTTTACATCGCCGGAGCCGATCTTTTTCATCCTCACAAATTCCCGCGGGTTTTCCAGGGAGGAAACCGTGCGCGTCCACCGCGAAATCGCGCGCAATATCGCCCGGGCGGCGCGCACGACCGGGAAGGAATTTATGGTCATCAGCCGGAGCGATTCCACCCTGCGCGGCCATTACCCGGCGGAGACCGAGACCCTGCGGGAAACCTTGGAGGCGGAAACGGATATCCGTTTTGACGGCGAGATCGTCACGCCGTTTTTTCCGGAGGGCGGCAGGCTGACAGCCAACGACGTCCACTATGTGGCTTACGGCGATCAGCTGATGCCCTGCGGGCAGACGGAATACGCGGACGACAAAACCTTCGGATACAAAAGCTCCAACCTGCGGGAATGGATCGCGGAAAAATACGACGGCCGCGTCGGCGCGGACAGCGTTGCGTCGGTTTCGCTTGCGATGCTCCGTTCGATGGATATACGCGCAATTACCGGGCTTCTTAAGGGCGTTACCGGGTTTGGGAAGGTCGTCGTCAACGCGCTCACGTACGAGGATATGCAGGTGTTCGTGGCAGCGCTGATCGCCTCCGTCAACAGCGGCAAAAGCTTCCTGTTCCGCAGCGCCGCCGCGCTGACCAAGGTGATGGGCGGCGTTGAAGACCGCGATCTGCTCACGCGAGACGAGCTGGTCAACACCAAAAACCAAAACGGCGGGCTGATTCTGGTCGGCTCCCATGTCAAACGCACCACGGAGCAGCTCAACAAGCTCAAGGACGCGCCGTTCATCCGCTTTATCGAGTTCGATCAGCATTTGGCGCTGGACGACGAAAAGCTACAGGCGGAACAGGCGCGGGTGGTGAACCTCGCCAACGAGTATATAAGCGCCGGTCAAACGGTGGCCGTGTATACCCGGCGCGACAGGATGGACCTTGGCACCGGCGATAAGAGCGCGGAGCTGCACCTGTCCAAAAAGATCTCCGCCGCCGTTACCGGTATCGTGTACAGGCTGTCCGTGCGTCCCAACTTTATCATCGCAAAAGGCGGCATCACCTCCAGCGACATCGCCAGTGAAGCCCTCGAGATCCGGCGCGCG
>ERZ795057.3241-NODE-3241-length-11318-cov-7.669537_pt1 | contig 11318 bp, 9 predicted proteins | sample MGYA00375141_ERZ795057 | MGnify/ENA primary metagenome ERZ795057 (study PRJEB30186, sample SAMN05720163) | activated sludge metagenome | isolation source: Anaerobic digester | place: Hong Kong | collected 2015-01-26 ... | reverse complement strand
TTTCTATTACTTTCTTTATCTATTGTTCACTTTTCCCAACATTCCGGAATGAGCCCTATTTTTTTATTATCTGTATCTTTAACCGGATGTGATAGTAATGAAAATAGTTCAAATAATCAACCTCCATCAAAACCAGTTCTTGATAATTTAGTGATTACTGCATCAACAGATACTTCCTTAACATTTGCAATGCCAACATTTACCTCTAAAGGCAATCCAACTCCTATTGTACAGGCCTGGATCGGTGAAGTTGGGCAATTAAGTGTTGTAAATGATTCTGTAAATGGAACAATTATTGAGGGACCTGTAGATGTATCTCAATCAGGCTATACATTTATAAATTTAGAAACCGAAACAAATTATATTATTATTGTAATAGCTTCAAATAGCGAAGGTTTTTCCTCTATTTCTGCTGACCAGGCTACAAAGCCACTACGAATAGCATATAATGCAGATCAGGATACTGATAATGTATATGAATTATATTCTGTATGTCTTGATAGCAGCGGTTTAGTAAAGCTTAATCAATCGATAATTAGTAATGTGACCGGTATTTCCTGGTCTCCCGACGGAAAAAAAATGGCGTACATGGCTGTTGAAAATGGTTCAGAGCCTAGAGGTTTATATGCCATTCGTTCAGATGGGACTGACAGAGTTAAACTTAATGGAGATCTTGCCCTTGGTCGGAGCATTACTGGTTATATATGGTCCCCGGATAGTACGAAAATATTATACAAATCCGATGAAGCAACTTCTGATCTTTTTGAACTTTACTGTGTTAATAGTGATGGAACGAACAGAATAAAGATTACTCCACCTTTAACTTCAGAAACCGGTATATCGGATTTTAATTGGTCACCAGACAGTAGTAGAGTAGTTTATCGTCTTGGCGAAACCACAATGCCATACATTGAAGAACTGTATGCAGTTAATTCCGATGGGAGTGATTGGACAAAGTTAAATCCAACGCTGGTCTCAGGCGGGAGTATGTCAAACTATTTTGAAACACCATATGCATGGTCGCCAGATGGTTCTAAAATTGTTTATCGTGTAGATCAGGAAATCCAAGGCATGTATGAGTTATACACGGTGAATCCAGATGGTAGTGGATGTGTAAAGTTGAATGCTGAATTTATTGAGGAAGGTGATGTGCTGGATTTTGAATGGTCGCCAGATGGTAATAAAATTTTATATCTTGCTGATCAGGAAATTGATGAAGTTAAGGAACTTTATTGTGTAAATGCTGACGGTTCAAACCGTATAAAATTAAATACCACTCTTTCAGCAGATAGAGATGTACTTCAGAATTACTATTTTTGGTCCCCAGATAGTACTCGAATAGTATATGTATCAGATGAGGAAGTAGATAATAGAGATGAGCTGTATTCAATTAATTCCGATGGGACTGGGAGAACAAAGATAAATGGAACATTAGTATCTGATGGTGATATACTTTATGTATATGGTTGGAATACAGATGGCAATAAAGTAATATATTTAGCTGATCAGGACATAGATAATGCCTATGAGATTTATTCTGTTGATTATAATGGTTCAAATTTAGTTAAGGGAACCTCTATAAATTAAACGATTCCGTGAATTAATTGACAAGGAGTAATATTGCAGGATAATCCACAGAAATCAATCACAAAAAAGGTGAGCACATGAAGCAGCGTGGATTATTCGATGAGATTGAAAGGCTTGAAGAACTGACAAAACTGGGCGACCCCCTGATCACATTAACCGAGCATATAAAATGGGAAACGTTTCGTCCCATTCTCAATAAAATCAGGATAGAAAATCCTGATAATATCAAGAATGCCGGTCGAAAGCCATTTGATGAAGTAATGATGTTTCGAGTGATAATACTGCAAAGTCTTTATGGTCTATCTGATGATCAGATGGAATTTCAATTGAAGGACCGCCGGAGTTTTGAGCGTTTTGTATCCGGTGGAGACATGCAATGCCAGATGCCGGATGCAAAAACGATATGGCTGTACAAGGAACGGTTCAAAGAACATGGTATTGCCCGGAAAGTTTTCAGGAAATTCAACCACCAATTGGACAAGGCGAATTTGATGGCCCGATCAGGACAGATCGTTGATGCTTCTTTTGTTGAAGTTCCACGTCAGCGGAACAGTCGTGATGATAACAAACATATCAAAGAAGAAGGAACACCCCCGGAAGAATGGAGCGATAACAAGAAAAGGCAAAAAGATGTCGATGCGCGCTGGACGGTGAAGAACAAGCAGAAGCATTTTGGATACAAGAACCATATTGCAGCAGATAGGAAGAGGAAATTCATTATCAATTATGATGTCACTTCTGCGGAGGTTCATGATTCTCAGCCGTTTTTTAAGGTGCTCGGGAAACCACGTAAAGATAATGAACCCGTTTGGGGTGACAGTGCCTATCGCTCAGAGGACAATGAGAAAGAATTAGCAAAGAAGGGATTTCTCAGTAAAATTCATGAGAAGGGATATCGGGGAAGGCCGCTTACGGAACGGCAGAGGTTACGCAATACGATAAAACCACGGACCAGGGCTCGCGTTGAACATATATTCGGAAGTATTCATTGGTTCAAAGGAAATTATTTGCGATGTATCGGTCTTGAACGTATTACTGAAGCCGTTGGGATGATTAATTTGGCCTATAATATGAAACGATATTGCAGTTATGCGTGAATTGACAACATATCACAGGTCTTATACTTGTGGAAGTAAATATAATTCAGGGAAGACAATTGCTCAGTGTTGTCTGAAAAGATCATTATGATCAAATTCGTGGAGCAGTCTTAGAAAAAAGGAATTTATAGAGGTCCCCTAAAGATTATATATGTAATGACAAATTGCTGGAGGGCCTCATTTTAACCGTACAAACGTACACCATATCATGCGAAGCAGGCACGTCTTTGTAATAAAAATACCCCGCCGACGCTGCAGGCGTCGGCCAATGCGCAAGCATTGGTCCCGACCGGTCGGGACTGCGGGGGTTTTTATTATATATATGTTCAGAATATTAAAATTTAAATTTGATATTTACTCCGAAACTCCTTCCGGGTTGTTCAAGTCCATCAACATTCGGAGCATTGGTACTGTTGATCCTGGAAAGATGATTATGGTATGCCGTGTCCAGACAGTTTTTACAGTAGAGCGTTAATTGTATTAAATTGTTAAACAATGCTCCGACACGAACATCCATGGTAGTGTATCCCGGAGTGGATGATTCCCCGCTTCCTGTCTCGCTCTGTCTTGCAGCAGAATGGAAAAGTATTTCACTCCAGTAATGGCATTCTTTATAGTTACCTTTGTATCTGATGCCATAGTTACCCTTCAGTGGAGGAATGGATGAAAGATTTTCATTTTTCGTAAGGTTTCTTCCTCTAACGTAACTCATATTGCCGAAGAGAGAGATACCCCATATAACTTCTACCTCAGTTTCAAATTCTCCTCCGTAGAGTGCAGCTTTGCTTACATTGGCAAACTCGGCGTTGTCAAGACCGAAGGTTGTCCCGCCGGTAAGACGCTTCTCTATATAATCAAAAATGTGATTATAAAAACCGCTGACAGTGAACCATATCCTGCTATATTTTAACTTGATACCCGCATCAACGTTCCAGCTTGTTTCAGGTTTGAGGTCCGCATTGCCGTAATCTGCCGTATCCTGGTGAGGGCCGTAAAAAAACCGTTCATGCAGAGTCGGAGCACGAAAGGCCCGTCCGACATTGGCTGTAAGATTAACATAGTCCTTAACTATGCCAAAGAGAAAGCCGATATTGCCGCCGACATGGTGATCGAATTTCGTCGTTTCCTCTGCTGGATGTCCCGATTCACCATCTGTATGGGATCTGTACAGGTCATACCGCAGTCCAACAGTGATATTTACCCTGTCAGTGACTGTGATTTCATCCTGTGCAAAAATTCCAATACCGAGCCTGTTAGAGGGAGGGATGACTCCCACACCGTCGATAAGAGGGTTCGGGTGAACCCGGTCAGATTCTTCAATCTCAAGGGATGTCTGCAAACCCGTGGTGACCTTGTTCCTTTTTCCTATTGTACACGTTGTTTGAGGATTGAAATTAATGGTGTGAAAATCAACATCAATTTTTATAGCCTGGTCAGAGTCGTTTATTATTCTCATACGCCTGTTATGAATCTGGTATCCAGCATCAATCTTGAAGTTTTTCCAACTTTCAGTGATATCAATAAATTCATAGTTGAGTAAAACCCCGTGGTGTTTCTCTCCTTCGAAGCGAGCTTTCTTGAAATCATTGGAAAAAGTAGGAACTTCAATATTGGCATAGTTTCCGAATCCGTATATGCCGAACTGATGCTTTCCTGTTGAATAGTCGGCCCCGGCACTGTAGTTGTAGTCTTCGACCCCGCTGTTGTCAAGGGTTCCCCGTGGAGTTTGGATATCGTCCGTCTTTTTAAAACTCCCATCCAGGTAGTAGTTGAATTTTTTGTATCCTCCTTCCAGAGTGAGACCGGTGAAAAAACCATTACTCGCGCTGTCATATCCAAAATTAACCGATCTTTCGTATTTCAAATTTTCGTTTTCCGCATTCTCCTCATTTTTAGTTATAAAATTAATGACTCCTCCAATGGCTTCGGAACCGTACAACACTGAAGCCGGTCCCCGCACAACTTCAATCCTTTTTATCAGTGAAGGATCAATGGAGAGAGCATGGTCGCCTCCCGGCCTTTGTTCGGAGAGCTTTATGCCATTTATCAATATCAATACCCGTGAGTCATAAAGGCCGCGAATCATCGGGCGTTCAGTACAGGGGCCGGTCTGGGAGACATCGATGCCAGCCTCATGTTTAAACAGGTCGCCGGTAGTGGTGGGCTGAATTTGCTCTATTCTATTCCTGTTTATGACATTCATGGGAAGTGACGTATTAAAAACTCTTGATTTAGCGCCTTTGGCTGTTACGACAATTTCATCTAAGACATGAAGTTCATCATCCGCTTTGCCGCTTTTTTCTTCCGAAGTTGTTTTTTCTTCCGAAGTTGATTTTTGTTCTTCAATTTTTTCTCCTTCTTCCGAGAAGAGGGACACTCCAATAATTGAAACTGACAAAAGGTATGCCAGCAGGAGTATATATATTTTACTCATTTTCATTTTCTTTATTATTCTCCTTTTCTGTTATAGGGGGAAGATTACCTTTTTTAAATATTGAAAATAACTACTGCGTTTACCGCATCAATCATCTCAATAGTTCATTACTATCTTATTCAGGGAATGTGGTAACGACCTCTACTGACTGGTTGAGTCAAATAGAGGTTATTACGACAAGCTGGTCTTATGTTTTATTTAAGGTAATGATTGGAAATGCGAGGTGGGGCCCGTTGTCTTATACTGGAAATAATCAATATTGTCATCAGTTCTTTCAAAACGATGACGAGTTGTCTTATTTTAACATATACATATAATGTGACAGCAATGGGAATAATTGCCGAAGAAAGAACAAGTTCAAGTTTATAGACAGGACAGTCATGGTGCTCTTTAAGGTCTGCACTGTGGTTATGCATGGCGTGCATGCCTGCGGAAAGGAAAATAAGCAGGGAAACAGACAGGATGGCAAAAGTCCTATGACGTTCGCAATACAAAATTTTCAGCAAGGAATGAATGGAGCGGTTCACATGCATGTATTATTTGATCAGCTCAAAGTGGAATCTTCTCAGGCAAAGAATTCCTCTTATGAGACATAATATATCTTATCGGAAGTTATATCATTAATCCGATATTCTGATTCTTGACAGAAAGTCACTGATAAAATTGGTCATCCTGGTAAGAACCAGAGCGCTGATGACCGTATCGAGAATATAGGGAAGTTTTATTCCCGTGCCCCTGAACAGCGTCAGGATATCGACTTTATAGCAGAGAACAGCAGCCAGTATGAGTATCAGAGCATCACGCGCCATTTGAAGCGGCTGTGTCGATTCAAGTCTTTTAAACGCGGTAAGAGAAAAGATCGCCATGATTGACGCTTCAAGAATGATGGCAACGATAAAAAGATTAAATACGTTCTGAATTAATACTTCACCGTTCATAGTACCCCTCGTTATTTGTTCGCAGAGAACGCAAGATATGGGAACTTCAAGTGATGCTCCCGCGCACAAGATTCGTGCCAATAAATCAATTGAGTTAATTGTACGACAATGATACTAAAAATCAACCCATTTTCATTATTAGTAAGAATCTCACGTTATTTAAATGTAAAAAAAAATCGCAACAGAATGACACCAGGAACATAAAGAAAATTTTATTAACCTCTGTGTCCTCTGCGACTCTGTGGCTATCCCATATAAAATTTCGGAAAGAGTGAACTATTTTATTAATTCGAAAGCAGTGATGCGTGGTATGAACTTCGAACCAGGGGCCCTGAAAGGACGCGGCTAACGCCTTTCTCCCGGGCGTAGTGTTCAATCCGGATGAATTCATCCGGGGTGTAATATTTTACCGTTGGATACCCGTCGACTTTTGACTGCAGGTATTGCCCGACCGTGATGATGGAACATCCCGCATCAGCAAGATCATCAATCGTGCCGAATATTTCTTCTATTGTTTCACCGAAGCCGATCATAAGCCCGGACTTGGCCGGGATACCGGAAGCGGATGCGCTTTTAAGAAGGCGCAGGGAAAGGCCGTAATCACCCCGCGGCCTCAATTCACGGTAATGGCTTTTTACCACTTCTATATTGTGGTTTATTACATCAGGCCGTGCGTCAATGATCCTGGCCAGGGACGGCTCCATTGAACCCTTAAAATCCGGGATGAGCAGTTCTACCGAACACGAAGGCACCAGGGATCGGATGTTTTCAACAGTGGCAGCGAAGCAGGACGCTCCCCCGTCAGCCAGGTCATCCCGCGTTACCGAAGTTATGACGGCGTACGTCAGGTTCATGTCCCGCACCGCCGCGGCGACCCGGAAAGGCTCGTCATGGTCAAGTTCGGCCGGGACGCCGCTCGCCACGGAACAATAACGGCAATTCCTCGTGCACACCGGCCCCATTATCAGAAAGGTCGCGGTACCGCAGGAAAAGCATTCACCGATATTGGGGCACCGCGCTTCAGTGCACACGGTGTGCAGCTTCTGCGCTGAGATAATCCCTTTTAGCCGGGTATATTCCTTGCCGCCCGGAATGGAGAATTTGATCCAGCGGGGTTTTCGTGCTATTTCTTTTCCCATTTGAGCACAGGCTTCCTGGCAGCGGCAACGGCATCGACCCTTTTCACCGGGGTCGTTACCGGCGCCTGTTTGACGAGTTCGGGGTCGCCCTCGGCCTCGTCGCGTATCCTTTTCATCACCCGGACAAATTCATCAAGCGATTCCCTTGACTCGGTTTCTGTCGGTTCGATCATCATGGCGCCGGGTATAAGCAGGGGGAAATAAACCGTGGGCGCGTGAAATCCGTAATCGAGAAGCCTTTTGGCGATATCGTTTGTGGTAACGCCATTGGGGATGTCTTTGTCGTTGAGCACGAACTCATGCATGCAGGTCCGTTGTATGGGAAGATTATACGTCTGCTTTAGGGAGTTCATCAGGTAATTCGCGTTAAGCACCGCGGTCCGTGATACTTCACGCAGGCCTTCAAATCCGAGCATGCGGATATAGGTATAGGCCTTGACCAGAACAAGAAAGTTGCCGTAAAAGGAATGCATCCGCCCCACCGAATCGGGCCGGTCATAATCAAGGGTGTACATCCCGTGATTGCATTCGACCACGGGAGCGGGAAGAAACGGGACGAGAAAATCAGCGACCCCGACCGGTCCGGCGCCCGGCCCTCCCCCGCCGTGCGGCGTTGAGAAGGTCTTGTGGAGATTGATATGCATGACGTCAAAACCCATATCGCGCATTTTCGCCGTGCCGATCACCGCGTTGAGGTTCGCGCCGTCACCGTAAAAAAGCGAACCGTTTTTGTGGAGCATTTCGGAAATCGCAAGGATGTTGCGGTCGAAAAGGCCCAGGGTGTTCGGGCTGGTGAGCATCATGCCCGCGACTGACCCGTCAAGCAGTGAAGCCAGGTGGTCGATATCGACATCCCCCCCCGGTGTTGACTTTACTTCTTTCACCGAAAACCCGCACATCGCCACCGATGCGGGGTTGGTACCGTGGGCCGAATCAGGAATGAGGATCGTGTCGCGTTTCTCGCCCTTTTTCTCAAAATATTTTTTGATGATCATGACACCGGTAAGCTCGCCGTGTGAGCCCGCTGCCGGCGCGAGAGAGAAGGCCGACATCCCGGTCAGGGCCGAAAGGTCACGCGCGAGCTCGAAACAGAGGCGCAGCGCGCCCTGCGAGCAATCGGGCTCGGCAAGAGGGTGCGCGCCGGTGAACCCCTCAAGCGCGGCGGATTTTTCGTTGATCTTGGGATTATATTTCATGGTGCAGCTTCCCAGGGGATACATGCCCGTATCCACGCCGAAATTCATCCTGGAAAGGCCCGTATAATAGCGGACCATGTCCGGTTCGCTCACATCAACAATGTCAAGGCCGGTGTTCATCAGTTCATCCGGAATATCGCTGCAGCAATCTGGTTCCGCGGGCGGCAGCACGATGCGGTTCCTGCCCGGGGCGCTTTTATCAAAGATCAAAGACATGCGGTTCACCCTGTGTTATTAGTATGAAATACTTTCGAGAATATTAAAAAAGGAATCGATTTCTTCAACCGTGTTCATCTCGGTCACGGCAAAGAGCAGTGCCCCCTCCATCTCGGGATAAAAGCGCCCGAGCTTCAAACCTGAATTAAAACCGTTGTTTTTCATTGCCTCATACGCCGCTTCTGCCTGTGGAACGGTGACGACAAATTCATTGAAAAACGGCCGGTTAAAAGCGCAGCTGAATCCCTTTTCAAGGAGCCTGTTGCGGAGCAGGCGCGCCCTCGCGTGGTTCAGTTGCGCCAGTTCCCTGAGCTTGTTGCCGTAATATACCAGGTACAGCACCGCCCTGAGAAGGCACAGCCCTTCATTGGAACAGATGTTCGACGTGGCGCGTTCGCGCCTGATATGCTGTTCCCGGGTCTGGAGCGTGAGCACATAGGCCTCCTTTCCGTCAAGGTCGGCGCTCTTTCCCACCAGGCGTCCCGGCATTTTTCTCATGAACGGTTCCCTGGCAGCGAGAAATCCGAGCAGAGGGCCGCCGAAGGCAACAGGATTGCCGAAGCTCTGCGCCTCGCCGCACACGATATCGGCCCCGAACGAGCCGGGACTTTTCAAGAGAGCCAGGCTCAGGGGTTCGTTAACGACCACGATAAGGTTTATCTTCTTTGACGCGATGGTATCTTTGACCGCTTTAAGGTCTTCAATGCAGCCGAAAAAATTGGGGCTTTGAACGACCACGCAGCTGACATCGGCTTGAAGAGCGCCCTCAAGGGAGGCGATATCGGTCACGCCACCGGAATAATCAGCTTCGACCAGTTCTATGCCGCCGGCCCAGGCGTAGGTCCGCGCGACTTCACGATAGTTCGGATGCACGGTTTTGCTGATTACGGCCTTTCTTTTGCCATTGTCCCTCACGGACATGAATATCGCTTCAGCCATTGACGTCGCCCCGTCATACATGCTCGCGTTGGCGATGTCCATCCCGGTGAGCCGGCACATGATGGTCTGGAATTCAAAAATGGCCCGCAGCGTTCCCTGGCTGACCTCGGGCTGGTACGGGGTGTACGCGGTATAAAATTCGGAGCGCGAAGAAAGATGGTCGACGACCGGAGGGATGTAATGGTGATACACTCCCCCGCCGAGAAAGGACGGGATAAGCCAGTTGCCTGACTGGACGGAACGCATGTGGCGGTCCAGGTCAATCTCGCTCAGCGGGCCGGGAAGATCACACCGCGCGTTCGAACGGATATTTTCAGGAATGTCAGCGAAAAGCTCATCTATCGATGAGACGCCTGAAACGCCAAGCATCTCCCGGATATCGTCATCAGTGATGGATATATACGACATTATCAGTCTCCCGATTCCACATGATCGCTGTACGCTCCAGCGTCCATAAGCTCGTCAAGTTCATTCCTGCTTTTTATTTCGATCTTGAATATCCAGCCCTCGCCGTAAGGATCGCGATTGAGCAGTTCAGGAGAATCCTCGAGGTCCCGGTTGACTTCAATGATCCTGCCGCTGACCGGGGCGTAAACATCCGAAACGGCCTTGACCGATTCAACCACCGCGACCTGCTGGCCCTGGGTGATTTCACGGTCCACATCGGGAAGTTCGACGAAAACGATGTCGGTCAGCATCTCCTGGGCGTGATCGGTAATGCCGCAGGTGGCGGTCCATTCGTCATCGAGCCTGACCCATTCGTGGTCTTTCGTGTATTTGCAGTCGTCTGGTATTGAGCTCATACTATCCTCCGGATGATAATTAAATATTGTTCTTTTGCAAGAAGTTTTATGTCATATTACTGTTTTTGTTTCGTTCTTTTATTTCCAGGCTCTTCCCCTTCTCAGTGATTTTTCATGCTCAGGGGCTGGCCGGTAGCGGTTAGAACGCTGTACCAGAACTTTGAATGCGGATCGATCTGTTTTCGTTTCGATATGGCCAGCTCAATAGGTACATGGGTATAGATGTTGTTCCATATCCCGATGATCATGTCCGTCTTGCCTGCCATCCCTGCATGCACCGCGTTCTGGCCCAGAAGAGCGCATAACACGGAGTCCCCGGGAACAGCCGGGGCACTGCGGATCATGTAACTGGGATCAATGTATTTCAGGTTGATTTCAATTCCCTCTTTTTTAAAGAAGGAATTGATCTGGTCCTTGAGGAAAAGGCCGATATCGCCCAGTTTGAGGTTTCCTGAAGCGTCGCGTCCTTCGGGGCCGGCTTGATTCTCTAAAAGGTCCTGTCCGGCGCCTTCGGCGACACAGAGGACCGCGTGCCCTCTTCTGACAATGCGGTCTTTCAGGTGGGCCAGCAGACCCCTGGGCCCGTCAAGATCGAAGTGCTCTTCGGGGACAAGCACGACATTGACGTCATTCATGGCAAGGGCCGCATTGGCGGCGATAAAACCGGAATGCCTTCCCATGAGCTTGACCAGGCCGATGCCGTTCGGCGCCCCCTTGGCCTCAACATGGGCGGCCAGGATCGCCTCACCCGCGCGGGAAAACGCGGTCTCGAAACCGAATGAACGCTGTATAAAGCTGATATCGTTGTCAATTGTTTTGGGCACGCCGATTACCGCGAGATCCAAGCCCCGGGCGCGCGCCATTTCAGAAATCCTGTGGGCCCCTTTCAGCGTTCCGTCCCCCCCGATCGTATACAATATATTGATCTTCATTTTCTCAAGCGTGTCAACGAGGATGTCCATGTTCTCG
>ERZ795057.3239-NODE-3239-length-11325-cov-5.862023_pt1 | contig 11325 bp, 8 predicted proteins | sample MGYA00375141_ERZ795057 | MGnify/ENA primary metagenome ERZ795057 (study PRJEB30186, sample SAMN05720163) | activated sludge metagenome | isolation source: Anaerobic digester | place: Hong Kong | collected 2015-01-26 ... | reverse complement strand
ACGAAATACAAGGGAAGTAGTTTGTAAAATTTATTATCAAAATTCCGTTTCATATCACATCCGTCCAAAATAATAATTAATCTAAAAATGGGAGTTGGAGTTATCCCTAACAAGGGATAATTTTACAGTAACGACAAAAACCAACTCCCATGGTAAAATTATCGCTTTTTTCTCAAGTAACAAGTATTATTCCTCGTAGTTTATTCTCTGAAATAGTCGCTAGATACAAGGGCAACAAGTTCTGCAAGGGCGTTGACAGTTGGACACATCTGGTGAGCATGCTTTTCTGCCATCTGGGTCAGGCCAATTCTGTCCGTGACATCTCCAATGGATTGCGGAGTATTACGAGCAACATTGTTCACCTAGGTTGTAGGAAGGCTCCCTCCAAATCCAGTGTGTCCTACATGAACGAGCACCGCACCAGCAAGATTTTTGAGGATTTCTACTACGCCCTATGCGGCTACCTTCGCCAGCAGACCAAGTTTGCCAAGCCTGCTCTCCATCAACTCAGGCGCAAGATTTACCTGCTGGATGCCAGCATCATATCGCTGTCCCTTTCGCTCTACGACTGGGCTAAGTTCCGCACCCGTAAAGGAGCGGTGAAACTTCACCTTCTGCTGGACTACGAGGGCTGCCTGCCCGCTTTTGCAGACCTCACCAACGGCAAGGTGGCTGACATTACCGCCGCTAAGCGCATGCAGCTGCCTACGGACAGCATCCTGGTATTCGACATGGGGTACTACGATTTCGCTTGGTGGCATAAGCTGGACAGCATGAACATTTGGTTTGTGACCCGAGCGAAGGACAACATGGACTACGAAATCGTTGAGGAATTCGACATCTCAAGCGAGAAGGATCAGAACGTGCTGCATGACTGCAATATTAGGCTCGTTGGCCCAAGCGGACAGAGAGAGTACCCCAAATTGCTTAGAATGGTTAGGTTTTGGGATGAGACCAACCAGAACGAGCTGGTGTTCATATCCAACAACCGCTCTTGGACAGCAACCACCGTTGCACAGATTTACAAGCAAAGATGGAGCATTGAGGCTTTCTTCAAGCTAATAAAACAGAACTTGAGGATTAAATCCTTTGTGGGCACCTCAGAGAATGCCGTTAGGATCCAGATATGGACGGCGCTGATCGCAATCCTTCTGCTTACCTTCTTAAAAACCAAAGCAAAGTACCAATGGCATATGTCCAATCTGATAACCTTTATCCGCCTTAACCTATTCGTCAAGATCGACCTTTGGGTCTGGATTAATCAACCATTTGTCCGTCCCAAAAAAGAGTATTCTACTCAACTTCTGCTATTTGATGGGTAACTTAATTCCGAAAAGTACCCCAAGAGAGATTTAATCGTCTGTTAGTCAAATGGCATCATTTAAAATTCAAATTATTTTGGACAGCTGTGACAAAATATAGAATAATACTTAATTAATTTTTGGTGTATTGTGGCTAAGAGAATTATTAAACTTTTCTATAAAGATATGTAGAACTTCTTTAACTAATAATTAGCGGCATCTAAATTCCAACAATTTCAAAACCGTAACTATAGTCTATCAGCGATTTAGTTTTGTAATTCTCAAGCCATGCCTTTTCTTTATGGCTTAATTCTTTAATTTCTCTGGCAGTTGTTTTTGCAAAATGGCTGGAAACAGTTTTTAAGGTATTAAGTTCGTCGTCAGTAAAAACATCTCCGTATTTAAGCTCGATCTTATTTGCTTTGAAGCATTCCCCTAGGAAATCATGGCAAGGTTCCTCGTTTATCTCAACAAACCCATTGCTCGATGCAATACCATACAAATGATCGTAATTTTCAGGTACTGGACCCAAAGGAATTGCCTTGTATTCAAGTCCAGTAATTGATTCGCAGTGGTTTCGATAGTTTAAAAAGTCGGCGTAAAAGAGTAGCTTGTTCATTTTTGTTTTCCAAGGAGACAATATCTCAGAGAAATACCTTATAGCCATCAAAACCTTTGTTTGACTTACTGTTTTGTAGCCATTTTTGCTACTTGGTGATTTGGCAAAAAACATCTCCCAAATGTCAAACTCGTTTTCTCTTCTCTCGATTAGATGTTTTATCCTACGATCTAACTTTTCGTCAAGCAATCCTGCTTTTAACGCCAATTCTCTGAAATTTTTTGGATTGGCTGCCATTAATATTATTCTACCATTGGCTATCTCTGGAATATCACCATTCTCGTAATTACTGTAGGAGTTAACGCCAAAACCAAGTATTTCGGACATCTTACGGGCCGAAAGTCCGTACTTTTCTCGTATTTCCTTTATCTCTTCGGAAAATGGGAGCTTGTGTTTCTCGCGATATTGGTTATGAACCTGCTTAATGTTAAGCTCGGAAAGTTTATCATCCTCAAAGTTCTCCTTGCTATCCTGGCAGAAATATGTGTGATAAAGCACATCAAACTCGTCCTTGCGGAACTTAAGTTTGCGCGGCTCTCTTCGAAGGGTCATTTCCTTACCTGTGTATGGGCTTTTCATAGCTAATTACTTAAAAGGATACTTCATTTTGTGCTGGGCGATGTGGAACGAGATGCAGATAACTGGCAAGTCTTTAGATCCCATTGATATCTTAATATAAACCTCATTATCTTTTACCTTCTTGCCAAATACCCACATATGCGAACCATCGTAAAGTTTCTCTTCCAACGGACCTTCAGAATAATTTTCAGGCTCAATGGCTTTAATGATTTCTGTTCTTTGGCTTGGACTAATCTCCAAATCGAGTAAGGCTTGCGAGTTTTTGCCTCGATCGTCCCGATAAACTATCTGAAAGATATTTAACTTAACCTTAAAATCCTTTAAGAATTTTTCAACATCCTCCCTTTTTATCATTATACGATATAGTTACAAATTTGATTCATTTATGTTTAAAATGCAATTATATAGTGTAATTTATATTGATTCTAAAAACCGAATTACTGCTTTTTCAACTATTATTAGTTAAAAGTATATCCTTTAGGTTCTCTTTCCAGTCTATATTTTGATTTATTCTTGCCATAATACAATGAGTTATTTAACTCGCTTTTAAAATCCTCTTCAACGTATCCTGCATGGCAATTTTAAAGGATTCGTCCTGAGCAATTAGGCGGTAAAGATCAAGTTCATTTCTACGCTGCTTGGCCATAACCTCGTCGAATATTTTTTTGAAAGCTATCTCCCTGTTTTGTGTATCAGTATTCTCCTCGTACTTCTCCTTAAAATCGGGGTGATTTCTCATTTTTTGAGCAAGGTTTATGAACTTTACCCTTTGTTCATCAGGGGTAGCATCCCAACCTTGGAACCAGCGCTCGTTAAAACTACGGATGATTAGATCGAGTTCATCCTTGTCCTCATCTGATCCGTGGGCTCCACGTGGATTAGGGTTCTGAGGATCAACTTCAGTTTCCGAATCATCAAGTCCGATTGATGCATTAAGTTTAACTCTTTGTAGCCCATATGTTGATAAGTCTACAGAGTTGAGTAGCTCATCTAAGGCATCAGCATTAGGATCGGCAATGATAAGTTTTGGAATTAAAAATTTCAGGAACCAGAATAGCTTTTCCCAAACCACAACCTCGTATGGCATTATGGATGCCATTTGTCCGTATATTTTAACAAACTGCTTGGCTTTAATTTTGAAGTCGGCTTTTTGCTTGTTATCTAGTTCTAAATCATTGTTAAAGCGATCTGCTGCAAAATCAATTATGGGGGCTAGTTCCTGTGCATCAACTCCCTTAAAATATTTCTCAACGAAAAGTTCAACCTCATTCCATTCGTAAACTCCTACGTCATCAAGGTTTGCCTTGAGTTCGTGTAGCACATTGATATCTGTTTCGCCACTAAGGCTTGTGGCTGTGTAAAATGGGTCGAATGCCTTTTTGATATCATCAATTGAGTTGAAGAAATCGAGTATAAACAAATCTTCAGTTTTTTTGCCCAGCTTGTCGGCCGAACGATTTAGGCGCGATAAAGCCTGAACTGCCATTACACCCTGCAACTTTTTGTCGATGTACATTGATGTTAATTTGGGCTGGTCGAAACCGGTTAGGTACTTATTGGCAACAACCAGCAGCCGGAACTCATCATCATCGAATTTTGTGCGAGTATCCTTCTCGGCAAAACCATTTATACTCTCCTCGGTGTACTCAATCCCATCGACAGTTTTTTTGCCCGAAAAGGCAACTAGTACTTTAAAAGGATTTCCTCGTTCTTTAAGCGAGTTTATGATGGCAAAGTAGTATCGAATTGCTGATTCAATACTTTGAGTTGCAACTATTCCTTTGGCTTTGCCCTTAATTTTTTTTGTTTTAACAACCTTCTCAATAAAATGATCGAGCATAACCTCAGCCTTTGTAGCAACTGTTTGGCTATGCTTTTCGACATAGGCTTTTAGCTTTTTTTGAGCCTTTACAGTATCGAAAAGAGGATTCTCCTCAATGGATTTCTGAATTTCGTAGTAACTTTTAAAGGTTGTATAGTTTGCCAGCACATCTAGGATAAAACCCTCCTCAATGGCCTGCTTCATGGAATAAAGGTGAAAAGGACTAAAAGTTCCATCATTGTTTTTTACACCAAATTTTTCCAGCGTAGAGTTTTTTGGCGTGGCTGTAAATGCCAGATACGATGCATTGCCTCGCATTCGGCGAGAGTGCATAATTTCGAGAATTATATCCTGAACATCCACATCGTCCTCATCCTCAGTGTTAACTCTGCCCATTGCCTGATTAAGTGTACGTGATGAAGCTTCTCCCTGACCGCTGTGGGCTTCATCAATAATAACAGCAAATCGTTTATCGCTTAAGTCGGCAATCCCATCAACAATAAATGGGAATTTCTGGATGGTAGTAATAATTATTTTTTTACCGCTCTCCAAATTCATTTTAAGTTCAGCCGAAGTATGGGCTGGTGCTACAATGTTTTTTACCTGCGAGAACTCTTTTATGTTCTCTCTAAGTTGCTTGTCGAGCAGCCGTCTATCGGTTACTACAACAACCGAATCGAAAAGCGGACTATCAACACTCTTGCTGCCCGGGACTCCATCGCTTTGTGGGTAGGTTTCGATTAGCTGGAATGCAGCCCATGTAATTGAATTGGATTTACCCGAACCTGCTGAATGTTGAATAAGATAGGTTTGTCCAACTCCCTTTGCCGAAGCATCGGCAATCAGCTTTCGCACTACATCGAGTTGATGGTAGCGGGGAAAGAAAAGCGTTTTTTTGCTAAGGGGATCGGTATCTTTCCCATCAAATCTTACAAAATGCTGAATGATATTTGCTAAACTATGGCGAGTAAATATTTCTTCCCACAGGTACGATGTTTTATGACCATATTTGTTCGGAGGGTTCCCCTTGCCATGATTATGCCCCTTGTTAAATGGCAAGAAGAACGTGCTTGCACCCGCCAATTTTGTGGTCATGAAAGCCTCGTCGATATCCACGGCAAAGTGAACAATGCAGCGACCAAAGTTAAAGAGGGTTTGGGTTGTGTCCCTGTCGAATTTATACTGATTCTGTCCATGAACCCTTGCATTTTGACCTGTCCATGGGTTTTTTAGCTCCATTGTTACAACTGGCAAACCATTTATAAACAACACCATATCAACCTCCTGCAAGGGATTGGCTATGGAGTAGCGAAGCTGGCGGGTAATGCTAAACTGATTGCTCTCGAAGTTCTTCTTAACCGACGCGCTGCTGCTGGCAAGTGGCAATGGGTAAAAGAGTGTGAAATGCGCATCGTCAATATCGAGCCCACGGCGCAGAAGGCGAATAATTCCATATTTGGCAATTAGCCTGTTTAGGCGCTCAATTATGCGGGGTTTCCAATCGGTTTGCCGTTGTAATTTCTTAAGTTCCTCCGCTTGCGTTGCCTCAAGGAAATTCCAGAACCGAACTTCATCTATGGCATATTTGGGATTAAAATCGGTGGGTGAGCCAATGTAGTAACCGCTGCCTGACCTATACAGTTCGTTTCTTTCAGCAGCAATGGAAGCGGTTAATCCCTGCTCCTTTAACTCCTCAAGGCAGTAACCCGTAAGGGCTTTCTCAATGGCCGATTCGAGGGCTTGCTCGGTGGTGTTGGTAGTCATTTCAATTTATTTTCTTTTTCAATTCTAGCCCTGACTTTGTTAATCTATATTTCTGGTTTGGGCGATAAGGTTTATCAGGAATTGTCATTTCAATATTACCTTCATCCATCGCTAGTATTAGATAATTATCTCTAAAATATTCTCGATGTTTAAGTTGTAATGCTTCTTGAATATCTGTACTTTTCATTTCATCATGAATTACAAGCAGTACACGCCTTACGTTTTCACTAACTTGTCCAGTTGTTTGTTCCGTAAATTGTCCAGTAGCTTGTCCACTAACTTGTCCAGTATCTTGATCAGTAACATGATCGGTAGTCTTTGGTAGCCACCATAAAATAACCTTAAAGCCTTCCTCAAGATAAAACGGAGGCTCGTTAAGCAGAGCATCCTTTTTGAAATGCTCGTATAGAGACTCCCTTTCTTTGGCAAACTCACTTTGAATGCTTGATATGAATATTTTGAAATGGTACATTGTCAAATTGATTTTTCAAACAGTTATAAAGATATGAAACTATTTCTGATGAAGCATTGCTTTTAAAACACCAACTATCAAGCATTCATCAGTAAATGAGTTTATTAAAACTTTTATCATTGTATCCGAATGCTCATTAACAGTATCAGCATTCCAGTTTTCAAATTCATAAATCTTTAACATTTTAAGACTCTCAATTGTCCCAATTTTACTTCCATTAATATATGATTCAACATGAGCACGTTTTACTTCAAAAGATTCATTCTGCAATGATGAGTTTTGACCCGATGAAATCATTGCTAGGTTACCAAACCCATCCTTTATATCATCACTTAAAAAAACAGAAGTAAATGTTTTAGGATGTTGGGGTGCAATATGTTCAATTGACCTATTTATTCTAAAAACATATTTCTTAGCTATTTCAAAAGCCTTGTCCTTAAAATACAAATCTTTATTTTCCCATAAATAGTAATCTAAACGCCAAAACCAATACCTATCTATTTTACCATAATTTAAGGACAGTGAATCATTCTCCCTGTACCTCGAATTATCAATATCTTTTAATTTGTTCAAAAACAGGGTGGTATCAATTTTATTATCTGGTGTATTTTCTTCCAAAAAATCTATGGCATCAATTACCCAGTTGTATTGATATGGCTCACGACTTACATACAGAAACGATTGAAAGACCTGTAACTCCAACAATGAAGACCCCGTTAAATTATCTTTATACTTATCCGATAACTTATACTTATCCTCTTTATCTCTTTTTATAATAAATCTATCAAATAGGTCAAATTGTTTTTCCAATACGTTCAGAAAACCAGTAACATGGTTTTGAGTCCAATTAAATTCAATTTTATTTTCACCAAACCCAAATTCTTCAAGTAGTTTATCTTTCCTGTAATTATCTGATTGTTTTTCTTTTGTATGCGAAACAGTTATATTTATATTATTCTTTTTAAAGAAACGCGCAAGGGCAATAAGTAGAAATTCTGGGAATGAAACAATTGACTGATAGAAAATCTCGGTCTCTCGCTCTGGTTCTTTAATGTTATATGTAATATTTAATATATCACTCAGACTTTTCTCATCCTGAAACTCCAATAAATTGTTACTACATCCGAGTTGAGAAAATGCATTCCATTTTTTTAAATATTCCAACTGTGTTTCATGACTGCTAAAAAAAGATATAAGTTTTATTTTTAGAATATCATGTGCTTCGAGTTGTTTCCCTCTATTATTCATACGAACAAACTGAAGGTTCTTATCAAGTAAAGTGTATTGTTCTGGCACTTCTGTAATAAAAAAGGCTGCTTTTTCGTATACGTATTTTGCAAATGATTCCTTATCCCTATGTTGTTCTATAAACTCCTTAACTTTATTAACCACCTCGATCATTTGTGGATTTGGACTACGCGAATTATCCAACTTGTCTAAATATAGTTGATCTTCTGGACGTCCATATAAATCTAGACGATTTCTTAAAAATTCGTTCCATTTTGGATAAAATTCTTCTAATACTTTTCCTATCAAGCATATGGTAGTAATGCGCTGTTGACCATCAATTAAATCATATAACTCGTGATTAGAATATGCTTTCCCTACATTCAGTATTCCAATGTAGTATTTTTGGGTATTGCTTTTTCTAAATTGTAGATGCAGGTCTTTTAATAATTGTTCAACCTGTAATATCCCCCATGCATAAGGTCTTTGATAAAGTGGAATACGAAATTTAATTGAAGTTGTTGCTGGTGTATACGCCTCTTGATCTAATTTACTCATATCAAACATTTAGTCTAGTTCGTATATAAAATTAATTTTTTCTAAAAGTTGGTTGTTTTTCAATTTTGATTTATTTGCTCTGTAGAAGGAGCCCATTTTCGATTTATAGCTTTTTAATGTTGGGCTTTCTTTTGTTTCAATTTTATTTAGGGATATATTGCTAATCAATAGAGAAACAACATGTGAGGCAATAGTAGAGTTTAAAATTATCGGAATGATATTTTTATCTTTAACTCTACTAAGGGTCGTTTCAATTCTAAGTGGACTTGGACGCGTATTACCCCATCTAAATCGAATTTTTGAAATTATTAGCTCCGTACAAGTGGCTACTTCGATAATACGAGATTCTCCAAACTTGTCATAATATAATAGTATAATTGCTTTACAGGCCATTGCAATGTATTCGTTGTCAATAGATTTTGATAGCTCATATACATAATTTATAAATGAGGATTTACGAAGTGAGTTTTCGCCAAAGAGTTGTTCGAATATTTCGTGGTATCTTTTAGCATACAGAAAAAAGGAATCACCACCTTCAATTGTTTGGGGAACCTCAAACGGGATTAGTGATTCCGTTTGAACCTGAGGATACTTCATGTTCAATACAACTTCATCGTTTTCCCGATGCCATGAACGAAAAACGTTAGGTTGCATATACCTGTTAAACAAATGCTCATTCTGCTCTATTTCGTTTGGCTCAACGGTCGAAATAAACTCATAAAAATCATTTCGCTCAGAATTATTATCCCTATCCAATCCACGACTCCACATTCTTATTCGACGCAATATTCTGCCAAATAATTCATGATGCTTATGGTTCTTGCTAAGCCAAAAATCATTATGCTTACGAGCAAGTTGTTCCAGCTCTTCGGGAATATACATTAAATGATGAGCTTTTAGTAGGTCAAAATCTGTAAGCTCTTTGCCTTTACTATTTACACTATCAAAAAATGTATAAGCCTGATCAATTGCATTTGCCCCAGATATTGTTAGCACTGAGAATAGAAGGTTTTCTTTAATGTATTCTAAATACTGACTCTTTTCATATTTATTATTAAAAAAAGCTGCTATTTCGTTTTGTGTATTCTTAATATAGTAGAATGACTTTAAATTGTTGAATTTTGCCTGCATCAGCGTTGCATGATCTTTATCTGAGAAGTAGTTCATGAGAATAGATAGTGTAATAAGCCTCTGCTGCCCATCAATTATCTCATAGGAGTGATTTGTTTGATTCAAAATTATGGTTCCCATTAAATACGGAGTATTCCTGCGACTTGCACTGTACGTATCGTTTAGAAGATTCTTAACATGATAACTTCTCCACTCGTAAGCCCTTTGGTAATCAGGAATTGTTAATGAAAAATTCACATCGAAAAGTTCACTTAATTTTTTCGTTTCTATTGTAAGTTTATCTTCCATAAATAAATTGTTTTAGCAAACCTTCACCTTCCCCGTTACCGCGCTATCTATTAGCGTGGATTTGTACTCCTTTAACTTCTCAATTTCTTGCTCAATTAACGATATGGCAGTAGCGATTTTGGCGGTTTGGGTTTCGATGTGGGAAACTATTTCTTTTTGTTCTTGAATTGGGGGAATTGGGATAAATAAGTTGAAAAAAGCATTCATATTAATGCTTTCAACTGTAGCTGCTTGTTGCCTTGTTTCAACCAAGACCTTTGCATTGTTGCCTTGAATTAGTTTCTGAAAATATTCAGGAATAATTAAACAACTAAATAATAGACATTTAATATCTTGATTAACTGCCATTTCTCTGTCTAGAATGGAAATTGGGAAAGTGTGCTGTAGTATCCCCGATCTGGTTACAAAAACTACGGTTCCCTTTGGTGCAAGATTTGCTGAAGAATTCATTAATCCTTTATGGGAAATCTCTCTGAGAGTGTCCTTTAATATATCAAACTTTACATCGGAAGAAGAAATCCAAGGAATACCCCCATCCCAATAATCAGTTTTATCCGTAGAGGGGGTTCCTCCACTGTAGGATTTTTTTACTAAAAATTTCAACCTCTTCACTTCCCAATGCTCAGGAATCTCCCCAATCCACTCCACACCGCTGGGTTTTAGTTTTTTTGCGGTGCCTTCGACTGGTAATCCGGTGCCTTCGGCAGGCTCAGGCACCGATGAATCGGCCACTGAGCCTATCGAAGTGGTCGCGGTGGTTGAGCCTGTCGCGGTGGTTGAGCCTGTCGAAACCACCCCTTTTGTTACAGCATTGTGTATTATTATCTGCCTACGCTCTTTTAGCAGCTCTATCTGCTTCTCCTTAATGGCAATGGTTTTATCTATTAGCGCGGTTTTACGGTCGAGGAAGTTGGCTATGGCGGTTTGTTCGGAAAGAGGTGGGAATGGAAAATTAAATCTTCTGAAATCGAGGTAACTTATATTTTGTCTAAGTCCAGAACCTAAACCATAGATGATTTTGTTATTATCAATAGCTCGGAAAAAATAATGAAAAAATTTTGGGAAAGCAATTTTCTTAAAGCGTAAATTTAAATAGGCATTTGTAATAATCCCTTCAAATTCAGAAATTCCGCTTCTTAAACTCACTTTATCATTTTGCAAATCAGTTGGTCTGAAAATCAAATCCCCTACGTTCACAAACTGATATGTTTCAAAGGATTCTGGAACCAATCCAGTTAATTCATCTTCACCCTTAATTCGAATATTTCCATAGCTCAACGACAAAACTGTGTTTCTTTTCATTCCAGAATTTTTTGATTTATTCTCGAAAAGAAACTTCAATCCAGGATAAATCTCCCAATGCTCTGGTATCTCCCCCAACCATTTAACTCCTGATGGTTTATATTTATCGTATTTCGGAAATTTTGTAATCTGCATTTTAGTATCTGTTTTTGCTATTGGCCAGTATTTCAACAATTCTATTTCGGTAGTTCTCCCAATTCTTCAGGTTATAGTACCCTGCACCTCCCCTAAACAGCGGAATAAGGGAACGTTCAAGGTGGTT
>ERZ795057.3238-NODE-3238-length-11327-cov-8.353087_pt1 | contig 11327 bp, 8 predicted proteins | sample MGYA00375141_ERZ795057 | MGnify/ENA primary metagenome ERZ795057 (study PRJEB30186, sample SAMN05720163) | activated sludge metagenome | isolation source: Anaerobic digester | place: Hong Kong | collected 2015-01-26 ... | reverse complement strand
GCAGGATTCCATATATAAAGTTTTTCCTTAAAAAAGAGCTGATCTGGGTTCCTGTGATGGGGCTTGCATGGTGGGCCCTTGACTTCCCTTTTATGAAACGGCATACTAGAGAGGAGATCGCAAAAAATCCCTCTCTGAGGGGTAAGGATATTGAGATCACCAGGAAGGCCTGTGAAAAATTCAAGACTATTCCGGTTGCAATAATGACATTCCCCGAAGGGACCCGTTTCACCAGTGAGAAGCATGAGAGGCAGAATTCCCCGTACAGTTATCTGCTCAGGCCGAAGGCCGGGGGGCTATCCTTCACAATGTCATCAATGGGGGAGTATCTGCATAAACTGGTCAACGTGACAATCGTCTATCCCGAAGGCCCCAACTCCCTCTGGGATTTTTTATGCAGGAGGATACGGAGAGTTGATGTTGTTGTTGAGGTCCAGCCAATACCTGAAAATTTCAAAGGCGGCGATATAGATGATGAGGAATTTAAAAGTGAATTTACAGGATGGCTTAACGGCCTGTGGCAGGTCAAAGATCAGCTTATTCAAAGCATAAAAAAGGGGAAAGTGTAAGACTGTCTTTATACTTTCTTTACCTTGGCATATCCTCTTAATCAGATTACAATATCTGTCAGCTCTTCAAGAAGGGCTGAAGCTGTTGCTATCCCCCCTGCAATGCCTGGAGAATTTTTTGTTGCGGAAACATTGAAGAGGTTAACGGGGCAATTCTTTTCGTCTATGGTGCCTTTAAGGAGCTCCTTCACACTCAGCCTTCTTCCGTAGGCATTGCCCATCTCCCCCCCTGTATCTGTTTCGATATCAATAGAGCTTACAACCTCTGCAAAAAGGAGTTTCGATTTAAGGCCGGGAAAAATATTCCGATCCAGAATATCCACTATGTCTGAAGCGAGCTTCTCCTTGAACCGTTTTATGGATGCAGTGCCTTTTGAATATATCTCTTTCTCCTGATTATAGTTTCCCGGGCAGAACACGACAAGACCGTCTTTTTTGATCTTTGCCGCCGCGCCGTATCTGTTTGCAGTAGGTGAACATACAAAAAGCATTTCAGGAGGGGCTGTTATTTCCGGATTGTTATAGTTTACCTCTGTACCTTTCTGCCACCAGTAGTTTCTCCCTTTCATTGTTTCTATTGATTCAAGCCCTTTTTTCAGGCCGATGCAGATCGCGGGTATACTGTGTGACGGCAGATATTTAAAAGAGGCAGTGCTTTTCCCGAGAAGTTCATATGTGAGCCTGGGGGATATGTCGCTGAAAACATAGTCACACCGGTATTCGGTTCCGTCACTGCATATCGCTGTTGTTACAGAGTTCTTTTCAGCTGCAAGACGGACAACCCGTTTGCCTGTTTCCACTGTTCCGCCGTTTTTGCGGATTACTGAAACAAGAGATCCGAATAAGTGGTGAAAACCCTTTTGCGGATACCTTGCTCCCCGGTGATAGTTCCCTGTCCCTATAATGTATGCAAGGGCCGACATTTCAGATTCCGATTCGGCGAATATACCTCCATGTGCATAGAGTATGCGGCGTGCCAGGCTGCTTATTTTATACCTGTCAAACCACTCCCTGAGAGAAAGGAATAATACCCGTCCCATCTTCATTTTTACCGGTAAATCAGCATCTCCTGAAAGAAGGAATTTGGCGGCAAGGAATATATAGCTGTCAGTATCGTTCCGGCCGGTGAAAAAAGACCTGTAAGCGTTAAATATCTCAGCCATATCACTGAAGAGGCGGTTAAGATTATCTGTCTCTTCAGGGAACATGGCAACAAGTTCCTTCCTGAAATTATCAAGTCCCAGCGGTACCCTGAAGTTAAGAAAATAGGAATTGGCATTATCATTTTTATCGCCGATGAATACCCTTTCAAAACCATCCCTCTCCATAAGGAGAAACGGATTGGAGGATTTAATACCGAGGAACTGTAAAAACCTGTCACCCCTTTCCCCTTCGTTGAATTCCCAGACATACTGTGGCCCCATTGAAAATTTAATACCCTGGAATGTGAGCCACCTGCCATGGCCGCCTATATGCTCACCGTTCATTTCAAGCACGGTGACAATGTGTCCCGCTCTGGCAAAGAGCGCCGCAGATGCCATGCCTCCTATGCCGCTCCCTATGACCACTATGCTTTTCTGATCCATGAATGTAATCCTCAGTGCGATTTATATAAATTTACTGAAGAGTAAAATGACAGGTTATTTTTTTTACTATTTTCTATTTAAATTATAGCGGTTAACGAATTATTTGAACCATGTACATTGCGAACGACCGTAGGGAGTGTGGGCAGCTCCTCCGTAATCGGTTCTCAGGATGAGATTCGGCAGGCATTATCAATAGCATCCAATATTTTAAAAATAATGGATCTCCGCCTGCGCGGAGATGACATCGAGGACTAGTTGAATCGTTTACTGCTATAATTGTGTTAATGAGCAGAGGCATCTTTACGAAGCCTCGAGCTCCAGTGTCTGGTCATTGTGCTCCATGCTGTCAAGGAACTCAGCGTTGGGGTTCTTCTCCTTCGCCATCTGCAGGGTAAACCTGCTTTCAGGTATAAATACCAGGTTGTCGTTTTTGTCCTGAAACAGGGAGTGGTACCTGAAATCAGTCAGGTCCTCAATGTCCTCCTTTTTGTTGTATCTGACCCAGACCGCCCTGTATCCGTTAACCGGAGAGAAATTGCAGCTTGCACCGAATTCGTTGAGCAGCCTGTACTTTATTACATCGAATTGAAGCGTTCCCACAACACCGATGACCTTTCTCTGTCCCGGGTTCTGAACGAAAAGCTGGGCAAGCCCTTCATCGGTGAGATGGAGCAGCCCTTTCTCAAGCTGTTTTGCCTTGAAGGGATCGCTGTTTCTCACCTCACAGAAATGTTCAGGTGAAAACCTGGGGATCCCTTTATACATGAATGAATCCCCCTCGGTGAGAGTGTCCCCTATTTTAAATGTCCCTGAATCGTAAAGCCCTATAACGTCCCCGGGGAACGCCTCTTCAACAACACTCTTGTCCTGCGCCATGAAGTTTGCCGGGTTCGGGAATTTAATATCCCTCCCAAGCCTTACGTGGTGATAAAATTTGTTCCTTTCAAATTTTCCTGAACAGACCCTGAAAATGCAATACGGTCCCTGTGCCGCGGGTCAAGGTTCGCGTGGATCTTGAAAACGAACCCGCTGAATTTTTCAGTGGATGGAGCAATCATTCCGCCGGTGGTCTCCCTGGGCATGGGGTTCGGCGCTATTTCGATGAATGTATCGAGCAGCTCCTTTACGCCGAAGTTGTTAACCGCGCTCCCGAAGAAAACAGGCGCCAGTGTTCCGTCAAGGTACTTTTCATTTGTGAAGTTGTCATAAACAGTATCAACAAGCTCCACCTCCTCGCGGAGTTTCCCGGCTTCAGCCTGACCGATTATTCCGTCTATGCCGGGGTCGTCGATGCTGTCAAAACGTGAGACCTCATCCTCGACCTGGGTCTTTCCTGAACGGAATATGTTGAATGTGTTCCTGTATATGTTATAGACACCCTTGAAGGAACTTCCCATTCCCACGGGCCAGCTCAGGGGCCGCACCCTTATGTCAAGGTTCTCCTCCAGTTCGTCAAGGAGTTCTACCGGTTCTTTACCTTCGCGGTCCATTTTATTTATGAATATGATTACAGGGTAGTTTCTCATCCTGCAGACTTCCATCAGTTTTTTTGTCTGCTCCTCCACACCCTTGACGCTGTCTACAACAAGTATAACACTGTCAACAGCTGTGAGTGTTCTATAAGTGTCCTCCGCGAAGTCCTTGTGCCCCGGTGTGTCCAGGAGGTTAATCGTATACCCTCCGTAGTTGAATGAAAGTACCGATGTGGATACGGATATCCCCCTCTGCCTCTCAATCTCCATGAAGTCGGATGTGGCGGTCTTTTTTATCTTGTTTGATTTTACCGCCCCGGCAATCTGGATTGCCCCGCTGTAAAGCAGCAGTTTTTCAGTAAGAGTTGTTTTACCCGCGTCCGGGTGGCTTATAATAGCGAATGTTTTTCTCTTCTCAATTTCTTTTAAAATGCTCATCTCTTTTCCGTTTTATTTAAATAAAGTTTTTATAATAAATTTTTCTGACGTTATGCCGGTTCTCTCCCTGTTCACCTGTTCCGGAGAGAGTTCTATTAATAAGACTGATATTATTATATTGATGCCTGCTCAAAAGAACTGAGAGGCCGGACTTGGCACACCTGCCGGAAACAAAAGTTTATATCTCTTCATATTAATCATCTTCCCGGAACACACTTTTTTACAACCTTTAATATGTCAAGAAAGTAAACAGGCGTTATCTGATTCCTGCGCCTGAATTCAGTAATTGATGTTCCGGGTCTAAAAAAAAGTGGAATATTAAAATCAGAATAAATTGTAATATTATTTGAAAATTTATATTTTATGTAAGAATGAATGAATTTTTGTATTTGTCAGATTTTATAAGGATTAATTTATGAGTAATACTGAAAAACCGGTTGTCCGCTATAGTATTCGGATGAAACTATTTTCAGTTGTTTCATTGTTTATAACATTAACGATTATATTACTCGCTTCATATTTTATCATTGATAAAAGCAGAATGATGAAGGCAGCACTCTTTTCCGCAACTGAAAGAGAGTTGGAGAGTCTCTCTCTGACTGCGCAGACTTCTGTTGGGATTGATGAGCTTGCATTAATAGAGAAAATTTATGACCTGAAAAACATTCAGGCCTTTGACTACGCCTGTGTACTTGACAGAGATGACAGGGTAATATTCTGTTTCAACAGGTTCAGGGAATACGAAACAGGTGACCTGTTAAATGATATTGAAAGAAAGAACCCGGGAAACGGTATTGCTGTTGCCGAATACAGGCATCCGGTGGACGAATCTGTTATTATCTATGATTTTTCAAAAAAGGTTCTCCCCCGTTTGGGTAATCGTCCTGTAGCTACTGTGGTAATCGGTCTTTCAGACCGTCTGATAAATAAGGAGATAAAAAATACTGTATTCACTTCATTGATTTTTTTTATTATTTTATTGGTGATGTCTCTGGTAATAACTTTTTTCCTGGCCGGAATTTTTACCGTTCCGATACGGGCATTAACAGAGGGGGCCATCAGGGTCGGTAAAGGCGACCTCGACTACTCTCTTCCCATAACCTCAAGAGATGAAACTGCGCATCTTGCTTATGAATTTAATTTAATGACAACAAGGTTCAGAGAGTCACTTGTAGAATCAGAACGTAAATCAAAAATTTTCAGAATATATACCAGAAAAACGCTGGTCAATATTGTGGACAATGGAGAGGACCCTACAAAACTGATCCCGAAGGATATGAACCTCACCGTTCTTTTTAATGACATACGTGATTTTACAAGATTGTCTGAAAACATGAGTCCCATGGATGTTGTTGAAATGCTTAATACATATTTTGATAAAATGAATATTGAAATTCATAATAATGAAGGTGAGATCGATAAATTAATCGGGGACTGTATTATGGCAGGATTTTTCAGCCCTGACAATGGAGTAAAGGCGGCAGTGGCTATTCAACATAAGGTGAATGAACTTAATGCTGCAAGGAAAGAGAATGGAGAAACAGAGATAAGAACAGGCACTGGATTAAATTACGGCCCGGTAGTTGCCGGTAATATAGGGTCTGACAGTAAAATGGATTTTACCATGATCGGGGATACTGTTAATATTGCATCAAGGCTTGAATCCCTGACAAAATATTATAGCGTACCCATAATTATATCTGAATCGGTTAAAGAAAGGCTTGAGGGTGATTATAAAATCAGGTTTATTGACAGGGTTGTAGTCAAGGGGAAAGACGTTCCGGTAAATATATATGAAGTTTTCTCTTCTGACAGTATTGAAATTCAAAGATATAAGGAGGATACATCGGGACTGCTGGAGTCTGCATTTGCCAGTTCTTCAAATATGGATTTTGAAAAGACAATTGAAATCTACAGGTCCCTTTTGCTGAATAATCCTGATGATAAAACAGTTCAGTTTTTGCTAGGAAGATGTAAAGCGGTGATGGAGAAGTTTAAAACCGGGGAGTTGAAAGCAGATGCATGGGATGGGGCCTATACATTCATGGACAAATAAAAATTTTTTATTTTTATCCTGCCTCTTTAGCCAGTTGTAGTATCACCCTGATCCGCCGGTAAGTCTGTTAATTTTTATTTTATCTTGACTCAGCTTTTTAAATATGTTTTTCTATAGAAAAATTTTTCAGGGATAATTGTTTATGAGGTTTTTAATAATAATTCTTTTGCTTATACCCGCATCACTTGCAGCACAGAGCTTCCCTTACTCCTCAGACGCCACTGAAAAGGCGGTAAAAAGCATTGAGGATATCTCAGCTTCTATTATATCCGATTCCTTTTCTCCGATGACTCATTATTCCGGGGGGGAAGCCACCTGCTCGGTTACGCCTTCATACTTTACTGTTGACCGTATCATGGAGGACCCTGATGTGGACTGTAAGGATTTCAGCGGAGGGGCCCTCGGTGCAGGAGGGGGATACGCACTGACAGATGATTTTATGGCGTACGTAATTCTTGCGGGTATGAAGATGAGCGGCGATATGGAGTATGCAGCGTATGGTGATGTATTCCCTGTTATTAAAAGCAGCGGAGACTATTCCCTTGTCTCGCTTTTCGGAGGGGGCGGTTACGATCTCCTTAATAATGATATTTTTTCTATACCTGTCTATTTCGGTGCGCAGGTCCAGTACTATTCCGTGGATATCAAGTCTGATCCGGTGACATGGACTTTCGGACCTACATATGATGTTGATATGAAAACCTCCGGAAGCGGCATGCTTTACGGGGTGTCAGGTGGGGCCGCTGTTTCAGTAAAGATATTGAAAAAATTAAAGATAACACCATATTTTCTCTATATTCATAATTTCAACAGCACGGATCTCGACTCAGAGGCATCACTGGAAATAAGCGGTGTCCCCATTGGGAGCCAGAAGTTCAGCCTTGATGTTGATCCTGTTTCCGCATACATGACAGGCCTGAATATAGGGTATATAGGCGATTCAGGATTTTCTTTTTCAGTGGCTCTCGGGAGTATGCTAACCTCCCTGGCTGGTTACGGCTCTGAAGCCTCAGCAAACGGAGTTGATATGAAATCCGTTGTTGTGATACTTTCCTATAATATATAGAAAAGTGTTTCTTTTTTATATAGCATTAAGACATGGGGAAAAGGAAGAATATACTTCTTGTTGATGATTCAAAAGTTCAGCAGAAGATTCTTAAATCCCTCCTTGAAAAGGAGGGGTATACCCTGTTTATTTCAGAGAATGTTTCCGGCGGGCTGAGAATAATCGGCACGGAAGATATAGGGCTTGTACTTATTGACTTTTATCTTGCGGGAATTAATGACGGTACAGCCCTTGTAAACAAGATCAGGAAATACGGGGTTGACATTCCTGTTTACGCTATATCAGCTTCAGAGGAGAACAGCCGGGAACTCCTTGCAGCCGGTTGTGACGGTGTTCTTTCGAAAGATCCGCAGGAGATAAAGAAGTTTATTCTCAGCCTTGATGGCAGCACTTCACTGAATTAATTGAAGCGATTCCTAACCCCTTTACCCTCCGTTTCTCATCAACTTTCAGGGGCAAAGAGGTGAACCTTCATTCAAAAATTAAAACAGCACAGCACTCTCTCCCGGTTCTATTGTTACAATACCCGGGTCTGTAATAAGTACAGCGGCAGCAGAATACGGCTGTGTCAACATGAGATTCCGTAGAAGGGCTGAAAAGATTACAAACCTGGCACACCCTGATTTCAGTGAAGTCCTTTTTTTTCTTTTTTTATTGCATTTTTATTTAACGGTATGAGACTTTGACTATGCAGTTGATTGTTCGTCAGGATCTTGTTTGCGAAAAATTCAGGCCGATTCAGTACTCAGTCTTATTGAGAGGTGCGAAATGAGCATAAACACTGAAGAACTGTATGATGAACTGAAAAAAAAGGTCACAGCTTCGAGACTCAAAGATATGAGTGTTGAGGTTATATCCCGTTATAAAAATAAAGACCATGGATTCCTGGTGAGTCTGGCAGAGCGTGTGGGGATAAGTTCCGCGGAAAGAGGCATAAGCAGGGTCTTTTCCCAGCTTATTCAGCTTTACCACCCCGACAGGCTGAAAAAAATTTCAGGAGATATTGATCTTTGTAGAAAAAACGGGAATGCCGAGGAACTCGTCCGGATAAAAGGGATCTATCTTATAGACCTTAAAAGAGTCGAACCCGTTGATTTTCTCCTTGAGGATGATGAGGAGTACCTTTACGAGGCCGATGAATCCCCTTATAATGAATATGATGAATATATTGACGGGGATGATGATCTCCTTCAGGATCATGAGTACGAAGAGATTTTATCTGAGGAAACTGTTTCCGGACAGGAGTACGGCTTTATTGAGGCCGTGAATGATCTTTATCTCGGCAATCTGGAGTATGAACTGACTCTTGCGGATCTCCAGAACCTTGAAGGAGAGCTTGATCTTTCAGGTTTTGAACTTGAGGATCTCACCGGGGCCGAGTACTGTGTAAGTATTACCAGCCTTAACCTTTCAGGCAACAGTATATACAGGATACATCATCTCGCGAATCTTGCAAAACTTGAGATTCTCCATCTCTCTGAAAACAGGATCGATGATATAATATTTCTTGAAGGTCTTACTGAGCTCAGAGAGCTTGATCTTTCGTTTAATGACATAGATGATGTGTCGGTGCTTCTTGAACTGCCAAACCTTCAGTATATTAATCTGATAGGAAATCCGTTAAGTGATGAGACAGTAATAGATGAACTTCAGGAAAAAGGAGTTATAGTTATATACTGATCATGAGCAGCAGAAATATAAACCCCTGCCGTCCGGGGTACGGCGCGTCATGCTCTCTATGCTGCGGGAGCCACAACTACAGAATGAGCCCTGAAAAGATAGAGGACCTCCTGAAAAGAAGAGGTGATGAAGGCCCCTCCATCCCCTTCAGACATCCATACAGTGTCACGGAGGCAAAGCTCTATCGTGAAGCCATGCAGTGTCCCCATGTGGGAATAATTGAGGGTAGTGAAATCTGCTGTCTCATTTATGATGATCCGGGTAAAGAGGGTGATCTGCTCAGCTTTTTTAACGGGACGTGCAGAAATTTCTGCTGCCCTGCATGGGATGTTCTGACAGACAGGGAGATAATATTTGCCGCCCGGCTCATGGGGGACTGGTATTATTACAGTTTGCTTATTAATGACGTGGAAACTCTTCAGAACCTCTGCGCTGACTACGGTTCACCCGGGGATGTGACTGAAGAGGAACTTGAAAGCCTGAAAGAGGAGCTTCTTGAAAGGTTCATTGAAGAGGACGGAAAGTGAAAAATTAAGATATGCAGACTGCCCTGAAAAATATTCACACCTTCCAGTGATTAATTACTGATATTACATTGATATCTCCGGCCTGTTTCAGTATATTCATAAAAATCGAATTTATACGGGAATGCCCTTGGATAATCAGTCTAAAACATTACTCCTTGTTGAAGATGATTCTGTTGTAGCAATGCTGGAGACTGAACTTCTCAGGAGAGAGGGGTATAATGTTATTAATGCCGCAGCAGGGGAACAGGCCATATCCATGGTAAAGAATCCCCCTGAAAGAGTTGATCTCATTCTTATGGATATTGATCTGGGGGAGGGGATGGACGGAACAGAGGCCGCGCGTATAATACTCGATGATTATGACATACCGATAGTTTTTCTCTCCTCCCATACTGAAAAAGAAATCGTAGAAAAAACAGAGACGATCACATCATACGGTTATGTTGTAAAAAATACCGGCATTACGGTACTGGATGCTTCGATTAAAATGGCCTTCAAACTTTTTGATGCCCACAGGAGCATAACCCTACAGAAGATGGAGATTGTCGATTTCAATGAAAATCTGCAGGCAGCGTATGAAGAGATGGAAGCCGCCAATGAGGAACTGATAAAGTCGGAGAATGAACTGCTGCTCAGTGAGACCAGGTACCGTCTTCTCTTTAACAATATGACTGCCGGATTTGCACTTCATGAGATAATATGTGATGAAAAAGGGGAACCGGCTGATTACAGGTTTATTGATGTTAATCCCGCCTTTGAAAAACTCACCGGATTGCTGGCACCAGAGATTATAAACCGCACAGTGAAGGATGTCCTCCCCGATATTGAGAACTACTGGATAGAGAGTTATGGAAAGGTTGCCCTTACCGGGGAGCCTGTTTCCTTCCATAATTATTCAAAAGAGCTTGCTAAATATTATGATGTCTGGGTCTTCTCGCCGGAATATGGAAAGTTTGCTGTAATCTTCAATGATATAAGCGCGCGTATAAAAGCTGAAAATGAGGTCGGAAGGCTTAACCGTATTTACGAGGTGATTAGCCAGATCAATCAGCTCATAGTCCATGCGAGATCCAGAAAGGCCATTCTCGAAGGAGCCTGCCGCATTGCGGTTGAAACAGGTAAGCTCCAGATGGCATGGATAGGATTTGTAGATGAGGAGGAACAGGCGGTAAAACCCGCGTACTGGTACGGAGTTGAGGAGGGATATCTTACTCATATCAAAAAAATTTCAGTCAGCGATGTCCCGGAAGGGAGGGGGCCCACCGGAACTGCAATCCGTGAGGGGAGATATTTCTGTTGTAATGATATTAAGAATGATCCCTGTATGGCTGTATGGAGGGAGGAGGCTCTGAAGAGGGGATACAGGGCATCGATAGCCCTCCCACTTGCATATAACGGTAAGATTACCGGGACTTTTAACATTTACGCACCTGAAGCGAATTTTTTCAGTGACTCCGAAATAAAGCTTCTTGAAGCAGTGACAAACGACCTTTCCTATGCGCTTGAAATGGTAGACGCTGAAGAGAAAAGAAAAAAGGCGGAAGAGATGTACAGGCTTATAGCGGAAAATTCCAGTGATACGATCTGGGTCATGACGCCTGACGGGACGCTTACCTATCACAGCCCGGCTGTTAAAACCCTCAGGGGTTTTACTCCTGAAGAGGCCAATAAGGTCCCTTTTGATAAAACGCTCTCCCCTGAATCTCTTTCGATTGTTGTGAATATGATCACTGAAGACAGACAGAAGCCCAGGGAGGAAAGGATTGATGAGTACCTGCTTGAGCTTGAGATGATAAGGAAAGACGGGAGTACTGTATGGACAGAGGTTTCGGTCCATGTCCTCCGTGATGCGGAGGGGAATGTGGCCGGATTCCAGGGCGGGACGCGTGACATAACTGAAAGGAGAAATACCGAGAAAGAGCTCCGGAAGCTT
>ERZ795057.3235-NODE-3235-length-11341-cov-3.932837_pt1 | contig 11341 bp, 8 predicted proteins | sample MGYA00375141_ERZ795057 | MGnify/ENA primary metagenome ERZ795057 (study PRJEB30186, sample SAMN05720163) | activated sludge metagenome | isolation source: Anaerobic digester | place: Hong Kong | collected 2015-01-26 ... | reverse complement strand
GGCCCTAATTGTAATTGAGAGAGAAACAGCCCTGGAAGACATTTGTGAGACCGGCACCATAATCAATGCCGATATTTCGGCTGAGCTTATTGTCAATCTTTTTTACGAAGGTTCACCTTTACATGACGGTGCGGTAATTGTCAGGGGCGATAAGCTTTATTCTGCGGGATGCGTACTTCCTCTTACACAAAACAAAAATCTTTCAAAGGATCTGGGGACCCGGCACAGAGCAGGCATAGGAATAACTGAGAATTCTGATGCTCTGGTTCTTGTTGTTTCTGAAGAAACAGGCATAATTTCCATTGCGGAAGACGGTAAACTTGACAGATTTCTTGATATCAAAACAGTTGAAAAGATACTGCTTAATGTTTATATCAACAAGGGAACCGAAAAACAGGTTTCAGGGCTAAAGTCGGCAATAAACAGGCTTGGGAGGAAAAAAGATGTTTCAGAATAAGACAATGAATTTGATCATCTCCGTACTCCTGGCGGTTGCTCTTTGGATATATGTAGTGGGGGAGGTAAATCCCGACACAACAAAAAAATATGATGGCATAAAGATCGATTTTACAAATGAAGAAAGTCTCGCCCAAAATGGACTGGCGCTTTTGGATCCCGGCGTATTAACTGTTGATGTAACGGTGGAGGGCAAAAGGTCGGCTGTAAACGGAGTAAAAGAAGAGAATATAGAAGTCATGGCAGATCTTACAAGGAGACAGAAGGGCAAAAACAGTATCCATCTTGAAGTAAATCTTCCCGGAGAGGTGAAACTTAAGAGTATATCAGCAGAAAATATCGATGTGACCATAGAAAACAGGATATCGGAAGAAAAACCTGTAAAAGTATCTTTTAAGGGAAAACTTGAGGATAATAGAGAACCGGGAGAAGCTGAGGTCAATCCGGACAGAGTAATAGTCAGCGGGGCTGAATCTGCGGTCAGATCTGTAAGTCATGTAAAGGCCGAGGTGAACGTAAAGGATTTCAAGAACGACAAACTTTCTGTGGAAACTAAAGCATTGCCGGTAAACCGTAAAGGTGTTGCTGTAAGGTATCTGGAACTGTCCTCTGACTCCATACAGGTCAAAGCCCGGCTGATGCAGACAAAAGAAGTCTCCCTCAAGGTCAATGTGAAAGGAGAAATAAAGGAACCGTATCAGCTGGACAGCATAGATATACCTGAGACAGTGGTCATAAAGGGGTCAGAAGAGGATATTGAAAACATTTCTGTGATACAGGCAGAAGATGTATATATAGGAGATATAACAAAAACCAGTTATATCCCCTTGGATTTTATAATGCCATCCGGCGTGGAAACGGCCTCGGAGTCGCAGGATATGAGTATTAAAGTGACCATCAAAGCGCTTTCATCAAAGTCTTTTGATTACAAAAGTGAAGATGTAGATGCAAAGGGTCTAAAGACAGGGCTTTCAGCTTCATTCGAAAAGGCCGGCATAAAAGTAACAGCCAGGGGCATGGAAGATATTGTTTCGGGTCTTTCCGGAGGGGACTTTGGGATATCGGTAAATCTTTCAGAACTTGATGCGGGAACACATAAAGTCAAACTGAAAGTAACCTATACAAAGAAATTGAGCAGTGTATCTGTCTCTCCAAAAGAGATACTGGTAACCATAAGCGAAGAATAAAGGAAAACATAATATGAGCAGATTATTCGGTACAGACGGAGTAAGAGGAATAGCCAATTCGGAACTGACACCTGAACTGGCTTTTAATCTGGGCAAAGCGGGAGCCCATGTACTAAACAAAGAAAAAAGGAAGCCGGTGGTCCTTATCGGTAGGGATACCAGGATATCGGGAGATATGCTGGAAAGCGCCCTTTGTGCCGGTATACTGGCTGTGGGCGGCAATGTTATAAAAGTGGGTATACTGCCAACACCGGCGGTGGCATACCTTGTCAGGTATTTTGATGCGGATGCAGGGGTAATGATATCCGCTTCCCATAATCCTTTTGAGTATAACGGCATCAAGTTTTTCAATGAAAAAGGATTCAAACTTGATGATGATATCGAAGATGCCATTGAAGATATAATAGTAAGAGATATAGATGTAAACAGCCACATAACAGGAGACAGGCTGGGCAAATGTATTGAAGGTGAAGAGGATGCGCTGGAGCTTTATGCTGCTTTTCTCAAAAGCACCATAGACAGAGATCTAAAAGACATAAAGATAGTTCTTGACTGCGCCAATGGTGCCGCATATAAGGTGGCTGAAAAAGTCTACAAAGATCTGGGAGCCGATGTAACGGTAATAGGCAACAGGCCCAACGGACTAAATATAAATGAAGGTTGCGGGTCGACTCATCCCGGTCAACTGCAGAAGAAAGTGATAGAAGAAAAGGCACTCATGGGGCTGGCATTCGATGGAGATGCGGACAGGCTCATAGCCGTCGATGAAAAAGGAAATATAATCGACGGTGATAGGCAGATCTGCATTTGCGCAAAAATGATGAAGGAAGAAGGCACACTTAAGGACAACAAAGTAACTGCCACCGTAATGAGCAATATTGGATTTCACAAGTATATGGAAGACCTGGGATGTGCTGTGAACACCACAAAAGTTGGAGACAGGTATGTGCTTGAAGAAATGGTTAAGACAGGATGTGTTATTGGAGGAGAACAGTCGGGACATATAATTTTTCTGGATCACACAACTACGGGAGACGGCATATTATCATCACTTCAGCTGATAAAAGCCGTAAAGGATTCCGGCCTTGAACCTTCAGAACTCTTCGGCGAAGTGGCCATATATCCCCAGGTGCTGAGAAATGCAAAAGTGAGAAATGAAAACAAAAATAAATACGAAAAAGATCCGGATATAGTAAAAGAGATAGAAAGGCTCCAGAAAGAAATGGATGGAGAAGGGCGTATACTTATAAGGCCTTCGGGCACCGAACCTCTGGTGAGGGTCATGATCGAAGGCAGGAATGAAGGATACATAACAGACCTTGCAGAAGATCTTGCTGAACTGATAACAAGAAAACTGGGACAATAAAACCGGGACGACAGTATTTTCGGTGAAAAAGTCCTGAGAAAGGCAAAATAAATTTTCGGGAGGAAAAGAAATATGTGCGGGATCGTTGGTTATATAGGTGGCGGTAAAGCAAAAGAGATAATAATAGACGGACTAAAAAGACTTGAGTACAGAGGTTATGATTCGGCGGGCATCGCCCTGTGTATAGACGGCAAAATCGAAACAAGAAAACATGTTGGGGGAATCGAAAACCTCGAAAAAATAATAGATGACAAAGAATATGAAAGCAACATAGGTATCGGACATACAAGATGGGCAACCCACGGAGCACCTTCTGACATAAACGCTCATCCGCATAACAATGAGGATAATACGGTCACAGTCGTCCACAACGGAATAATAGAAAACTATACCGAACTAAAAGAATCCCTTATCAAAGACCATGGTATAAAATTTCGTTCAGAAACGGATTCGGAGGTAATAGCACAGCTTATAGGAGCGCTTTATGATGGAGATATTCATGAAGCTGTAAATAATGCTGTAAAAAAAATGAGGGGAGCCTATGCTATAGGTGTGGTATCTGCCCATGAACCGGACAAGATAATAGCAGTGAGAAAAGATGCGCCCCTGGTGGCGGGAATAGGAAAAGGCTGTAACTTCATAGCCTCGGATATACCTGCTCTTTTAAAATATGTGCGTGAAATATTTTTGATAGAAAACAACGAAACCATTGTAGTCACAAAAAATGAAGTAAAAATATATGACGAAAAAGGTCAAACGGTAAAGAGAGACGTTTTCCATGTGACATGGGATGCTGATGCGGCGGAAAAAAGCGGATATCCTCATTTTATGCTGAAGGAAATCCACGAACAGCCCAAGGGACTGGAGGATACCCTGCTGAGGAGACTCGATAAAGACGGAAGAATCAAACTTGACGGTATAACCATGACAAAGGAAGATATAGAAAGTTTTAATAAAATATACATAGTGGCCTGCGGGACTGCATATCATGCAGGGCTGGTGGGGAAGTATACAATAGAGAAAATGGCCAGGATACCCGTTGAAGTCGATATAGCTTCGGAGTTCCGTTATCGGGATTCCTTTGTTGATGAAAACACTTTGTTCATTGCTATAAGCCAGTCGGGAGAGACTCTGGATACCCTGGCAGCGCTTAGGGAAGCAAAAAGAAAAGGTGCAAGGATACTTTCTGTAGTAAATGTTGTGGGCAGTTCTGTAGCAAGAGAATCAGATGATGTCTTTTATACATGGGCGGGTCCTGAGATAGCAGTTGCATCAACAAAAGCATATACCACGCAGCTCATGTGCATGTATCTTATCGGTCTTTATATGGGCTACACAAAAGGTGTTATAGACAAAGAATATTACATGGGAATGCTTGAAGAACTCAAAGCGATACCTGACAAGTTGAGACTTGTCCTGAAAAACGAAACTCTTATATCGGATCTGGCAGACAGATTCTACCATAGAGAGCAGATATTTTTTATCGGCAGGGGGCCGGATTCGGGAGTCTCATATGAAGGATCTCTCAAGCTCAAGGAAATCTCATATATCAATTCTTTTGCCATAGCGGCAGGTGAGCTTAAACACGGCACCATTGCCCTTATGGAAAAAGGCTCGCTGGTCTTTGCCCTTTCCACACAGGACACATTGTTTGAAAAGATGATATCCAATATCGAAGAGATAAAGGCAAGAGGGGCCTATGTTATCGGGATAACCAAAGAAGGAAATACAGAAATAGAAAAGCAGTCCGATGAAAGCATTTATATACCCGATTGTCCCGATGAGCTTACACCGCTGCTTACGGTGGTGCCGCTTCAGGTGTTCGCGTATTATGTGGCAAAAAACAGAGGATGCAATATAGATAAGCCGAAAAACCTGGCGAAATCAGTGACTGTTGAATAGGAGAGATCAATGAAACAGTATGAAGTAAAGGACATAAATCTGGCATTTTCCGGGCACCAGAAAATAAATTGGGTAAAAAACAATATGCCTCTTCTTCGCGGGCTTGAGGAGGAGTTCGCCGCGGACAGACCCTTTGAAGGAATAAAAATATCTCTTTCAATACATATGGAAGCAAAAACAGCCTATTTATGTAAGGTACTAAAGGCCGGGGGAGCAGCTCTTTCAGCCACAGGCAGCAATGTTCTTTCAACTCAGGATGATGTGGCGGCAGCCCTTGCGGATGAAGGGATAAATGTGTATGCGATACACGGGATAGGGGAAGAAGGATACAAAAGACATATAGAAATGTGCCTTTCCCATAAGTCAAATATAATAATAGATGACGGAGGAGATCTTGTTTCCATGCTTCACAAGGAGAGACCTGATCTGGCTTCTTCGGTATGGGGCGGATGTGAAGAAACAACAACGGGGATAAAAAGGCTTAGAGCAATGGAGCGGGAGGGGGTATTAAACTTCCCCATGCTGGCCGTAAACGATGCTGACTGCAAACATCTTTTTGACAACCGTTACGGAACGGGGCAGTCTGTGTGGGACAGCATAATGCGCAATACCAACCTTATTATCGCAGGCAAAACAGTGGTAGTATGCGGATACGGATGGTGTGGCAGGGGCATTGCCATGAGAGCGGCAGCTCTTGGTGCCGGAGTGATAGTTACGGAGATAGATCCGGTAAGAGCGATTGAAGCAAAGATGGACGGCCATCAGGTGATGAGCATGAATGATGCTGCCGGCATCGGAGATATTTTTGTTACCGCCACCGGATGTTCAAAAACCATAACGTTGGGTCATATGAAAAAAATGAAAAACAGAGCAATACTTGCCAATGCAGGACATTTTGATGTTGAGGTGGATGTTGAAGCAGCCGAAAAAACAGCGGTAGAGAAAAAAGAAGTCCGCAGAAATATTATGGGATATAAAATGCCCGGCGGCAAATGGTTAAATATAATGGCAGAAGGTAGGCTGGTCAATATTGCAGCCGCTGACGGGCATCCTGCCGAGATAATGGATCTGAGTTTTGCTGTCCAGGTATTTTCGGCTTTATATATAAAGGACAATCATAAGAAGCTGGAAAAAAAGGTAATAAGTGTTTCAGGGGATATAGACAAAAAGATTGCGGAAAGAAAGCTTGAAAGTTGGGGTATCAGCATTGACAGTCTTACTGAAGAACAAAGACTGTATCTTAACAGCTGGAGGATTTAGGAGAATACATGGATAACGCAAATAGGGTAGAAAGAAGAAACAAAAAGGTAATGAGGCTACTTGTCGTTTTTCTGTCAATAGCAGTAGTTGTGGCCGGTGCTTTTTTGATAATGGGCGCTTATAAAAACCAGAACAGGATAGAACAGATAATAGCCAAAGCGGACAAACTTCAAAGGGGCTACTTTTATGAAAAGGCAATAGATGTATTGAAGGAAGACAAGAGTATTTATGACCCTCATGATCAAGATGATCCGGTTACACAAAAAATAAACGAGATAAAAAAGGCAGAAGAAGACCTTGTGAAATACGATGGATTTGTGGAACATATCTTTTTTCACAGTGTGATCGTGTATCCCCAACTGGCATTTGATGACAAGGGACATCCGGCTATTGGATACAATGCATGGATGACAACTGCTGACGAATTCAAGAAAATGCTTCCCTTGCTGCAAGAAAGAGGATATATACTTTATCCCATTGAAGAAGTATGCGATATAGATAAAGAGACGGGCAAGGTAACTAAAAAAGATATCTATCTGCCAAAGGGCAAAAAACCTCTGATAATATCCATTGATGATGTTGATTATTATGATTATATGAAACAGGACGGTTTCGCCAGCAGACTTGTTGTGGATAAGAGTGGTAAAGTTGCCACTGAGGTTAAAACACCGGAAGGCAAAACCGAGATCACCTATGACGGAGATGTCATGCCCATACTGGACAGATATGTTGAGAAAAACCCGGAATTTTCATGGCAGGGATACAAGGGGATAGTTGCCACAACAGGATATCAGGGAGTATTCGGATACAGGATAACAGACGGACTGCCTAAGACGGATGAATGGAGACAGGAAGTAAAAGAAATATCGAAAGCATTGCGGGAAAGCGGATGGGATATAGCATGCCACAGTTATACCCATGACGGATACTTGAAGGATGCGGATGTTTCCCTTGGATCCATGAAGTCAGATATTGACAGATGGAAATCAAACATAGAACCCTATGTGGGCGAAACTGCAATATATATTTCTCCTTATGGGTTTCAGTATATGTCAGGAAGCACAGCCCATAGATATATAGTGGATTCCGGATTCCATATTTTCTGTCCTGTCAGCAATATAAGAAAGCTTTCATTCTATAAAGATGTGATGGTATCCCCCAGGGTGAATATGGACGGATACAAGATGATGCTGGCTCCCGATGAGGTGAATGAATATTATTTTGACGTGGATAAAGTACTGGATGATGCAAGACCTCCATTCGATGCAGGATCGATGGTATAAAAGCATAAGAAGGAGAAGACATGAATTATGCAAAAAGGCTCAGCTGGCTTGAAGACCAGTCTCTGCTAAAAGCTTTTCAGCTGGCGGAAACAGAAGATATGATATCATTTTCTGCGGGATTCCCCTCATCTGAAACATATCCCCTTGATGCAGTGAAGGAATCCATGGCAAGAGTAATTGATAATCAGGGAGAAACAGCATTAAGTTACTGTTCTACCAGTGGGTACAGCAAATTAAGGCAGATCCTTACAAAGCGTATGTCGGACAAGTTCAATCTTGAATATGCGCTGGATGAAATAATAATAACAAGCGGATCACAACAGGGACTTGATATGAGTGGTATGCTTTTTGTCAACGAAGGAGATGTGGTGATTTTTGAGGAGCCCTCCTATCTGGGAGCGGTAAATGCACTTCGGGCATATCAGGCAGAGCTGGTATCGGTGCCAACGGACAGGGAAGGAATGGAAATACCGGCTCTTAAGGAGACCCTTGAAAAATACGGAACAAGAGTAAAAATGGTATATGTGAATCCGGATTTTCAGAATCCCACGGGCAGAAGCTGGTCCGATGGCCGAAGAAAAGACTTTATGGAGTTCATGAGCGGCTATGATATACCCGTCCTTGAAGATGCTGCATACGGGGAGCTTTCCTTTGATGAAGAAAGGCAAAAGCCCCTGGCATATTATGATCAAAAAGGGCAGGTAGTATATATAGGAACTTTTTCAAAAATATTCTGCCCGGGATTAAGAGTGGCATGGCTCTGTGCCCGAAGGGATATAATGGAGAAATATCTGGTACTCAAAAATGCGGCGGATCTTTCTTCCTCCACCATTGCACAGATGCAGATGGCGGATTATATGGAAAATAACGACCTGGATTTACATATAAAAAGTATTTGTACTCTTTATAAACACAGACGTGATGTGATGGCCAAGATGATAGATTCCGAATTTCCCAAAGAAGTCAACTATGTTCTTCCCAAAGGAGGGCTGTTTATATGGCTGGAGTTGCCAGAGGGTAAAGATGCGGCGGAACTTCTTATTCGCGCAGCACAAAAAAAAGTGGCATTCATAACGGGAGCATCATTTTATCTCAGCACAAAGAAAAACAACGAATTAAGACTCAATTTTTCGAATATGTCTGACGAAAAAACAGAAATAGGCATGAAGATCCTGGGAGCGATAACTAAGGAGTATTTAAATGTCTAAATCAGTATTGACGGAGATTTTCAACATAAATGAAAACATCAAAAAACGAATAAAAGATGCGGTCAGTGAATGCATAAGGGATTTCCAGAGCAGCAGGGAATGCAGCACAGGGTTCGGAGAACCGGTAATAGGCTATGTTAGCGCAAAACATCCTCTTTTTATCAAATACCTTGATGAAGATATATGCCTTCACCCAAAGGGCATATATAGACCCGGGAATACAGTCATCATCCATTTTGTACCTTTTGAAAGAAAAACAGCCGAAAGTAACAGAGGAGGCAAGGAACCTTCACCGGAGTGGACAAAAGCCTTTTATGACAGTATGCATCTTTCGATGAAACTGAACGGTATCATATGCGATACCCTTGATGAAGTGGGAAGACTTCATTCCGGTACCAACATACCCACAGACTGGAACGAAGAGAAGTGCAGAGAGGAGTGGTCCCATAAACTGGCAGCATATGCTGCGGGTATGGGAAGATTCGGCATTGCAGGATCCTTTCACACGGAACTGGGTTTTGCCGGAAGATTGGGCAGCATACTGGTGGATGAACACTATGCGGACTTTGAAGAAAGGGATCTGAAAATGTGGGATATGGAGCGAGTTATAAGCCACATAAAAACCGACAGTAAATATAAAGGGGCAGAAGACATCAGAGTCAGTCGGAAAGCCATAGAAGCATGTCCCGGCGGGGCAATATCAGAAGATGGCATAGACAGGAAGCTCTGTCAGGCCTGGTGCAGGAAAATAAATGATATTATTCCTTCTCCCGAGGTCTGTGGCAAATGCTTTTTCTATGACAGATAATCCATTATTCGGGAACGAACTTTCGCTTCACCCATTATATTCTGTATAGTCCAAATATCCGGAGACTGGCTTCGGCCTGTGATGGCTATTCGAATCACAGTGCTGACATGACCCACATGCCCCTTGTAGGCATCCGGGTCTTTTTTATAGTCCTTCGGCCGGGCAGCATATGAAAATTCAGATGCAATATCCCTTATTTTTGAGAACCATGTGCTCTGATCATCGCAAGGGTCATAGGTGGAGAGATATGCCTTTAGGATAGAGATTGCATCCCGGCTGTCTACTTGTTCGGGCAGCCGGTCTTCTATTTCGAAAAACGCGTCAAAAAAGTATTTTATGTACTCGAACATCTGACTTGCACAAATAAAGTCTTTTCGCGGCTTTGGGTCGTTTCTGCCTATATCGATAATGGATTCCAAATAGCCCTCATTCTCTTTTAGAGCAGCATATACCTCGGGTCTGTATTGAGAAGCCCATTTTTCAAGGAACTCCCTAAGGGAAGCTGCCGGGATGCCGGCAAGACATTCCTTTGAAACGTCATTTAATTTATCAAGATCGAAAAGTGCACCGGAAGTACTCATTTTTTCCATGGAAAAGGGAAACTCTTCACAGGGTATATCGGGATTTTGGGTTCGCCATTCTTCATAATTTGAATTTAGCAGTGTAAGCAGATATTCTCTTACTGCTTCGGGATGATAGCCTTTTTCTTTGTAGAAATCAAGAGAAAGTTCGGGATCATTGCGTTTTGAAAGTTTTCTCTTATTGCCGTTTTCGTCCAGTTTCATTAACTGTGCAGTATGACAGTAAATGGGAGGCCGGAAGTTGAGTTTTTCAAAAAGTTCAACATGTATCGGCAGCGATGAAAGCCATTCTTCGCCGCGAACCACATGGGTAGTTCTCATAAAATGATCGTCACAAACATGGGCAAAATGATATGTGGGCATGCCGTTGGCTTTCAGTATTACTATGTCCTGATAGTTGGACGGCATGGTCAGGATACCTCTTATTGCATCATTGATTTCTATATTGTTCTTTTCTTCCCCGTCAAAAGCCCCCGATCCACCGGATCTTAGCCTTAGAACATAGCTTTTTCCTGCAGATATATGTTTTTCTACTTCTGTGATCGAAAGATCGCGGAAGGTGGCATATTTACCGTAAATACCGGGAGTCTCTTTTTTTTCTTCCTGCTGTTTTCTGGTTTTTGCGATTTCTTCTTCAGTCATGAAACAGGGATATGCAGCCCCCTTTTTTACAAGTTCTTTTGCAAAACAACTGTACAGATCCTTTCGCCTGCTTTGAAAATATGGGCCGTAGTTTTCGGATCCTGTTCCGGCACCTGCACCCTCATCGAAATTTATCCCAAAAAAATCAAGAGAATCAATGATGGTCTCAACCGCACCTTCAACAAATCTTTTTTCGTCTGTATCTTCTATCCTGAGATAAAAAACACCGCCGCTTCGGTGCGCAAGCCTCTCATCGATAAAGGCACCGTAAAGATTGCCAAGATGTATAAAGCCGGTGGGACTCGGACCCAGTCTTGTTATCATAGCTCCTTTAGGCAGTTCTCTTTCGGGGTAAAGCGTTTCGTAGTATTCCGGTGTTCTTTCAACCTCCGGAAAAAGAATTTCGGCAAGTTTGTTGTGATCCATAAAGTCCTCCGTTCCATGTAAAACCGATATTTCCACATTGGTTATTATATACGAATAGTAAAGATAAAAAAAGCATTGTTTGAACTAAAGGAAAAGCTGCTCGTCAAATTGAGTAGAAAAGACTGTTGAAATAAAAAATCCCTTAGTTCCAAGACAGACTTTCTTAAATAGTTAGTGTAAAATAATTGTGGGGATTTTGAAGATAAATAAAAAAAGAGATCA
>ERZ795057.3225-NODE-3225-length-11368-cov-4.375409_pt1 | contig 11368 bp, 5 predicted proteins | sample MGYA00375141_ERZ795057 | MGnify/ENA primary metagenome ERZ795057 (study PRJEB30186, sample SAMN05720163) | activated sludge metagenome | isolation source: Anaerobic digester | place: Hong Kong | collected 2015-01-26 ... | reverse complement strand
TCGTAATTCTAAAAGGATTGGAAAGACCAAAATCTTCGCTTGTATAAACCTCATCGCCTCGAATAACTGAATACATTACATAGTTATAAGTTGGGGAAAGGAAGTATTGTAGGGATTGATATTTTGTTGTGTTATTTGTATACCAATTTCTATTATTTCCGTAATTATATCCATAGTTAATAACATGATCTCCAAAAGTATTTGGGTCCGGAAGATATGTATATTCTACTCTTTGCAAGAAAGTGTTAAATTCCCTACTATCTGTATTAAATACCCCAAGAACCGAAATAGTATTATTTCCAAAAGCATTCCATTCAGAATTAAATCCATTTTGATTAAGGTTCAATTGAGCGTAAGGCCTTGCTAAAGTATTTGAATAGAATGTCGAAGTTCCATAGAAATTATGTAAAGTTTTCTGAATAGTAGAGTTATTTACATAGAAAGGAGTTTTAACAAAAGAATATACTGAAGCATCAACTCCTCCAGAGATAAATCCGCCACCGGAAGAATCCATAATGGATTTTCCGGGAAGATAAGTAGAATACCTAACATTATAATTAAGCTCGTCATTCCCCTGATACCAAACCATTAAAATGGTTTTAGTATTTTCATTTATTATTACATCAATAGGTCTTTTATGATCCCTATTTCTTGAGGGGGTAGAAATAAATGAAAACCTATATCTATCATAGTTCTTAATATCGAATACATTTTTAGCAATATTTTCAACTTGGATAGAAAGATTTAGTCCAAGGAAGATTACATCAATAGTATTTTTGTATCCGTTATAATAAACAATAGAGGATCTTGTCTTTGTTCCTTCAACATTATAATTTGAATAGAGGAGCTTTGAAAAATAATCAACATAGGGATATTTAAACATCAATTCCCGGAATGTAAAATATTCTCCATTATCATCTAATACATCATTTATGTCATAAAAAACATAATCCTGCCAAGCTCTTCCACAAGGAGTTAAATATTTATAAACAGGATAAGAAATTTCCTGGCTGAAGCTGTCTGCGGTCGGAATAAAGTTTGTACTTGTATCAAGAGCAGAAGCATCGAGTAATAATCTAAAAGGATTGTCTCGGCAATCGGTTCCTAAGCCTACCCATTTTGCAACCGAAGGGATAGTAAGACCGTATTTTAATAAAGCACTTGAATCATAATAATCGCCTAGGTTTTCCTCGTTAAATCCTGATTTATACCCTGTATAATTATAAGATCCATCTACTACTGCATAAGTTAAACGAGTATTTGTAGCAGCAATAAAATATAAGCTAGTATCAAAAGTGTTAAATCTTGTTCCTGAGGAATAAGGATATGTAAAAATTCCTTGCTTATATGATCCGGTTCCAGATGCAACCACATAAGATCCGGGGATGGAAAGATTATAGTCCAATGATGCATCAATGCAAATATACCAGGTGCTTATATCATTTTCCCTATTATAAATATATTCACTCTGAAATCCTATGCAAGAATCATAAACAGTATAATCTACATCCTTTACAGGATTTATTCCCATAAGAGATAGATTTAAAGGATAAATGCTATAGGCGTTAAATATTCCCTTTATTGTTTGTATTTCTTTTTCGGACATTATTAAAATCTTGTCCGATAAACTAAGAGGATCCTTTACATATTGATATGAATTATTAGACACATCAAAATCTAAAATTCTTCTATACCATCCATCAGTTCCCTGATATAAAGTGGGCTGTTCAAATTTGTCAACTATATTTTGAGAAGCATCAAAGCTATAAAGATTATTAATACCTCTATTAATAAGATTTACAATAATTGTTTGACGATCTCCATAAAGTTCGAAATCTATTGGACCAAAATATGCACTGGCTTCAATAACTCCAAAATCATCCATTGTCGGAATAAATCTTCCAAAGAAAGCAATATCTTCAGGCGATGCCGCAGTATTAAATCCCGAGGACGGATCAGAAAAATCGTTTAAGGTCGGAGCAGCAATTCTTTGAAATTGCCATTCGTCAGAATTTGCTGAATCCTCTATAATAAGGGAAACCCAATTATTTCCTCTAACCCCTGAACGAAATTCTGTTCCTTCATAATCACTGAATAAATCAAAAGCGGATTCAATTTGCTGAATCTGATAAGAAATATCTCCATTTATATCAAAAAATGTTCGATAAACTGTTGGATATCCGGGGTTTTCAGAAATAGTACAATATCTTTCGCAAGGAAATTGAGTCGTATCAACGCTATAAATTTCCCATATTTTATTTTGAGAAAGATTAATAAGCCTTAAATGTTCTCCTTGTTCAAGAGTATTATTTAATGTTAATGTAATGAATTGGTTAATATTTTGTTTTTGAACATTCGCACTAAATAAATTTTTATCGGGTTTACTTACATATTGATTCCAAACACTTCCATTAATTTCGTTAATATTAGAAATTCTTTTTAATTGAATTTCATCATTAAGTACAAATATTCTATTAGAAAAACTAGATACTATATTTCCACTCGAATCAAATAAAGAAGAATTAATGAAAACACTGCTATCTCTTCCATCCAAAGAAATTATTTCGATAGGACCGCTGGAACTATCCGAATAATAAGCTATTGTGTAAAGTACGTTTTCGGTAAGATAAAATCCGAAATAACGATGCATCGAATAAAGACTGACATCATTATCACTAAAGATGTATTGCAAATTTATGAGGTTTGGACATAATAAATTATTTCTTTCAAATCCTTCAGACATAAAAGCGTTAAGATCCGTAAAATTAGATGCCTTCTGATTGAAAAAATAAGGTGTTTCAGATCTTCCTGTAACAACTCCTTTATCAACGGCTATTCCATACCAAGTATTTGAGTCTGATTCGGCTATTGCTATATCCGGATCCGTTAATGAAAGGAATACAGGAGCTTGGAATTTAGTAACATCTGCCATGTGAGTAGCAAGATATTTTCCTAAAGGTGCCTCTGGCCTTAAACTCCAACTTCTTATTAATGATCCTTGCTCAAGATATTTAAATGCTAAATTTTCAAGAGAAGAAGCATCATAGCTTTCTTGATTGAAAACCCCTGGCATTCTAAATAATGCAAAATAATCTGGCAATTTGGAATTTATCCATAAGGGGGCGAGCATTCCATTATCCTCGTTATAGAGTTCATCCCTAAGTAAACGAGCTCCATAATTATAAGTAACATTATATTGATCTTTTAATTCGGTTTTTGGAGTTGCAATTTCGAGAGTATTATCAACATCTACACGATATAATTCCCCCCTTGGCATTGAAGAAAATACGTTTCTAATATCACTTGAAAGAACACTATTTGCAGAAACCTTTTGCTTACGGTATAATTTGTTTGAGAGTGTGTCGGAAATTTTAAAGGTATCCATATAAATGTTATTACTTATATCGATATTCAAAACAATATTTCCTGTAAATTTAGGATTAGTTCGAATAAGCATATAAGATGCTTCGTCATCTATAAGTAAATCCTCGTTATTATATTCATTTACTGCAGCAGGCTCTACGATAAAAGGCCTATTTTTTATTGATACAGATCTAGTTTCTAATAATAATCCAAGAGTAGCATCGCCATAAGTTTTAAAAAACAAAGGGATAGAAAAAGGCTCTTTAAGAGGGGTATAGACATGGAAAGGAGCTAAATAATCACTTGCATCCAAATGCAAAGCATATCCTATGGAATGCTCATAATTAGCTATATCTAGTCCATTAACATATAAATATCCTTCGTTTGCACTCGAGGAAGGTATAACCCAAATTTCTTCGCCGGTGGTTCCATCAAAGGAAAAATTTAAAAAAACTTCTGGATTTTTAGAAGTAAGTACTGCAGTATTAAAAAACTTAGGATTTGCAGAAGCCATGTTTTTCTATAAAATTATGTTAATAAATCTTCAAATTCATCATATACCGAAGGATCTGCGTTCACAATAGCTTGAAAGAACTGTTGTAAAGTTCCTGTCAATTGTTGATACCCGCTTGAAGATCCTGAAGGTCTTGTTACTGTTAAATATGTATTCGGGGTTAAAGATTCCAGCTGGGTTTGTAAATCAGTTGTTTTTACAGTCGAAACAACGCCATCTTTATCTTTCTGCTTAATATCAAAAGCTAATCCATTTGCTTGGTGTTTAAAATAAGTTCCAGTTCCTGAGTTAGGATTAGGAACACTATCATTTAAGTGAGTATAAACACCTGCTGAATTAAGGGTTTCATCTAACTTAATTGTAGTTTCTTCAGTTGCAGCATCACTAAGAATATTTACAACCTGATCTGATCCTTCTAGATTAGAAGGGAATTCAATAATAAGAGGTTCGGACCAATCTGATTTAAGAGGATTACTTGGCCATCCTGCTTCAGAAATAGATCTAATTTTTAGTTGAACCTTTTCTCCTTTTGTAATGGGAATATCAACTTGGTTAATATTATTAACTTCTCCATCGGCAATGCTTTCTTCTCTCCAAGTATAAGTTTCAGTTGAGGCATCATAAACTTTCTGAAGAATATTTGTTTGAACTGTATTCCAATCGGTAAAGGTTCCTCTGATAAGTTGTCCTGTACTTGGATCTGAATACTGATAGGTATCAAGAGAAATACCCGTATTATCAAGTTTAAGATAACGATAAGCATATTCAAATTGAATAATCTGCTGTGGTGGAACCCCAACCGGATCGGGTATTGGGAAGAACCCTCTTACTCTATATTTGGGGCTTGCCATTACTGCAGAATTCTCATAAGCTACAGTCGCAAGAGATCTAACCAAAGATTGGTATTCAATAGTTTTCTTGGAAAGATCGTTTATATTTGCAGTAATCTTTGAATTTAAGTCTGCCCTTGCAGCAGGATCTGTTAGTTCTACTAATTGAGCTTTCTGTTGTGCAATAGTAGTCTTGAGACTGTTTATGATAGTCTTGGTACTTTCGATTTGTGTTTGTGTATTTTTTATGGACTCGGTATCAAGAGCTGCATTCATTTGGGTATTGATTTGCTTTACAGCAAACATATCCGTAGTTATAGAAGGAATTGTAGGAATTTGCCCATAATAAGCAGGAACAAATCTTTCTTTAGCTTGCCCTTCTAATTGTTTCCCGAAATCTGAAACATAGCTGAAGTAATAGGATGAGAATGATGTTGTTGTTCCATCAAGAACCAAATCATTTGTATAAAAATTAACACATTCACCCCAGCTATCAGCTATAATATTAAAATCATCATTTACTCCCTTAAAAAATAGAATATTACATTCATCATATCCAATAGCGATATTAATCAATTTTTCTTCAAATGGAGTGGAGTAAATGTTAAAATAATTATTAATGGAAGGCTTTCCTAATCCTACAAGAGGAGTAAGCTGAACTCTTTTTTCAGTTACTTCGATTTTAGCTATCCTATAAAGAGAATCGTTATATCTTAGTTGATCTCCGACTTTTAACTCAAGATTATTTACGGGGGTTAAATCTGTAGTAAGAGCATAATTAAGAGTATCAAAATAAAACCATTCTTCATTAGCGATAACTCCTCTGTTTATAATGAGAAATTCCCCAGTATAAGGAGTTGGCCGAAGTGGTAAGTTCTGAACCTGATCATCTTCCCAATATCTTTTACCATTAGTTGCAAGTATATTTAAAATCTGTTCATAGGTATATGTCTGACCTACAAAAGTATCCTTGAACCACTGGGTTTCTTCATCATCGAAATTATCAAAAATAACTCTTTTAACAACCACTCTATCTGAACGATCATCAATTTTTCCTTTGAGATCAAATTCAACATAAAGCTGGGGAAAGATCATGTCTTCAAAAAACCAATTGCTCTTTGTTTTGAATTTTGAAGGAGCTGATACCTGTGTTATTTCAGCCGGGGATTTTGCAACAGGAACGGTAGAAACTTCTCTATAAGTTCCGTCATTAAGAAGAACCACCCCATTACCCGAAACAAATGTATCAACCGTATTTGTTATCCTATTTAATTGACTTAAAATATAAGGATAAGAAGGTATCGCATAAGTATAAGTAGAAGGATCCCCAGTTACTGGATCTGTTCCTTCAACTTCTATATTTACAGTATCATTTTCAGTAGTTAAAGATTCGTTCATAGCTTCCATGGATGCGAGAGCCATGTTAACGTTTTTGGTTAAATCTATAACATTCTGTGTGAATGAATTTTCAATTTTCTTTGACATATTTTTTAAATATTTTTATTAAAATTATTATACGCATCCCCCGTTCTGCGATGTAACATCAAATGAATATCCAGCATAAGCATTATCACTTGTCCAATAAAAATCTATTGTTCCAGAACCAATACCTGATGCGTGATTAGCTGTTATCGATCCATTTCCAGTTCCACTCGTTGGGGATATAATTCCATTTAAAAAACTGGGATAAGTAATATACCAAGCAGCATTAGAAGAAACATCCCACTGACCACCAATGCAAAGGGTATTTCCGCCATCAGCATACTGAGTTGGGTCCTCTCCACTTACAGTCATGGCTCTTGATATTGATAAGAAATTAACCGGGCCTAAAGATCCTATCTTAGCCTCTGGAACCCCATTAATAGCTCCTATTTTATCAAATTGCGTACTATTTTTTGCTCCTACTGCCATTACATTATTATTTTACCACTATAAAGTCCATTGAAGGATTAAAGTAAATTATATCTTTTGCTAAAGCAACCCCTAAAACTTGAACGCAATGAGTTGCAGTCGAAGGAGCTGTTTGAGTTAACTGATTTGAAGCAGAAAGATATAATTGCTTTCCTGGAGTCCAGGTCCAATCAGAATTTCTTATTATTCCTTCAAGTAAGAAAGGATAAGTATTTCCTGCTGTATAGTTTCCCGTACTTGGATTTATAGCAATTGCTGGAACTAAAGAAGATGAATCGGCATCAGCCAATTGCATTCTTCCGGTTGCTGCAGGCATTGCTAAATACATAGAATTAATTGTCGTTCCTGCTACTAAATCTATAGTTTGGCCTCTGTATGTTATAGAAGTCATATTTGCAGAAGGCTCGGGATAATTTTTAATTTGGTATCTTAAATCCAAACTATTTAAAGAATCCCCGCCTCCATTATTAGTAGTATAGGAAATAACCCCGTCGTTTGTCCCCCATGTGATAGAAGAGACAGAAGTTCCTATTGAACCATCTTGTATTTGATTCCAATTTGTTAATTGAGCTATTGAAGAATCAAATTGAGCTTGAGAAACCCCGCTTCCTCCTGCTACACTTACATCTAATAGAGTTCCATTCCATACTAATCCGGATCCTATAGAACTTTCTTTTAGATAAGTCCCATCTGCTATGGTATTCTGCTTTGTTACATATAAATCTCCTATAGAAATATCATGAATTGTTAATTGAGCATCTCTAGATAAGAGAGAACCGTCTACATAAGATTGACTTACCCCGGTAACGATTATACTTACATCCAAGGTTCCTGCTGGACCCCATGCTAAACCTGTTCCAATAGATGAATTTAGAACAACAGATGGAGAAGTAAAAGAGGGGATGCTTACTTTATTAGAAGTATCTATAGTTAAAGCAGGTGTTAAACCGCCTGTATATAAAGCAATTTCTCTATAATTTGTTGAACTTCCTAATTGCAGAGGAGATCCATAGGAAAGAATAACGTTTCCAGAAACATCTCTAATAGCTTTATTGATATAAATGTCTTTCATCTTAGAAGAAGCATCAACTTGGAATGGAAAATCCGGATTGGCGTTAAAAATACCCACCTTTCCGCTTTTCATATAAATTGAGGTTTCAACTAAAGGATCGTCCCCTGCTGAGAACATTGCAATGGCATTTTCTGTTCCTTGTATATCTACAGCAATATCATTAACTTGTGCTTGAAGAGTTGTTAAGCTATTAAGCATTTGTGTTTGGTTTGACTGTAGTGTTACATATTGATCGGAGATATAATTAAGAACGCTATTATTTCGAGTTAAAATATTAACTGCTTTTCCCAATTCTGCAAAAGCTAGGTTCCAATTTTCAGCTTCAAAAATATCTGAGGTAGCATCGTCAACAATAATAGCTCCAGTATCATCAAGCATATTATCTGTCTTAATATTAAGACGTAATGCGTATGAAGTTCCAAACCCTCCGGTGGTACTTTGGATCTTTTCCAAAGAAGGAATTAAAATACCATCCCCAGAGATTAATTGAGATGTCCCTGATGGAGCATCAAGGAATAGAATGCCTAATAGATTTGTAGCTAAAACAGTATCTTGGACAGCATTGTAAACCGAATAATAAACAAGAACCGCATTAAATTCAAATCTATCATTGATGGCGTTATCCCCTGTTGCCATGGAATCAAATGTCAAATTAGGATCTCCATAAATAGTTCTTAATTTATTTAGATCAGTGACAATCCCAACGCAATCTACTAAGGACCTTTTAAATTCTACAGTTGAGGGCCCTTCAATTTTTAATGACACATCATAAATTCCTGTAGTTAAATAAGCAGATGTATCAGTCATATAGGTATTTTCCTGAAGAGGCTCGCGACCTTCTGCAGTATACCACCAACCAGGAGAAGCATCATAATATAAAAGATATGGATTAGATCCTACCTGAGTTGAGGAATCAACAAAATCATAAAATCCTCTATAACTTAATCCATCTGGATGAGGCTGAAGCCAGGTTTCTCTTCCGAGAATATTTTCTCCAAGTCCCCCAATTTCCATTCCATGATAATAGTTAGCATCCTCTGTTTGCTCGAAATAAGCTTCCATTTGTCCATGAGAGGTGGGAACCATAATATAGGTTTCATTATAAGTTCCAAAGGAATCAGAGCGAACATTTCCTGCACTTACTAATCCTACATATTTTACAACAGTATTATAACCAAGAGATCCATCGGAATCTTCTGCTTCCATCCAATATCCATTAGAAGGATTTGCCCAACGAATAGCACCAGTTTCCTTTAACCATTTCCAAAATACTCTTTCAGATACAGTTCTTTGAAGAGTTGCATCATAAGTAGCTTGATTGAGAAGATTTGCTTCAAAGTTCAAAGCATAGTTTTGGAAACTTTCAGCTATAAGAACTCGGCCATCTTTTATATCTCCTGCGTTAGCATATTCCAAAGCACCATCTATTGCATATAAATTGAAACGATTTTCATTTATATTTGATGGGTTTTGAATGCTAGGTATATTTAAAAGGGCAAAATGAGAAATTCTAACATCATTATTTTTCTCGTTAATGTTTAGACCAATATCTTCTGTCGCAGAACTAAAGACGTAAATCGTCCCGCCCGAAGTTCTCATTCTTTTAACAAAAGGTGTTATTCTATTGTTGCTCATATCTGATTAAAATTTTATTTCTTAAATTATTGTATAATTTCCGCCGTATTGTTTTACTGCCCATGTAGTTCCATAGGAAGCATCATAATCTACAGCAATCAGTTTTATCCAAGTTGTTGGAGCATCAGCATACGCAACGCTTAAAGTCTGAAAAGTTCCTCCAATACTAGGGTCTAATAATATATTATAAGGTGCTGTATTTGTAGAAATATCGAATAGGATCTGAAACTCTTGCCCCATTATTGAACAAAGAAAAGCGGTTGAAATATCATTTGTAATTTTATAATAGGGTTTATTGACATCAACATAAGCAAAAGAGGTATTCTCCCATAGAGAGGGATCTGCTGCTCTTGTTGAAACATCTGCTCCTATATAGGTATTATAGAAATCGCCATCTACTGAAGTTGTATTATCGTAAAGATTTGTAAACTGGTTTTTAACGATAAGGTTATCAACTACAGCCGTTACAAATTCCCCTCTGGCTGCTTTTACCCTTCCGGTTGTATTAACAGGTTTTATGATTATTCCGAGACTACCATCATAGAAAACATCAAGATAACGCTTAACAGAAGCGAAGTTATAATTCCAGTGTCTTGGTAGTTCGGGGATAAAAGTATCCAAATAAATTTGATCCCAATTCATATTATTAGATTTTTATTTATATATCCGACAGTATTAAAAAGACTAGCTTTTGGCCGTAATATATAGCTTATAGTGTCAAACTTTTTAAACCTAAAATAAATGAGTGGAAAATTAGAAGAATTCAATTGGGAATTATATGAAAACAACTACACGGGAGGAACCCGTTTAACTGTTAATCCCAAAATAAAAGGAGTAGATAACAAAACTAAAGTTTTTAACCACGAACCTTACGCTCAAGAATTATTTGACCTATATTCCGAAAGATCCACAAAATCAGTAAGAAAAGACTTAACAAAAGGAGACTGCGTTACAGTGGTCGAGATTCCTTATATTGATAAGGATAGGATGACTGTTGAATTATTGGGTGGATTAACTGTGGATATAGATTTAAATAGAGAAAAGAGATTTGTTCAGATTTATGGATACCAAACTCCCGAAGAATTTGCACATGTTCTTGCAAATCCTGAAATAAGAAAGAACTTTGTTTCGTCAGGATTTTATGCTTATGTTATTGAATCGTCTCCTTCTTTAAAAATCAGTTTATGGCAAGGCCATATTAAGAAAACTAAAGACGAGATGATGGAACAAATTAGTGCTCCTTCAAAAGCTTACAGAGCTAAAGTTCTAAATGCTAACCGTGGAGGATATTTTGTAGAAGTTTCTGGTGTAGAAGCATTTATGCCAGGATCACTTGCAGCTCCAAATAAGATTGTTGATTTCCAAACTCTTGTTGGAAAAGAAGTTATAGTTATGGTTGAAGACTTCTTAAAAGAAATGAATTCATTCATCGTTTCTCATAAGAAATATATCGAACATGTTTTACCACAGAAAATTGCTGAATTAGATCTTAATAAACTCTATTCGGGAACTGTAACTGGAACTTCCAAATACGGTATCTTTGTAGAATTTGGAGAAATATTCACTGGGTTGCTTCATGTTTCCAAAATGAAAGATAGTACCTTGGATCTCTTTAGAAAGAGAATATTTAAACCCGGGGACGCCGCTTCTTTTTATATTGGAGAAATTACTAAAGAAAACCGAATTATTTTAACCGAAGAAAGCCCCGAAGAAAAGAAAAAGAAAATAGATGATTTCGTTCAAGCTAATAAAGGAAAATCCTTAGAAGCTTCTATTGCGGCAATAATGAACTTTGGGGTTATTGTAAATATCGGGGATATTACTGGGATAGTTCCATCGAGGGAATTTAGAATTCGAAAGATTTCTACTAGAAATTTTGTAACAGGGGATCCGATAAAGGTCAAATATCTAGATTTAAAGGATGATAAGATCAGTTTTGAGCTAGATGCGCCAATAAAGAAATTTGAACCCAAGGAAAAAGAAGAATAAAAAGAAGGAGCACTAAGCTCCTTCTTTTTTGCGGATAAATAAAATAAAATAGAT
>ERZ795057.3224-NODE-3224-length-11371-cov-181.850124_pt1 | contig 11371 bp, 5 predicted proteins | sample MGYA00375141_ERZ795057 | MGnify/ENA primary metagenome ERZ795057 (study PRJEB30186, sample SAMN05720163) | activated sludge metagenome | isolation source: Anaerobic digester | place: Hong Kong | collected 2015-01-26 ... | reverse complement strand
TCAGTTCTGAGGAGTTAGGAAGGATGGGTCCTGCCGGGATGAACCAGAGGTTATCAACCTCAGTTTTCTTTATAATTTCCTTGCTTGTTACATTATTAACCATATAGTTAGAGAGACCAACGGAGTTGACTATCTTGAGTTTTTCGTGGAGCGTAGGCCGGCGCAGGTCGCAGTCCAGCAGCACCGTTTTATGCCCTACCGAGGCGATCGAAGCAGCCAGGTTGCTTGAAACGAAGCTCTTGCCATCCTGAGGTTGCGATGAGGTGATCATAAGAACCTTATGCGGTTCAGATCTGAACTTCAGGAACAGGCTGCTGCGCAGGTTCCTGAATGACTCTGCAATTGATGATCCGGGATAGTCCTTAACCACCGATTCGGTTTTGTAGTAATTGGTGTAAATAAGGTTCATGACCGGCTGTCCGATGATTTTCTCCACGTCTCTGACGGAAGTAATCTTCTCATTGAAAAAATTACGAAGGATGATGTAGAGTGTAGGGATCATGAACGCCATGAAGAGGGCAATGATCCAGTTGAGACTGCTCCTCGGAGCAATTATTGATGCGGTGACATCTCTCGCAGGTTCCAGAATCTCATAGTCAGGGTAATTTGATGCCATTGCAATGGCAGCCTCGGCTTTTTTCTCAAGCAGGAAGGTATAGATCTGGTCTGTGAGATTAAACTGCCTCTGCATGCTGACCATGTTCAGTTCGGTACGGGGCAGCCTGGAGATTTCACCTGAGAGCTTGCTCTCACGGTAATCCAGCTCGTTCTGTGTCAGGTTGAGAGTGTTAAGGTTGTTCTTAACATTCTCAATTATTGTCTGTTTCTGAAGACGGATCTTGTTTTCAATCTGACCCAGGAAGAGGTTTTTCTCGGCATTGTTGCTGAGTATGGTTGATCTCTCCGCGTTGAGGGCCAGCATTTCAAGGACCAGTGAGTTCATGATGGGATCGGCCACATTCGCGGCTGATGGCGGAGCAAGGCCAGCCATATCCTGGTTTTTCTCCATGTAATCGAGGATATAATTGTAATATCGCTCCTGTACCTGGAGTTGTGATCTTTCATTTTCGATCTGCCTCAGTTGTTCCAATGCCTGCTGTCCCTGGTAGCTGAGGTCTGTGACCTGGTGTGCTGACCGGTAATCGCGTAGTTTAGATTCAGATACCGAGAGCGAGTCTGAGATTTCCGATATCTGGGAGTCAATGAACTTTACAGTATTATCAGCGATCTTATTCTTTTTTGAGAGATTGTCGTCAAGGTATGCCTTAATGAAACTATTCAGGAAATCAATTGTTAATCGCTTGTTTTCACCGCTGAAAAGCAGGTTGATAAGGGATGATCTGATACTGACAGGCTCTACCTTGAGTCGCTTGAGGTATGACTTGGTTAGCTGGTCGAGATGATAGAACTCAAAAAAGAAATCCGTTTCCTTTGCAGTCTGAGGATTATAAGAATCCCGGTTAAGAGTGACTGAGAACTTGAAATTATATGATGACACGGTCTCGTTAAACGGGCATATTGTGTCTATTCGAAGAACGTTTTTCTCGCTGACGATGGCATTGTCAATAAAATTGTAGTATGCCGCCTCATCTTCAGAAGCAGTCAGCCGGTAGGAATGGTCATCCAATATTTCGATCTGGAACCTGGTATTGATTGGCTGAATATGTGATTTGTCAAGAGTGACAGTATAGGGATTGCCAAGGTAAACCTGTGCGGGTTTCTGGAGAAAGCTGTTTTTGCCCGCAAAATATCCTATTTCCAGGTTCAGATTCTTAATAGTGGTAGCAACAAGGCTGAAAGAGTTCAGGCTGTTTATGTCATTCTCCAGGTTCCGCGATTCTGCCAGTGCTCCGAGGCCGCTGAACAGGTCGTTTGATCCCAGCATTGATGAGCGTCTGTCCTCCACCGGCCCGATCACCGAATTGACCTGGAAAACAGTTGGCGAAAACTTATTGACCAGGAATGCGACCAGAAGGCAGATGAAAAAGCTCGCGATGTAGAGGTACTTATAGGATAAGGCCTCTGTAATGAATTCCTTTATGTTAAAGGCTTCGCTTTGCGAATCATTATTGATATTGTTTGTCATCCGAAGGGTGGTGTTTAAAATCTCAGGCCTGCGAAAAGGAGAACCGCAATCGCTGTTGAGATAGTTGATAATATTGTTGTATAGGTAATATTGGAATAGCTGGTTGAGATTGCTTTCAGAGGTTCTACGACGATTACATCATTGGGCAATACGTAGTAGTAACTCCTGTTTGCTATCTTTGAATCGGAGAGGTCCAGCCTGTAATGTAATACCTTCCCTTCTTCATTCCTGATAAGGATAACTTTTTTCCGGTCACCGTACCGGGTAATGCCTCCCCCGAGGCCAAGGGCTTCATAAATATTAAGCTTGTCCTGGGTGAATGAATATACTCCCTGGCGCTGGACTTCTCCCATGACAGTCACCTGGTTGTCAACGTATTTAACAATAATCGAAGTCTGGGGAACGTAGTCGCTCAGTGCTCTCTGGATCTTATCCGCAGCATCAGCCGTAGTGAGGTCCACAACATTGATCTTGCCCACGAACGGGAAATTTATATTACCGTCTTCGTCTACCAGGTAACCGATCAGTCCTGCCGTACTGCCGTATGATCCCATTCGCATTTCGTCTGTTGCATTGAAGATCTGGTTTGTCTGAAGGTCAATACTGAGCACCCTTACATAGAGTTTGTCAAAGGGCTTTATCAGTTTCTGTGTTCTGGGGTTGACTGTTGGCTGAGCAAGCTCTTCCATGTCATTGAAATAGCTCAATTGAGCGGTTGGGACACATGACACCGCCATCAGTGCAACAGTTATTAATGTCAGCGCCAATTTTAAGAGCCTGTTTTTTCTTATTCTCATGGTTACTTTCTACTTAATGAATTAAAGTCCGGTTTTATGGAATATGGTTCTGATTGTTTTGAGCAAAATTACAAAATCAAGTCGCAGCGACCAATTATCTATATAAGCTAAGTCAAGTTCCATCCATTTTTCGAATTTAATACTATTTCTGTCAGGTTTGACCTGCCAGAAGCACGATAACCCCGGTTTGACGGATAGTCGCCTGAGCTGCCAGCGCTCATATTGGGTGGTCTCCTCCGGAAGAGGCGGCCGCGGGCCTATGAGTGACATCTCTCCTTTGAGGATATTGAAAAGCTGCGGCAATTCATCAAGCCCTGTTTTACGGAGGAATTTGCCAACCTTTGTTACCCTGGGGTCATCAGCTATCTTAAACGCAGGGCCGTCTGCTTCGTTCATTTCCTCGAGCTCTTTTCTGAGTTCGTCGGCGTTAGCCACCATAGTACGGAATTTGAACAGCTGGAACTGTCTGCCGCGAAGGCCCACACGGGGTTGCTTGTAGACGACAGGTCCGGTGGAGCTGACCTTAATAAGGATAGCCATGGTGATGAGCAGGGGAGACAGAACGATTATTCCCAGAAGTGCTCCGAAAATATCGACGATCTTTTTAACACCCAGTGCGTAGGTGTTATGCGGGACGTTAATAAAGGTCAGGAACTTATAATTGGAGATCTGAGTCTTTACAGCATTCGAGAGTGTGAGCTTTTCGTCCCTGTACATTACGCTGAAGACAACGCCCAGCTCCTCGCATGACCGGACAATTTTCCTGATTTCAGTAGTAACGACTCTGTTTTTGATATAGAGCACCTCATCAATCATATCAACCTCCATGAGGTCGTTCAACACCTCAATAAAATCTTCGGGAAGAATGATGATTGTCTCCTCGTACTTTTTCCTGATTGCTTCCGAACTGGTAAAAATAGCAACGATCTTATAACCCCACTCCTTGTGTTCGAGCATGCTCTCAATGAATTGCAGCGAGGATGTGTCGGCAATCAGAACTACATTCAGGAAGTTAAATCCTTTAGCCCTGTATTGTTTGAAGACCTTGTACTCCAGGACCCGGAGGGAAAAGAGCAGGAGGAAGCCGAATGTCGGGATCAGGATGATAAAGGTTCTGGAGACTGTATAGAGTTTGAAAAGGAAATAAATGACAATAAGCAACATGAAGATTGCTGCAGCAGAAAGAAAATACTCCCAGAACAGGGCTGTATACTTTTTGGTACGGGGTATCTCAGTGGCTTTTAGCAGGTACATGACTATCAGCCACAGGGGAGTGATACCAATGAACATCAAGAGGAACCGCTTGTCGAGGAAGAAGAAGACTCCCTGTCCCTGAGGCAAGTAGACTGTCAGGTATGCAAGTTCAAATGCAATGAATATTGCCAGAATGTCCAGCGCACCAAGTATTATACTGAGGAGTCTCCATTTCTTGAGGAAAGGAATTATATGCAAACGATATAATGTACTGAATATATCCATCAGCAGTTCTTCAATTTAATCAGCTTCTGAAACCGGTTAATGATTAAACGGGTATTCTGGCTTCTTATTCTGTAAGTTGTATGTAAAATTATTCCCTTACGAAAAGGATATTTGGCGGTTTCATCTGCTTTCTAAATGTAACGCAAAGGTACTCTTAATCAGTATGTGGAGCAAGCCTGCCAATGTCACAAATTCCCGGGAATACAGGATGAATCGGCATCAAAAAGCACCATTGGTCATAGCGAACAGGATTGTTGGTATTAGGAATGACGGGTTTCGTCAAAATGGCGGGATTTTTATAAAAATTTATTGCAGAACCTTGAAACATCCCTGTGTGTCTGGTACAAGTGTCTGGAGGACAGCAATGTGTCAGCATAGGGAATCCTGTAGGCAATAGTTCTTTATTTAGGTCCCATTTTGACTAATGATCCTTTTGCATAGATCAAAGTTACCTTGCCATAGAGGCTATTCCCTGGTGGTAGGTGGCTCTGTTTATTTGAACAAGGAAGGATCGGTTGAACGAACATTGTTTTTAAAGGCCACAACGAACGCCTGGTTGTAGCCACTCTGTCGGCAGCTGTTCTGCAGACGCACCGCTTCAGCCAGTGTACTGTATTCACCGATTGTTGTTCTGTAGCCGCCCTTGTAGAGGTACTCGAAGGATTTATAATTATTGCCTGCCACTACTATGTTTTGACTGCCAATTGGTTTTGTGTTGGCAAGGATCTGTACCCTGTAGACAACTTCGTCCTTCTTTGCTTCCGGAACCATGTTTGCCTGTGCGGATTTGTTCAGGGATGGTGTCTCCTTCTTACTTTCCGGAGCAGGGGTGGCAGCGAAGTTCTTGTCTGAGGTTGTTGCTTCTTTCTTAATCTCCGGGGCTCGGGTTGCCACCTCCCTGGTGGCAGGTTGGGTTCCTGATTCCTGTTTTACCTGACGTGCCTGTGTGACCTTTTCGTTGCTAGTTACTGATGCCAATTCCTGCTTTGCCTGAGGAGATTGTGTGGTCTGAACCTGTTTGGCGGATGATTTTAATTCACTCACCTGTGCCATGGCAAGGCACCGCTGGCTAATGTTGAATGCCTCTTCGGGGCAGGTAACCAGGTTCAGCTGAGTTCTGGATCTCCCTGTCCTTGTTCTTGTTGTATAGAATGCTGTCCTGTTGTCTTCCCGGCAGATTGTGAATGCCAGTTCGTCATCCCTCGAATTGATTGCATCAGTAAGATTCTGTGGAGTGCCCCACTCTTCACCGCTAAAGGTACTGATGAAAATATCATATCCTCCTTCGCCGGGATGGCCGTCAGAGGAGAAATAGAGATTATTCCTGCTGTCAAGTGATGCGAAGAGTTCATTTCCTGATGAATTAATAGATTTTCCGAGGTTTTTCGGGTTACTCCATGCATCACCTTCCTTTCTTGTGATGAACAGATCCAGTCCGCCTGTTGAACCCGTCATGTCTGATGAGAATATCATGAAAGTGCCGTCTGCTGAAAGACAGGGGTGTGAGTAGATTGAGTTGTCAATACATATGTTTATTGGTTCATCTGAGATTTTCCATCCTGAAGGAGTGAATTCAGCCTTGAAAATTTTTTCACTATTGGATTTTGCAGGGATGAGGCTGACATACATTGTGTTGTAGTCGCTTGAGAAAGTGGTTGCCTCACTTGGAAAGACGACTGATCCCTCGATGTTGAATGGTATGCAATCTCCGGGCACGCTGTCAATAATGCTGGTTGAATAGATCTTGAGTGCGCCGAATGAAATATGCCCTGCCGGTACTTTTTCTTCGATCTTTGAATGAGAGAGAAAAATAATACCATCCCTGTAAAACTGTACCCCCGAAGACGGTGGCGCAATCTCGAGCCGGAAGGGCCTCACTAGGAGATGTTCCGGTTTGTCTGTGTCTTTTATCTGGTTGTCTTTTGTAGTCGGGATGAAGACTACTGATGCACTGTTATTTGGCGGGTTGACATCCCGGGCCATCAGGCTTATTAATGCAAGAAGTATAATAGTTGTTTTCATGACGTCGTTTTTTTACCACTGATATCTGCTTCCGGCAGTTCGGGTTACACCCCCGAAATTGAATCCTGCCGCAATCTCTACGGTTAAATCTCTCTTGTAGAAGGGGACATTCCTTGGGAAGTCCACGAGTGTCCCGATATATAGTTTCGGGAACTTATACTGGAAAAAGAAGGTCAGATTATTGTAATCGTGCAGGTAAGCACCTACGCAAAATGCATCCATATAAAGCTTGAGCATTGGGTTGTAGGTTTCCCTGCTCTTAAAGTCAAGGGAGTCATCCAGATTTATTATTATGGATGGTTCAAGTACAATGTTGAGGCTCCTGCTAAGGACTATTTTGTATCCTGCCAGAAAGAAATATTGTCTCGAGATGGGTATATCGTATATAGCCATATCTACGCTGTCGGTCATACTTCCTAACAGGTTGGTTGCCGATATTCCGGCATAGAGGTTCTTGCTGTAGAGATATATACCTGCATCAATGTTTGGGATCATGCTCTCTCTTCCCGGTGCAGCGAGATCAGCGATTGAGTCCATAACGTTGTAGATGCCCTTGACGGCGATTCCTCCTGAAATAAAAGATATATTCTTATCGCTCAGCGGTATATGATAGGATGCAGCAGCGCTTACTCCCAGGCTTCGTGAGGGGCCGTAGTGGTCGTTGAAAAGGCTGCCGCCTGCTCCCAGGTTGGTAAAGCTTTTGCCTACAGGGGCCCCGACGTAACGGGGTCCTTTGTGAGCTATACGAGTATTACCGCTGAGCAATTGCGAGAAATCATCACCCTGGACCGTAGCAGACAGATCAATGGCCATGAAGTCTTTGCTACCTGCTATAGCAGGATTTATCATGAATGGAGTGAAGACCCTGTTGGCTATGGGGTTAAGGGGAGTATGCTGGGCTGATGCCTGTAGTCCGGAAAAAATGAACACGGCAATCAGGGATATGGTTCTGATGGCTGACATCTATATGCTTTTTAGTCTGATCATAGAGTAAACGTGAAATTTGTTGTCAAGTTTCATCATGGTGGAATGATTTGGGAAAAATTGTGAGTTTGTTTTGCCCGGAATTTGATGTGCGGTATTGATCCGGGAAGGTTCGGAGTGTAATCAGGTGAGATTGTGATGTTAATTCAGCAATGATGTAATATGCAGTTGATCAGGTGTATATGGACAGAGAAATAACAGTAGCCGAACTCCGGGTCATAATAGTCGCAGAAAAAAAATTGATGGTCGCCGTAATATTTTTGATAAATCACAAAATAGCCATTTGATTGTTGCTTACATTTGGTAACTTGGATTAATATGCTCTTCAATGTTTCGGAAGAGGCAGGTATTTCTATAGTTAAATTGGAAGAAAACGAACCTGACAATGACCTTTAAAATGAAACTTAATAATGGTTTAGTCGTTTAATTTCGTATGTTTGTCACAAATATTTTAACATTCGTCAAAATATATTAAGATAATGAGATAAAATGAAGAAAGCACTTCTTGCTACATTTTGTTTCTTTTATACGTCTGTAGTTTTCAGTCAGATCATTGCTGATCACACGGTAGTTGACATGTATGATGATATACCGCAGTATTACCTTGATAAGGTCAAGCAGATGTGGTTATCCTATCCTGGTGAGTCACATAGTGAAGCTGTACGAATAGGGATGGGATTACTGGAAGCTATTGATCCGAGATACTCTGTGAGTGTATATAATTCTGGTACTCCTGAGGCTTATACTTCAGATAATTTAAGAGTAAGCAGTGTTGCATGGGGAGATGTGGATACTCCTACAGGTTGGAACTACTATCCGGCTGGAGGAGGCTATGGAGAGGAAGATTGGTTTATGACCTCAGCAGCCGTATCACAGACGAAGTCAGGCATATCATATTCAAATTCTGGTGGGTTAAGTTTATCTGCCTTTGGATTCTGTTGGTGTTGGGATGGGGATGTTTATAATATTTCATTTACTAATCTATATATAGCGGCGACACAAGCGTATATAGACTATTGCAGGGCTAATGGTTACAATACAAAAGTGTTTTTCACCACTGGTCCGGTAGATACAATGACAGAGGGATTGGGATGGTTTAAGCATCTGCAGTATGAAGCGATAAGGGATTCAATTTCCAACGATAAAACGAGGATATTGTTTGATTTTGCAGATATACTGTGTTATGATGATGGGAGTGTAACTCCAAATACAAGAAACTGGAGTGGTCATATTTATCCCTGGATCACACCGACAAACTATGGAGATGGAAGTGTTGCGCATATGAGCAATGCGGGCTGTTTGAGGCTGGCGAAGGCTATGTGGTGGATGTTGGCCAGAATGGCAGGATGGGATGGAGGAACAGGGACAGTACCTGTCACTAGTATCTCAGTCACTGGCGCCGGAGGTGCGACAACAATCTCACAGGATAAAAGCACACTTGCGCTAACAGCAACAGTGCTTCCGACGAATGCGACAACCAAGACGGTTACATGGAGTATCATCAATGGCACCGGTCAGGCGACCATTAACTCATCCGGAGTAGTTACGGCAGTGTCAAACGGAACTGTGACTGCAAGGGCCACTGCGAATGACGGCAGCGGGATATATGGCCAGATGGCAATTACAATCAGTGGTCAGGTTATACCGGTCACCGGGATTACTGTTACTGGCGCCGGAGGTGCTACAACAATATCACAGGATAATGGCACACTGGCCCTAACGGCAACTGTCTCGCCATCTGATGCTACCAACAAGTCAGTTACATGGAGTATCATCAATGGTACAGGTCAGGCTACGATCAACTCTTCAGGAGTAGTAACAGCAGTGTCAAATGGAACTGTCACTGCCAGAGCTACTGCGAATGACGGCAGCGGTATATACGGCCGGCTGGTCATTACCATCAGTGGTCAGGTAATACCAATCACAGGCATAACAGTTACCGGGGCCGGAGGATCATCAACAATCTCACAGGATAATGGCACATTAACCCTGACGGCAACAATTACGCCATCTGATGCTACCAACAAGTCAGTTACATGGAGTATCATCAATGGCACAGGTCAGGCAACAATCAACTCCTCCGGGGTAGTTACTGCAGTATCAAATGGAACAGTCACGGCGCGAGCTACTGCGGATGATGGCAGCGGGGTATATGGCCAGTTGGTCATTACAATCAGTGGTCAGGTCATCCCGGTCACCGGGATTACTGTTACCGGCGCCGGAGGATCATCAACTATTTCATCTGACAATGGCCAGCTTCAGCTTAGTGCTGCAGTTCTGCCATCCAATGCAACAGACAAGACAGTCACCTGGTCAATCATCAATGGTACAGGCCAGGCGACGATCAATGCCACAGGACTCGTGACAGCGGTTGCAGGCGGAACTGTTACGGCGCGAGCTACTGCCAATGATGGCAGCGGGATATATGGCCAGATGGTTATTACAATCAGTGGTCAGGTCATTCCGGTCACCGGTATCACGGTTACAGGAGCCGGGGGAGCAGCAACAATCTCACAGGATAATGGCACACTGGCCCTAACGGCAACTGTCTCGCCATCTGATGCTACCAACAAGTCAGTTACATGGAGTATTATCAACGGCACAGGTCAGGCAACGATCAACTCCTCCGGGGTAGTTACTGCAGTGTCAAATGGAACTGTGACTGCCAGGGCTACTGCGAATGACGGCAGCGGGGTATACGGCCAGCTGGTCATCACAATCAGTGGTCAGGTAATACCAATCACAGGCATAACAGTTTCCGGGGCCGGAGGAGCAGCAACAATCTCACAGGATAATGGTACACTAGCCCTGACAGCAACAATCTCGCCGTCCAATGCAACGACCAAGACAGTTACATGGAGCATTATCAATAGTACCGGTCAGGCGACCATTAACTCATCCGGAGTGGTTACGGCAGTGTCAAATGGGACAGTGACTGCCAGGGCCACTGCGAATGACGGCAGCGGGGTATATGGACAGTTGGTGATCACCATCAGTAACCAGGTGATCCCGGTTACTGGTATTATAGTTACAGGTGCGGGAGGATCATCAACTATTTCATCTGACAATGGCCAGCTTCAGCTTAGTGCTGCAGTTCTGCCATCCAATGCAACAGACAAGACAGTCACCTGGTCAATCATCAATGGTACAGGCCAGGCTACCATAAATACGACTGGTCTTGTGACAGCAGTTACAAGTGGCACAGTTACCGCAAGGGCAACCGCGAATGATGGCAGCGGGGTATATGGGCAATTGGTCATCACCATCAGTGTTCAGGTCATCCCGGTTACTAGTATCACGGTCACAGGTGCCGCAGGTGCGACAACCATTACTCAAGATAACGGTACACTTGCCCTGACGGCAGCGGTGCTTCCAACTAATGCAACTACCAGGACTGTTACATGGAGTATCATCAATGGCACAGGTCAGGCAACGATCAACTCATCTGGGGTGGTTACAGCAGTGTCAAACGGAACTGTGACTGCCCGGGCTACTGCCAATGATGGCAGCGGTGTATATGGACAGTTGGTCATCACCATCAGTAACCAGGTGATCCCGGTTACTGGTATTACAGTTACAGGTGCGGGAGGATCATCAACTATTTCATCTGACAATGGCCAGCTTCAGCTTAGTGCTGCAGTTCTGCCATCCAATGCAACAGACAAGACAGTCACCTGGTCAATCATCAATGGTACAGGCCAGGCGACGATCAATGCCACAGGACTCGTGACAGCCGTTGCAGGCGGAACTGTTACGGCCCGAGCCACTGCAAATGACGGCAGCGGGGTATATGGACAGTTGGTCATCACCATCAGTGATCAAACCATCTCGGTTACCGGTATTACGGTTACTGGTGCCGGGGGAGCAACAACAATTTCACAGGATAACGGCACACTTGCCCTTACAGCAACAGTCTCGCCATCGGATGCTACCAACAAGTCGGTTACCTGGAGTATCATCAATGGCACCGGTCAGGCGACCATTAACTCATCCGGAGTGGTTA
>ERZ795057.3218-NODE-3218-length-11393-cov-12.517463_pt1 | contig 11393 bp, 5 predicted proteins | sample MGYA00375141_ERZ795057 | MGnify/ENA primary metagenome ERZ795057 (study PRJEB30186, sample SAMN05720163) | activated sludge metagenome | isolation source: Anaerobic digester | place: Hong Kong | collected 2015-01-26 ... | reverse complement strand
ATTCTAAGGATCGTTAAGAGATTGGTATGGATCAAATCTTTATTCTTTAAGAATAAATCGGCACCAGACCATATGGGACACCTTTTCTTTTGCTCTGTTTCTGAACGTGCTCAAACAACTCGGTTAAAACCGCTCACACAGTAATAGTCCTCGGCAACCGGCAAAGTCGTTATCCTACCGATGCCCCCACAACAGATCACGAAGCCCCGATGTACGCTTCGTCCTTCTGGCAACTGCTGCTGCAAACACGTCCGGGGTGATACACAGATCGAGGCGGCTCATGGCCCTGGTTATCCCGGTATAGATGAGCTCCCGTGAGAGGACAGGCGAGTCTCTATCCGGCAGCATGAGCAGGACATGATCGAACTCTGAGCCCTGGCTCTTGTGCACGGTCATGGCAAAGGCGGTCTCATGCTGCGGAAGACGCATGGGCGACACTTTGCGGAGTGCACCTTCAGGTGCGGGGAAGAATGCCCGGAGCCCCTTTTCCTTGTGGTCGAAGAGGATGATTCCCACATCCCCGTTGAACAGCCGCAGGGTATAATCGTTTGTCGTTATCAGGATTGGCCTGCCGTGATAATGCTGTGCTGCCGGCTTTATCAGTCCCTGTGCTGCCAGGGCCTGTTCTATCAAGGTATTCATCTGTTCAACACCGAACGGTCCTTCACGAAGGGCGCATAATACCCTGAACGAATTGAACAGGTCCAGAGACTGACCGGGATCTGTGCCGCGCAGGTAAGGAGCATATGCCTGTACTATCTCAGTGCGGAGATCCATTGAGGCCTGACCTTGTGGCAGGGTTTCATGAACGCGGATATCCTTGTATTCCCCGGATCTCATGATCTCCACGCAGGAGTCTGCATCACCTTCGTTGACGCACCTGCTCAACTGACAGATGCCGCTGTCAGGGGTGAATCGATAGGTCTTCTTCAGTTCAACAACCGAATCCTGCATGCCAGCCGGCTCGCCTGTTACAAGATCAAAACCCATCATCTCTCTGGCAGCGCTTGCAAACTCCTGAGAATAGCCGTGTACTGCACCGGTGTCGCAGATATCGCCTAAAACATGGCCGGCCTGCACGGATGCAAGCTGGTTCTTGTCACCCAGGAGGATAAGCCTGGCAGAAGGTTTTATGGCCTGCAGAAGCTTTGCCATGAGGGCCAGATCCACCATGGAGGCCTCGTCGATCACAATGACATCGTACGGCAGGGGGTTCTTCTCGTGATAGCGCGGTGTTGATCTCGACGGCACTATGCCCAGCAGCCGGTGGATAGTGGATGCCTTGCCTGAGAGGGAAGCTTTTGTTTCATCAGGCAGGTCAAGGAGCTGAATTGTTTCAGAAACAGCCTCCCCCACTCTCCGGGCAGCCTTTCCCGTGGGTGCTGCCAGGGCCACGCGAAGACTGCGGTCCTGATACAGAAGCAGCGAGAGTATCTTCGAAACCAGGGTGGTCTTCCCTGTTCCAGGCCCCCCTGTTATCACGCACAATCCACCCCTGAGAGCTGCAAGGGCACAGAGTTTCTGTTCTTCGGTGCCTTCATCGTCTCCTGAATGGAAGACCTTCTCCAAGCCCTTTTTGACCAGCGATGCATCGAACACTTTTATCTGGCTGCTCAGTGAAAGCAACCTGCCGGCACAGTTCTGTTCATAGTTCCAGTACCGCCAGAGGTAGAGGCGGGAAAAAACATCGAGAATCAGGGGCGAATAGTCTCCTGGCATTCCGCAGGCATCGCAGGCTCTGAGATCCTCAATCCATTCATCGAGACCCGGGCATTCTAAAGTACTTCCGGACTGCGATGAGGGTAGAACGGGTTTGGATGCATGCTCTGCAAGGTCAAGACAGATATGTCCTTCACGGGTATGTCTGCTCAAAAGGATTGCTGCAAGGACTACATTGGGATTTACGTTTCCTGAGAGCCCTCGGACAAAGCGGGCAAAGTGGATATCTATATGAGAGAAGAATCCTGTCTCGAGGCCCTGGTTGAAGAGATCTTCAAGGGCGCTCAGTGTAAATGTCGTATTGTCCGTCTTCATTGTGTACGTCATTCCATCCCGCTTATAAGAACACGGCTCAGTTTCTCAATGAGCTCAGCCGACGGCCGCGCATGGTATATCCCGTATTCTTCCCCGAGTCCCGGGTCTACACCCCGCAGAAAGACATAGATAACCCCGCCGAAGTGCTCGTCATATGAATAGCCCTGTACGCGTTTCTTCAGGAAGTGGTGAACGGCAAGGGTATAAAGGTGATACTGCAGGATATAGAAATTGTCTTTCATCGCGGCCTCAAGGGTTGCCCTGTTATAGTCTGCAGCATGGCTTCCCAGATAATTCGATTTCCAGTCAACAAGATAGTAGCGGCCGTTCAGGTAGAAGACCATGTCAATAAATCCCCTCATGAAGCCGTGGACCTGGTCGAAATGCAACTCCTCGATCATGGACGGAAAATCCCCGGGTATCTCGCCAACGCCTGCGGAGGCAAAACAAGAAGCAAGATCTCGTCTGCTTACCCTGCTCAAGGGGAAATAGAACTCGAGCTCGTTGAGACGCTGATCTTTCCTTACCTGCGAAAGACAGAAATCATCGATGGTTACGGAAAGGACATTCCTGATCATACCTGCAATCACGTCCTGCCAGCTGGTGTCATACCCGTATGCAGAAAGGGTATCGCTTACGTGCGTGCTGATCGTTGCATTCTCCGAGAGAAAATCCAGGTTCTCGAACAGTTCATGCATCATGGTTCCAGGCCTGGCCCCGCGCGGGAAGCTGAAGATATCCCGCCTGCCGCCATCGCCCGCAACACCTGCCTGTGACGGCCTCAGATACAGCGCGTCATAGTCAGGCATTTCGCCTGCGTGGGCTGCCTCGGATGTCAGGGCGGAAAAGCTCGAGACCCTCCAGGACCTGTCTATGGTGCCTGCAAACTCCCTGTAGGCAAGGAGCGCATCGCCTGTCCCGGGTGGTGTATAAGGCTTTGGCACACCAACGGGAATATCCCGGATTATGATGGAGGATGGCTGAGGTGTTACCAGGTCTGACAGTTCCTGTCTCATGGTGTCCGTATCGAGGACTAGCTGCTTCAGGGGTTCGATGCCGTCGCTGTCCGGCGGAAGCCCGTTGTTATGCAGCAGGTATGCAGGCGCTGATGTGCTTGTATTGCTTATGGCGCCCCAGACAACGTAGCAGCGGTTCACTGCACGGGTAAGCGCGACATAGAGGAGCCGCATGTTTTCCGCCAGCGCCTCTTTTTCCGCTTGTCTCGCGTTTTCTTCGATCCTCTCGGAGCCGAGTTCGAAGACGGCCTTCCAATCATTGTCCGGGTCGTGGAAGGCAAAATGGTCCTTGTCCCTGAGCGTTGATGCCCCCCAGGTAAACGGACAGAACACGACAGGGTATTCCAGGCCCTTGCTCTTGTGCACGGTCTGGATCTTCACGGCATTTTCGTCACTCTCGAGTCTGAGCTGGTATTCGTCCATCCTGCCCGGCGATGTTTCGCGCTGAAGAGCAAGCCATTTCAGCAGGTCGCTCATGCCGAGCCGCCTCTGCATGCTTGCCTGGTTCATCAGTTCTGCGAGATGGAGGAAATTAGTGAGCATGCGTTCGCCCCTTTTCAAGGCCAGCACCTTACGACGCACCTGCATAGCACTCAGAAGTTCCCTGAACATTCTCATGAACCCTTTTGAGGCCCAGAGCTCATGATAGTGCCTGAAGCTGATAAGGCAGTCCTCCCAGGAGGCCTCGTCGTTGATCAAGGCATCGATCTCCTGTGAACCCATTCCCATAATCGAGGTTGCGAGTGCGGACTTTACCAGGCCTTCCGAATGCGGCTGTGAGACAGCCTTCAAGAGCACCTCCATCTCGATGGCCTCCGGGCTGTCAAAGACGTTCTCGTCGCTAAAGAGAACGCACGGGATAGAATATTTCACCAGTTCATCTCTGATAAGGGCGGCCTGGCGGTTCTCCCTCACCAGCACGGCGATATCATCCGGCCTGAGAAGCCTGTCTCCGATACGGACCACCTCATCGGATTCACGATCCAGGAGCCGGGATATCTCCACCGCAGTCGCCCTGACTATCTCCTGCTCTGACGATTCCTTGTTCAGAGATGTTCCATTATCCGGAGAGATAAACCACAGGGTCAATGGCGCTCCCTCACTGTCCCGGAGTACCACCCTGCCCTCTTTGTCAGCCGCATCGACCGGAATGAATTCGATCTGATTGAACACAAAGGGATTGTCATTACCCGGACGGGAGAAAAAACGGTTGAGGGCATGTATCAGTTCTTCTTCACTGCGCCAGTTTTTCTTCAGGGTATGCCTGTTTTCCCGGGCTATGTGCTGTGCGGCATTCAGATAGGTGAAGATATCCGCCCCTCTGAAACTGTAGATGGCCTGCTTCGGGTCCCCGATCAGGAACATGGGCAGGCCGTCAAAGACTGTCCTGAATATCCCGTACTGGATCGGGTCGGTGTCCTGGAATTCGTCGATGAGTGCTGCACGGTACGTGTTCCTTAAAGCAGAGACCAGGGACGGGCCAGTTTCCGAGGCAAGGGCTGAACGGACTTTCAGCAGAAGATCGTTGAAGAAGATGACGCCCATCCTGTCCTTTTTCTCTGCCAGGTGATCCCTGACATAGTCGAACAACTCGCCCTTGATCCAGATCAGGTACTCGTCCATGGAGGCCACAAGCTCATCCGCCCTCGTCCTGAGCTCTTCGCACTGGACGAAGAAGGGATGTCCGGGGGGGTTGTGACCATCTTTCATTGCATCTGCAATCGAGGAGGTGGTGAATTTCCCGAACACATTAAACAGAAGAAGGTCATCCCCATGTGAAGTGGTGAATTCATTCATGGCATCTATCCACTTGGGGATGCTTGTCTTGCGGTACTTGTTTCTATTGAATCCCGGATGAGTGAGCAGAATCTCCGTGATCTCCCCGTGCATTGCCTGCCAGGTGTTCTTCACCTGTTCAAAGGCATGCCGGTACAAATCGAGATGCGGGGTAATATCAGGCCGTTTGATTCGCGGGATGATCTCTGCATCCAGGCTTACCCTTACTATAAGCTTCATCAGGCTCTCGGGCGCGATCTTTTTAATATTCCGGGCATAGTGAATGAACGTGGGGGGCTGATCCGCAGTAAACTGTTTCCGGTAGAAGTCATCCACAACCTCAAGCAGGATATCCTGCTGGTCGGTGATCAGTTCGGCATCAAAGAGACTTCTGCTCTCAAAGGCCATCTCGGAAAGGACTCTCTGGCAGAACCCATGGATGGTGAATATGGCTGCCTCGTCAAAGAGCTTGAGGGCGTGATCGAGAATGAGCCTGGCCCGATCATGGTCAGGATATTTATTTAAAAGTTCCGAGATAAATGCATCATCGCTCTGGCCTGTCTGAAAGGCAGACAGGGCCTTGCGTATATTCCCGCGTATCCTTCCGGTGAGTTCCTCTGTCGCCGCAACCGTATAGGTAACCACCAGGATCTGGTCTACAGTGAACCCTTTTTCCAGCAGAAGCCGCAGATAGAGCGAACCGATGGCATAGGTCTTTCCGGTGCCGGCACTGGCCTCGATCAGATGGGCCCCTTCAAGGGGTATGCCTGTCAGGTCCAGTTCCTTCATATCAACCTCTGATCAGTTTTTACTGTCCCGGATATGGTACAGCACGGCTCAGAAACAATCCCGTGGGTAGAAAACAGTGATTGATCACCGCAGAGACCCAGAGACCGCAGAGAAAAAGATGTTATATTTGCCGGGAGATACCGGCAAATATAATAATCTGTCCGGTACGTATAAGGCTGAACAAACTTCTGAAAGGTTGATATAAGACCAATCGCCATCTCGGAAATGGTCTTAATAGAATTTACCCTCAGCGACCTCTGCGTCTCTGCGGTGAAAGACAGATCCTCAAGACTCTCTGCCATAATAAAATCTGATCTCATGTATAATTACCCTGTTTTTATGTCTTTCCCCAGTGCCCAACGCCTAGATCCCAGCGCCTTTCTTTATTTGAACATGGTCCAGCAATGGACCGAAGACTTCCTGCGAAACAGATGCAAACTCGTCATCCAGGGGATCAATCCCCTGGAAACAGACCTGGTAGTAGGTATCGAGATTCTCCCCCCGGCTGAATGTGTTCCCCTCCCAGACAGACAATGCCTTTCTTATGAGTTCTCCAAACGGCAGATCTTTTTTCCTGGCAGCATCGATGAACGCCCACGACGTATTCGGGAAGAAGTGCAGAGGCCGCATCAGTCCCTGCCAATACCTCTCCAGCAGTGTGGCCAGGATATCTCTGCAGGCATCCACACGTTCAAACGAGGCAATCATATCTTTGGCAATGCACAGGCTCTCTATGTCAGGATTGATGTCTGTGGCACAGAGCACCAGGTGAGAGATCCATGTCCTGATGAGATCCGTGCCTTTTATATTCGCATGACGAAAACGTACCATGCGCCTGCGGTCATACGTGGGGATGGTGCCGGTAATGGCAAATCCCCCTATGGAAAGATCAATGACGACACTTTCAGGCATACAGCCCTGGCAGGAGCGCTGAACGATTTGTGTGAAGGTTTCGGTCTGCCTGTCTATCCGGTTGAAGATGGCATCACCCGGTGCGCCGTGCGGGAGCTGGCCACTCATCCTGAAGAGCTGCATGGAGCGTTCATGGTCCATTCCTTCCAGGATATTACCGATGTGCTCCTGTGCGATGGTATAGTACTGAAGGGCATCCAGATCGAATGGCTCGCGGTCGTCAAGGGATACGGTGCCTGCAGAAACGAGGATACCCAGTCTGTTTTTCAGCAGGAACCGGGCCGGGTTTGCATAAAAGTCACAGAGCATATCGACATCGACCATCCTCCACTCCGGACCCGGCACGTCCAATGATCCTGTCCAGAAGACCCTCTCGGGCCTGTCCTTCTCAATAAGACTCATGGCTGCTCGGGCGTTCTCCTGTGAATAGCTGAAAAATCTCCTGCTCCCGGTGAAATAGCGCGGATTGAATGCCTGGAGGGCATGCCTGGTGAACACATGATCCAGCACAGGCGAACCGTCTTCTGTAGTATACCCCTGCTCGATGTAATCAAGAAGACCGCTAACGAGCACTGATGGCGGGACCTCGGCATTCGTATCGATCCGCTGCCCGACATAGCTCACATACAGGGTCTCCCGGGCGGAGAGCATGGCCTCGAGGAAGAGATAGAGATCATCCGAGCGCCTGTTGCGGTCACCCTTTCTGGGATTGTTTGCAATGAGATCAAAGCCCCTGGGCCTGGTCTGTCTCGGGTACGAGTCATGATTCATCCCCAGCAGGCACACCACGGAAAAGGGTATGCTGCGCATGGGGAGCATGGCGCAGAACGTAACCCCGCTCACGAGAAATCCCATTCCTTCCGCCTTCACTTCGAGACGCTGCCCGATATATGCCCTGACAACCTCGAGGGTGAGAGCTTCACTGTAGCCTGTTTTTTCTTCGATCCCGGCGAGAGAGCTCAGGACAGCCCGGACGGTGCGGAAATCTGGCTCTTTCATCTCATCGACATGAAAAAAGTCTTCCAGCAGGCCGGTCAGAATGTGTGCCCACCCTTGAAGACTTTGAGCCTGTTTCAACAGCAGGGTACGATCGGACAGGGCAGACACAAAGGAAATGAAGTTCCCCAGGGTGACTGCATCGTCCCCCTCCATATTATCGTAGGGAAGAATCCCCGCGAAATCCCTGTCATGCTTCGGATGCATTGCATAACCCAGGAGCAGCCTGTCCAGACCGAATCGCCATGTGTTCTCCGAAAAAGCCGGCAGGGAGAGTTCCTGCTTGTCCTGTCCATCCCTGCCCCAGCATATGCGGGTGTCCTGCACCCAGGTCCGGATGAGTTCCAGATCATTATCCGTTATGCCGAATTTCTTCCGCAATGACTCGGATTCCAAAAGGGAGAGGACCCTGGACACCTCGAACCTGGCATCTGCAAGGTCGAGTATGGCGACAAAGGTGTCGGCCAGATCGCTCTGGGTCCTGATCGTCCTGTCTGAAATGCTGAACGGGATATACTTCGGGCTGCCTCTATCGACATCGAAGACCGCCTGGATAAACGGGGCATAGGTCTCGATATCAGGGGTCATGACCACGATATCCTCTGGTTTGAGCCCAGGGTTCTCATCAAAGAGGGCCAGCAGGTTGTCATGAAGCACCTCCACCTCCCTCATGGGACTGTGGCACGAGTGGATCTGCACAGATGTGTCCGAAAGGGCGACAACCCGCTTGGTTTCGTCGGATGAAGGATTCTGCAGATTGAGGACATCGCTCTGCAGGCATCCGAGTATGGTGTCTACGGCGACCTGTTCAAATGCATCGATCTCTTCGAGCTCAAAATCCTGGAGAACATCAAACAGCTGTCTGCCCAGATCCCCGTAAGACGCCAGCAGGCTGTTTCCTTCTTCAAGGTAGAGTGTTTCTTCGTCTTTATCAGGGCTCCTCATCAGAATCCTTGTCATCTCGGCAGCACAGCGGATATCGCCCCAGTACTGGCTGCAGGGATTCATCAGAAAGAGATAGACCGGTATGTAGGCTGAAACGGCATGGAATATCTCCAGGTGGAACAGGGGGAGATACGACAGGCCGAATATGCTGAGCCGCTCGGGCAGGGAATCAATTACATCCGGGCCGAGCATCTCCATAAAGGCCTTTTTCAGGGATGCACGGTGCTCATACTCGTGGCCGGTGGTAAGCTCTCTCCACAGAACAGACTGCCAGTATTCAACTCTCCTGTCTTTTTCAGGGAAAGAGAACCTGTGTTCCTGCCAGCCAAGGATCGCCTCTTCCCGGAAGATGATATACTGGTCAAAGGTCTCGGCCAGTTCTTGGCTGAGCTGATAGAGTCTGATCCCTGACTCATCACCGGCCACATAATGCCTGATGCTCTCGAATCCCTTCTGATGCATAAGGAATGACAGCTTCTCCATGATCCGCCAGGCCATGGTATCCACATCAAACAGGGACTCTTCGGGGACATCCTTTACCACGCACCTGAACAGGTCATTCACCATGGCATTGGGGAACGGAAAGGAGGTGTTCGCACAGATGCCGTGATGCGCTGCAAGCTGCATGGACAGCCAGCGTTCCATGCCTTTGCTCTGTACCACCACGATCTCGGGAACAAACGGCGATGAAAGCGGGTCTTCCAGCACGCGCGCGAGCTGGTCCGCTAGGACCTCGATCTTATTGCTGACAAACAGTTTCATCCCGGGCATTTCACTACCATAACACGTCTTTTGTAGGCACACTATACCACTAAATAGTCCGGACACAAATAAGCAGAGAATTCATCTTAAAAAAGACCACAGGATCTTCATGCCGGTAAAAATCAGCCCTTGCCGGCAATCTTTTCAGATGCCAGAATCAATAAGACCTTTGGTCTGGACAAAAGCTCGCCAGCGAAGTATGTAGTCACACTATTCTTTCTGATCATCGACAACCACAATATCGACACGGAGGCAGACGATGAACATACTCGTTTTATACTATTCCAAGAGCGGAAATACGAAAAGGCTGGCAGAGGCCATAGCAGACGGAGTGCAACAGGTGGATGGTGCCCGGTGCACCATAAAAGACACGGCAAGCGTTACAAAAGAAGATTTCGTTTCCTGCGACGGGCTGATTGCCGGCTCCCCGGTATATTTCGGGACTATGGCAGCCGGCATGAAAGACGTGTTCGACAAGTTTGTGGGCATCCGCAAAAAGATGGAGGGTAAGGTTGGTGCCGCGTTCGCCACGAGCGGCGATCCCACAGGCGGCAAGGAGACCACCATCATGTCCATTATCCAGGCACTGCTCATCTACGGTATGGTGATCGTCGGCGATCCCATGGATGCCACCGGACACTACGGTGTTGCCTGCACCGGGAGCCCGGACAAGAGTGCGATCCTAAACGCAGAAAAGCTCGGCAAAAGAGTGGCACTGCTGGCAAAAAAACTTTCATAGAGGTAAGACATGTCGCACCATAATGAAATATTCCTTGATCATGCATCAACGACCCCTGTTCAGCCTGACGCCTACGGACTCATGGTGCCGTATTTCGGGAACCACTTTGCCAGTCCCGGCACCAGCTACGAAATGGGCCAGAGATCGAAGAGAGCAGTTGAACAGGCACGCCTGAGGGTTGCCCAGCTCATTGGCGCCAGACCGGTCGAGATCATCTTTACCGCCTCCGGCACCGAGTCGAACAATATGGCCGTACTGGGAGCAGCCTATGCGCTACAGTCCAAAGGCAGGCATATCATCACCTCTTCCATTGAGCACGCATGCGTGCTCAATACCTGCAGACATCTTGAGAAGAATGGTTTCAGGGTAACCTACCTGCCGGTGGATGAAAATGCTGTGGTCGACATCTCAGCCCTTGAGGAGGCCATATGCGATGACACGATCCTGATTACGGTCATGCATGCGAACAACGAGGTGGGCACCATTGAACCCATCGGAGAAATAGGAAAAATTGCCAGGGAAAAAGGGATCTGTTTCCACAGCGACGCAGTACAGAGTGCCGGCAAGATACCCGTGGCGGTTGATGATCTGCAGGTGGACATGCTCAGTATAGCATCCCACAAGATCTATGGACCCAAGGGTGTGGGCGCTCTGCATATAAGGACAGGCACCACAATAGAGCCGATCCTCTTCGGATCGGACCAGGAGCGGGGCCTGCGTCCGGGATTACTCAATGTACCGGCGATCGTAGGGTTCGGCATGGCATGCGAGATCGCGGGAAGAGACCTGGAGACCAACATGATCAAGATCAAGACCATGAGAGATTCCCTCGAACAACAGATACTGCAGCGGATCGAAGGGGCGACAATTAACGCGTCAGGAGCAGACAGGCTGCCGCACATCTCCAGCATTTCTTTTGCTGGGGTTACGGCCGACTCTCTGGCAGCCAACCTGGACGCAAAGGATATCTTTGTCTCATCCGGTTCTTCTCCCGTTCCATCAAAAAAGCAGATCTCTCATGTGCTTGCAGCCATGCATGTTGATTTTCAGCGTGCACACGGCACACTGCGGATCAGCCTTGGATGGGAAAACAGGGACAGGGAAGTTGCGAAAACGGTGAACCGTCTGGAGGAATCCATAGCCAGAATCAGGGAATTCTCCAGATCCATTGACAAAAGCGAGTTCTGCATCTTCACTTTTGAGGATAAGGAAGCCGCTGCTTCAGCTGAAAAGGTTCTCAAGGACAAAGAATTTGTTTTTACCCTGACCGCAAAGCCTGAAGCCGTCATGCAGTTTACCGGTTCCCATATCGCTCTTGCGTGCATGACGAGCGACCGGCAGAAAATAGGCGGGATTTTAGGTGAAAACGGCATTGATGTGGCCGGCACGCACACCATCAGGCCGCAGTGCAGGACCACGACAAA
>ERZ795057.3216-NODE-3216-length-11396-cov-11.161450_pt1 | contig 11396 bp, 8 predicted proteins | sample MGYA00375141_ERZ795057 | MGnify/ENA primary metagenome ERZ795057 (study PRJEB30186, sample SAMN05720163) | activated sludge metagenome | isolation source: Anaerobic digester | place: Hong Kong | collected 2015-01-26 ... | reverse complement strand
ACCGAATCTTGTAATTCCTTGTGTTCTGCCCCAAACATAAAATGGTGAATATTTGCTTTTCCCTTTGTCTCTGTTTTCCAACGTTTCCTTTTCTGAAAGAAGATACTCATAACACTTGGGATATTTGATTTGAAATTCTTCTTCGGAAATTGGAGTTGCATTTTTTAAGTCAGTAAAATAAGGTGTAATTATTCTCAACGTATTTCGCTCAATATCATTTTGGTTTTTGAATTGAGAAATTTTATATACAGGTTTTGTAATTTCCCTCTCGATATAAAAAGTACCTTTTTCAGTATTTTTAATTAAATAACCATTTTCTTCATTTGAAGAATCAACAAAGAAAATTTCATCTTTCAGAGTAGCAATTCCAACAGCGATATTAAATAAATTCTTAATTGGAGTCCCAATATTCTCAATTATCCGAATATTGTCCTGTTCGGCAGTTTTAAGCAACCGCCACTTTTTTACATTTAGCTGTTTCAAATAGTTTGGAGAACCATTTGCCGTCTTTAAAAATTCTTGACAAGTTTGATTATCTCCAATTTTATCAAACAGAACTGACTCATTCTCCTTTTTACTAGCAAATGTGATTGCAGTGTATGTTTGGGCATCAAATACTTTTTTGTGCCTAAAATCAACAATTCTAGTTAAACACTTTGTCTTTAGGAAATATTGGCGAAGTGATAACCCAGCTAAAGAGGTGAAATAATTGTTAGGAGTTATATAACCAAGTTTCCCGTTAGATGCTAATAGTTTGTATCCTAACTCAAAAAAAGCAAAATATAAATTGAATGTTCCATATTCAATCGTTTGCCATTTATTAGCCAAATATTGTCGGTTTTCATCGCTCAAATCTTGGTATTTTACATATGGCGGATTTCCAACAACAATTTCATATTTATTTGTCCAATTTGCTTTTAAACTATCTTGGTTAAATAAATTAAAATCAGATTCTTCAATTACTTCGTTATTTTGAAGTCCCAATAAACTTAAAATTGTTTTCGAGCGATTTATATTGTAGTCAAGTATGTCAGAGCCGAAAATATTTTCTTTGATTGTTTTTTTTATCGACTTTCTGTAATTCTTTTGATAATATTCCGCAATTCCAATTAAAAATGCTCCGCAACCACAGCTTGGGTCTAGGCATTTATCTTCTTCTTTTGGGGCAACTTCACTAATTATATAATCTACAATATATGTTGGTGTAAAAAATGCACCATTTACTTTTCTGTCGGTTTTTGGAATTAACAATTCTAAGTAATTCTCTAACTGTTTTAAATCACTTATTTCCAATGCAGATAGTTTTAGATAAACATCTGCATGAGGTTCAAAATCATTAAGTAATTCTTTTATAATTGGACTTTTTTCAAAGTCAAGATTGTTGCTTTGAATGAATGAATAAACAAGGTGTTTCTCAATAATGTCAATGTCTTGAGTTTTTAAAATGTCGTTTATGATACCTTTGTTTATCACCTTTCTTGTGTTGATTATAAGCAACAAAATTAATCTAAATTCTTGCGGTTTGCAAATAAACTTTTAAACAAATTTTTCTTAATAGGATGTACTTGGGAGCAAGGATTTTAGCATTACGCCTAACGTTGAGTATAAGAGCAGTAGCGGATTTCAAGGCGATTCCCTGTCCGCTACCACAAAAGTTTATTAAATGCACTACTTTCAATTTCAGTACTTCACCCGCTATTGCTCTTATACAATGTTAGCGGCTGCACTTATTTTTCAATTATTAATTTACGTGTTAAATAGCCAGTCCCTGTTTCAATTTTTATTAAGTACAAACCATTTTGTAGGTCTGGCAGATGTACTTGATTGGAATTACTTTTTCGCAAAATTATTTTCCCTGTCATATCAATTATTGAAATCGCTTTTATGGATTCAGAAGTTTCAATGTTAATGGTATTTTGTGCAGGATTTGGGTATATAAAAATTTTCGGAGTAAATGTGTTCTCATCAATTCCTGTTGTTAAACAAATATTGTCAATTGCTTCACTTGTATAAATACCAATAGGCGAAAGATTAAATTGAAACATATTTTGGTAACCAGTCTGCGCTCCAAGATTTAGAATTTGTCCAGACGGCATTGAAAAGTGAGTTAGAAAATCATATGTTAACTGTCCAAACATTACATTTGGCCAATGAAATTGTACTAACTCTATTTTGGATTGTTGTGATAAATTTACCATTGCCTTAACGAAAAGAGTATCAATTGAAACCCAATAATCGAATACGTCTCTCGAGTAAATTAGTTGACTGGTTGCCACAGGTTGATTGATGTTGGTCATCTCACTATTTGTTGCTTTATAACACCATGACTCCCCAATCACCAGTTTTTTATTGTTAGCATCTGCTACGGAATCTATTTTAAAAGCAATATCATTTATATAATTGAAGTGAGGCGGATATATGTGATAATCAATGTAGTCAACATTTGTTAGCGTAGCAATTTTTTCAAAAAAGTTATAATCGTCCCATGTTCCGGCACCGGCACCGAGCAATGTCGCACCGGTATTTAGATTTGTGATAAAATAATTGACAAGCGAAATGGTGCTGTCAACACTATAGTCAATTAGATTATATAGATTGTATTCTTGTGTCTGTGGCTCCATTTCCAATGTCAGGTAGTCAGGTTGCAAGGAGTCTATAATGGTCTGCATCATTTGTAATTTTTCCAGTTTAAATCGGGCGATTTCGAGAGAATCATTCGTGAAAATATTATTGTCTGGATTGAAGTAGTGTTTTTCAATATCGCTGGTCAGTTTTGGTTCTCCAAAAACAGAATCAACGAAAGCTGCTTGACAACCTATAATTAATTTGAATCCTTTTTGTTTTATTTTTTGACAAACAGTCACATAAAAATCTAGGTAGTATTGTGAGTTTGTAAAGGAGTCAACTAGCATTGGATATTGGAGTGTCACATCAACAGCTTTATATCCTAAAGTGTCAAATGCCATTAACATAGTGTCAATTTTGGCATAAAGTGCATTTTGATAAACGGGTATAGGATAAGGGAAAGCAGTATCAGGTGTAAATAACGCGTAACCTCTATTGCTGTTTGCAAGCATTAAATTTCCTGCAAAGTCTGTACAATAGAGGTGGTTGTCCCAACGGTTCAGAATTTCGTTGTTTATCTGATTGAGTTTAAATGTTAGTTCAACTTTTGCCGTGTCCCATTGTGGTGGCACTTGTGCTTTAACTTGCGAAGAACATAGTAGGAAAACAATTCCGAAGAAAGTAATAATCTGCTTCATATGTCTTGATTTAATGATTTGTCATTTGACTACAAATAATGCTTAAGGTTTAATATGTGTTGCCGCTAACGCCACAATATGTTGCGTTTTTAGTTGTTTAAGACTACCAAAGTAATGAAATTTTGTAAAAACCCCATTTAGCAGAGAAGGAAATAAGTAAAAATAAAACTTAAAAATCCCTACAAGCAAAGTTGAAATTTGCCACCAACAAGTACGCACCTACAAAATGAATGGAGCAAACCACCTAAGCCGCAAAAAGCAGAACAGTTAGCAACAAAAAAATGCAATATATTGAATGTTAGGTGCTTTTATTTTAAAGCCAACGCCTCAAAATCCGAAGGGGAAAAAGTAACTAAGTAACGCGTACGAGTGTAGCAGAAAAGCAGCTTAAAGGTCAGCCCGAAAGAGGGAAAAACTACGAGCATAGCAGCAATACCACAGGAGCAACAGAGCGTAAAAAAAGTTGGTTAGCTTACCAATAGGAAAAATAGTGCAAACTGTTTGGTACAAACTTTTAGAAACCACCAAAAGCAAACGCTATCGAAAACTGTAAGCCATAAGTAACTAAACTATTTTTGCGTAAAGAAAGCAGAGAAGAATCATCATCTCTCGCTCCGAAAGTATCAGATAAAGGGCTTTTCTTTTTTTAAGGAAATGACAAAGTTAAAAAACTAAAGGAGAGAATAAGAAATTGCACCTAACGTTGGCAATATGGCATGAAGCGGATTACGAGCGATTCACTATTAAACCGTGACAAAATTGAAACGGGCTACCCCCCTCCAATTAAGCACTTTACCGCTTTTTGCTATATTGCGTGTTGTAACCAGTTTTTTTTGTTTTTTTCATTCCAAATAAAAATCTCATTGTATTATTCGGTCGAATAAATAGATGATATATAAGTACACAGATTGAAAAACAAACTAAAAGTAAAAATACATATTTAAACGCTGTATTATCTGGTGTTTGAACAACATAAAAGCCAATAACAACAATAATGGTCTGATGAAGAATATAGAACGGATAGACAGCCTGATTACAATAGGCTAATAAATTACTTTTTTTATTTAAATATTTTTTACCATATCCTAAACTAGTTAACACCCATGCCCAAGCATTTAAATTTATTAGAGCAATGAAAATGTAGGTTTGAGGTTTTGTTATCCAATTATCCCATAAATCGAATGGTTCCCAACCATTCCACCTAATTATATTGATGAAAAGAATTAGTAAAAAAGCAGTTCTTAAGTAGAACCGTCTTTTTCGCTCAATTTGCTCAAGAATAATTGGGAATTTATACATTAATACTCCAATAAAAACAAAAAATATAAAGAACGAATGTCTTGCCCAATCGTTAATCAAATCGTGCGTAGTTTCAAATCGAGTTGCTAAAAAAGTATAAGGGATTATAGCTAAAAAAATAATTGGAATTATTGAGTAATCTTTATTAAAAAAAAAGTCAAGTTTATTTCGTACATTCTTTTTACTGAGATATACTGATAATGGTATTGATAAAATATTATAGCAGAATAAATAAGGGATAAACCAAAGATGTAACCAATGAAAATTACCATTTGGATACCACTTGAACTCTAAAAAAGTTTGATAAAATTCGAGATAATTGAAATCTATTCCTTGTAATTTTCGTTCAAAATAGATTTGAGGTGCAACCAACAAAAACGTCCATATCACAGTTGGGATAATTAGTCTTTTAAATCGTTGATAAAAAAAATGTCTTTGATTCATTTTTTCAAGAAGTATGGCAGAAACAAAACCTGAAACAAGAAATAACAAAGGCATTCTAAATGCGGACATCCAATAGTTTAGTTCCATTAAAACATTGCTTGATGAAACGTCTTTAATATGCCAGTCATTTTCCACTACAAAAATCATGTTTACATGAAATATGAACATCATTAAAATTGCAATAACTCTTAGGAAGTCTATATAGTAGTATCTGTTTTTCATCATATTTAGGCTGGTAAATTAGATGTATGACGATTTAAGTCGGTAAATGTTACTGGTGATGTCAAATTGGTTACAACGGTGAGTATATGGCAAGTAGGCGATTGCGGACTTCAAACCTATCAAACCGAGATGAAGTTGAAGCGGGCTACAACCGTTGAATTTACTACTATTTCGCCTATTTGCTATATACATTGTTAGCGGCTGCACTTATTTTTCAATTATTATTTTTCGTGTTAAATAACCATACTCTGTTTCAATTTTTATTAAGTACAAACCATTTTGTAAGTCTGGGAGATGTAACTGATTGGAATTACTTTCGCGCAAAATTATTTTGCCAGTCATATCAATTATTGAAATCATTTTTATAGACTCAGAAGTTTCAATGTTAATGGTATTTTGTGCAGGATTTGGGTATATAAAAATTATTGGAGTAAATGTGTTCTCATCAATTCCTGTTGTTAAACAAATACTGTCAATTCCTTCACTTGTATAAAGACCAATAGGCGAAAGATGAAATTGAAACATATTTTGGTAACCAGTCTGTGCTCCAAGATTTAGAATTTGTCCAGGCGGCATTGAGTAATGTGTAGCGGAATCATAGGTTAATTGTCCAAACATTACATTTGGCCAATGAAATTGTACTAACTCTATTTTGGATTGTTGTGATAAATTTACCATTGCCTTAACGAAAAGAGTATCAATTGAAACCCAATAATCGAATACGTCTCTCGAGTAAATTAGTTGACTGGTTGCCACAGGTTGATTGATGTTGGTCATCTCACTATTTGTTGCTTTATAACACCATGACTCCCCAATCACCAGTTTTTTATTGTTAGCATCTGCTACGGAATCTATTTTAAAAGCAATATCATTTATATAATTGAAGTGAGGCGGATATATGTGATAATCAATGTAGTCAACATTTGTTAGCGTAGCAATTTTTTCAAAAAAGTTATAATCGTCCCATGTTCCGGCACCGGCACCGAGCAATGTCGCACCGGTATTTAGATTTGTGATAAAATAATTGACAAGCGAAATGGTGCTGTCAACACTATAGTCAATTAGATTATATAGATTGTATTCTTGTGTCTGTGGCTCCATTTCCAATGTCAGGTAGTCAGGTTGCAAGGAGTCTATAATGGTCTGCATCATTTGTAATTTTTCCAGTTTAAATCGGGCGATTTCGAGAGAATCATTCGTGAAAATATTATTGTCTGGATTGAAGTAGTGTTTTTCAATATCGCTGGTCAGTTTTGGTTCTCCAAAAACAGAATCAACGAAAGCTGCTTGACAACCTATAATTAATTTGAATCCTTTTTGTTTTATTTTTTGACAAACAGTCACATAAAAATCTAGGTAGTATTGTGAGTTTGTAAAGGAGTCAACTAGCATTGGATATTGGAGTGTCACATCAACAGCTTTATATCCTAAAGTGTCAAATGCCATTAACATAGTGTCAATTTTGGCATAAAGTGCATTTTGATAAACGGGTATAGGATAAGGGAAAGCAGTATCAGGTGTAAATAACGCGTAACCTCTATTGCTGTTTGCAAGCATTAAATTTCCTGCAAAGTCTGTACAATAGGGTTGGTTGTCCCAACGGTTCAGAATTTCGTTGTTTACCTGATTTAGTTTTAAAGTCAGTTCAACTTTTGCCGTGTCCCATTGTGGTGGTACTTGTGCTTTCAAAAGATTAGTGATTAAAAGGAACGCGATTAAAAAGACAGTGATAATTATTTTCATAAGTTTTAGTTTTAAGCTATTCGTTTAGTAATTTTTAGTATCCTCTTACACACCCCTTGTAAGTGTCTATTGTGTATTTTTCAAGTATTGGTTCTCGATTTTCTACTAACTTTACCAATTCCAAGTAAATGGATTTGTAAGTAGTCGTATCAACCATAATCACGGTCATATATTGTTGTGTGTACATACTCTTATTTAGATTTATATACTTCCAATTCAATTTCGATCAGAAATTCTGGTATTGCTAATTCCTTTAAACCAATCCAAGAACCTGTCGGAAAATGTTTTTTATAAATTTCATTTCTGTATCCAGCTTTTTTAAGAAACAATGGCATATTGGTCGTAAAAATGTTTTCTACAACTACATCATCAAATGTGCAATCGTAATGTTTTAAAATCTTTCCTAAGTCCGAGTAACAGTTTTTCATTTGCTGTTCCAAGTCGCCTATTGCAATTGGATTTCCCTCATCGTCCATACTCACAGCTCCTGAAATTTTAATGTAATTACCAATTTTTACGGCATGAGAATATCCAATTGCTTTTTCAACTTTGGGATGTAACAAATAGTATTCTGGTTTATTTGATTCATCTAATATTGCTTTTTCGGATTTTTTCGCTTCTTCCTTTTGTTTTTGCACGCAACTTATTGTAATAAAATTCATTACGATAAACATTGTAATTAAGAAAAGTTTATTTATTTGTTTTTTCATGATAAAAAATGTTTACTGTAAAGTATTGATAGTTTGATGCTTTTTTTTATTACACACTTAAAATATGTTTTACCCTTATCTATTAAAAATGCTATTTTTCATTATGACACATTACAGATTCAATCCCGAAAAAGTTATTTATGTAATCAATAGTAATTTTGGATTCGGCAGCGATATCGCTTCCTAACACTCCATTTGATTTTATAAAGACAACTCCCTTTGATGGAAGCGTTTTTATGTCGTTAAATTGAAGCGAATACTCACCCAAATGAAGCACTAAATGAGGAAGTATTTTTCGCTCAAGCTTTTCAAAACCACCAGCAGAACCAATCATCTCTTTTTTCGTTTCTATAGATTGTGACTCTAGTTTAGGAAAAATATTCTCCGTGATGGAACTTGTACGTGCTCCTGTGTCCAGTCCGAAATAAAGCAGAACACCGTTTTCAGAAACCAATTCAACAATTGGATAACCCAACCAGAAAAAGTTAGATTTCAAGTCTTCTTTTCGCAGAGGTTTATTGATGATTATTTCATGGTGCGCATAATCAATTTCAAGATACATATTTTTAATGGCGTTCCAGCCAATAATACCGTCAATTTTGACTATTGTAAACAATCCCAGCAACTTAAACTCCAACTCACTTTTATCAATAATAATAGCTGGATGATTGCATATTTGCAAACCGCCAATGCTAAGTGAATCAATTATCGCAGGTAAAATTGATACTTGTTTACTGGTGGCAGTACCTGCTGTAGTGGTTTCGTTACCAATTTGTTGAATGCCGCATTCTGTCGCAACTTCTGAAGAAAGTACGCTCAATCCGGCACCTGTGTCAATCCAGAAACTGAATTTTTTTTGATTTATCATAACAGAAACTACAGGAGTTCCAGTTTTACTGATGGAAATTGGTAACTTTACTTTCTGTTCAGGAAAATGATATTCTTCTTTAGCAGCCGATCTGAAGGCGTTTATCAGAACGTTCTCATCCAACAAACCGCTGTCTATAGCTGGGGAATTCTCCTTGTAGGAATACAATTGCTGAAATTTACCTGAATTAAACAGGAGATTAGGGTAAATTTTTGCGGAATATTCTTTGACCATAGGGTCATACGCTGAATCAATTAGAACTTTAAAAATTTCTTCTGCCTTTTCATTGCAACCATTTCTTATTAACTCCAATCCCTTACCAAAACGAATCAGATCAATGTCAGAAGATAAACCTTTTAATATATCCACATCAGTTTGCATATCCATTAAAGAGCTCCAAGCATCTTTATATGCCGAATGGATGACGTTTGGTTGACCTTTAGGATTTTTCATAACTTGCAACTTAGTAGAAGAAGATATACAGCCATAAATCAACAAAACGGATATTACAAAAAACGCCGTCATCAACTTGAGAAATAGTCTATGTATCATGTTTGATTTCATCTTAAAAAAAACTGTCCCATTAAAATCTAACAAAGCTCAATTCACAAATTTTAATGGGACACTTGTAATATATTTAGTTGATTAATACATATTTATAGCTGTTGTAATTGAAAAATCCTTAACCTTCAAACAACAATAACCATTATTCTTTTTCAAGGTTCATTTCAAAAAACTTATTCCAATTTTCACCATCCATTGAAATTTCTCCTACTTCATTCCAGATATTTTCCTTGGAAAAGTCTTCGGTAAACCTAATAATGCTTCCTTTTCTTGGCCCATCAAAAGACCATTGTATTATTTTATCTCCTTTTTGTTTAAGAATAGTTTCCATCCTTCCACCGATTGGTGAAATGGATAACATAGTGACACATTTTATATTTGGATTGAATGTGATTAGCCCGAATGCTTGGTGAATAACTTTTTCGGTAACACCAGTACTATCTATTGCGTGACCAATACCTTCAATAAGTAAAACGTTTCCACTTATTTTTGAAGTTACATTTTCGTGCTGTGAAAAATTCTTTACTACTTGGTCTCTACCTACAATCCAACCTTTACCAACCCAAGAACCTGACATAAAGCTGAGCTGATTAACATTGTAAATTGAATCAGTCTTCATTATTGTTTGAGAGAAACTTGTACTAATAACGGTTAATGATAAAATACATATAAAAAACAATTTCATATTACCTCCTTTTTGATTTATATAAATACAAAAATAGAGGAGGTTAAGTTATTTTTTATTGTAAAAAAACGTCAATCTGGAATTTCAATATTGATTAAACTATGATAGTCTTTAAAATTAGAAGGGGATATTCGCATCTTTTTCTTAAAATCGTTGACGAAATGTGCATAATCGTAATAATCATAATCATATATCGCTTTAACAAGTAGTTGTTTATCTATTAAAACGTTAAGCCATAGATTACGTAATCGTAAATTGTTTGCAAATTGTTTCATCGTTAATCCAGTAACTTTCTTAAATTTTTTTTGAATTACTCTAACCGAATAAGGTATATTTTCAATAACATTTTTAATTGTCATGCCTTGGCTTAGATTAATACAAATATATTTAACTAAATCATCTTGGTATATTTTAAAAGAATTGAAAAAAATCACTAATCTACTTTCAATTATATTTATATTTGATTGAAGATCATGTGTATTTATATTCTCAAATAAAGTAATAAGATTTTGTGGTGCATCGGAAGTTTTGTTTAGAACCTTTTCTTTTATAAAAAAATCCGAATCAATTTCAATCCAAGGCAATAGTCTTACTCCGAAATAGATAGAACCTGAATATATTTCTTTCTCAAACTTTACATTATGCGGACCTAATAATCTTACACCTTTGTAGTAAGGTTGATCTATCATAACAATTGAAATCGAATTTTCGGGGAAAGATTGATGTAAAATAGATTTTTTTTGTTTACCTTTTTTAGGTATTTCAAATATCCAATAATTTAACACAAAACTTTTTAATTTTTCGGAAGGTAAATATTCTGAATATTTCATGTTGAATAATTTTGAAGTGTTGCCGCTAAGGTCAGTATATGAAAAGTAGGCGGTTTTGAAGCTCCAAAATCTCAGTTAAGCAAGAACTTTGATAAAAGCCAAAAGATTTGAATTTATCACTATTCCGCCTATTTTTTATATACCCTGTTACCTGCTCGCTTTATTTTTCTTATGGTTTTGGTATTTCTTCAACTGTAAGTTTATTTCCACTTTTGTCAAGATAAGTTACTGTCATTTCAATCATATGAGTCGTCCATTTTTCTACACCAGCTTCTGCTGCTTGTTGGCAGAATGTTGGATAGTCTGTCTGCCCTTGTTGGTGAATTGAGATAGCGTTCTTCAAATTTTCAGACGAGCTAATGTCACTGACTTTCATTTCTGGATATTTTGATGCTCCATCAAGCGTAAAATCATTTTTACCGTAATATTTTGTTCGTCCGTCTGAAACAAAGTTATCATAATGAGTTACTCCAATACTTTTTAAGTCTTGCACAAATTGAGGAAAATCAGCTCCAGTTTTAACTTTTCCAAATGCTTCGTGAATTTGTTCTATTGTAAACATATTTTATAATTTAACTCTAATTTATATTAAGTTTTCAGTTAGTTCAGCTTGCAGATAACGGTCTCGTGTATGTGACGTTGCCAGCTTTTGCTGGTAATGAACATCATACACATTGTTGAACTAAGTCGCCTTTAGGGCGACGGTATTCAAATTTGGCAAAAAATTTCCATCTGTATAGATTAATTAATAATAAAAATCACAACAGA
>ERZ795057.3213-NODE-3213-length-11406-cov-6.197868_pt1 | contig 11406 bp, 19 predicted proteins | sample MGYA00375141_ERZ795057 | MGnify/ENA primary metagenome ERZ795057 (study PRJEB30186, sample SAMN05720163) | activated sludge metagenome | isolation source: Anaerobic digester | place: Hong Kong | collected 2015-01-26 ... | reverse complement strand
GTTCCACGGTGTCTCCTTCCTGGAGATTCTGAAATAATAATGCCCTCGTGGAGGAATTGGCAGTCTCGCCAGATTTAGGATCTGGTTCCGCGAAGGAGTGTGGGTTCGAGTCCCACCGAGGGCACTAATAGGATTGAGACGGAGGATGTATTTGGATATCCAATTAAGTCCGGCTGAAAGCCCCGAAAGGGAGATATAAGGTAGCAATCTTATTAATTTGCCCGGGTGTCGTAACTGGTAGCCGAGACAGACTTAAAATCTGTTGGTCCTTTGAGGCCGTGTGGGTTCGAGTCCCATCCCGGGCACAAACACATTAATTTTTAATATTATGGGGTACAAAGAAGATTTTAAAAGAAGAGAATTAGAACACGAACTTCAGGGTGAAGATCGTGAGTACTATGAATCAATGACGCCTGAAGAAAGAAGAAAGGCTATAATTGAAGAAGCTAAAGCTCAGGCATACAGAGATGCAAATCCTTGGCCTGTAAGAAAAAAGGAATAATCGGTCCGTTCGTCTAGGGGCTAGGACGCCAGGTTTTCATCCTGGTAACAGGGGTTCGATTCCCCTACGGACTACGACATTAAAATCACAAAAATGAATAAATTCAAAATCGGAGATAGAGTTTATAAGCCAAAGGGCTACAAATTCCCGGGTATCATTGTTGCAGTTTTTGAGAATACAGCAGGCGAAATTAGGCTTGTTGCAGAAATGATTGATAATGGAATGCTCCATATCTTTACCGAATCCCAGCTTGAACTTGAAGATTTAAATAATTCTTAAAACCTTTTAGTATTGAGGCCATATTAATAATTTATACTTTATCTTTATGAATATAGATCGAAAAACTTTTTCTTCTGAATATGGATTTATAGATTATCATTATTCTATAGAGCCGGACTACCCTAACGGTATTTTAATCTTTATGGGGAGCCTTGTTTATAAGCAATATCGGGGTATGGGAGTTTTTAAGAAAATGGTATTAGATCTATTTGATAAATTTCCATTGGGCACTGAGGTTCATGTATGCCTAGCAACTCATTATCTAGTTTCTTTTTTTGAAAGAATGGGATTTGAGAGAGTTGATGAAATAGAGTATTGGGGCCAGATGTCAAATACAATTAATTTAAAAGGAAAATTAGAATAGTTATGGAAAGGATTAAAATCGAGGAAACTAAAACAACCCCTCTGGTCTTATTTGACGGGGATTTAGGTATTCTTAGAATCACTGGAAGGTGTATTCCCGAATATCCGGAAGATTTCTTTGAAGTTATTTTTAAAGGAATTAAACAATATTTCGTGGATCATAACAGATCGCTTGAAGTTACTATGGATTTGGAATATTTTAATACCTCCTCTTCCAAAAAGATATTTGAATTATTTAAATCTCTCAAGGGAAAGGATGTTAGAGTTATCTGGATGTTTGAAGAAGGGGATCTGGATATGCAGGAAGCAGGGGAGGATTACCAGTCCATGCTTGAAGGAATGAACTTTAAGGTTCAAGAAAAACCTGAATAATCTTTTAACGATATTTTAACGGAAAGAGTGTTTTTATATTGAAAACTTTTATTATATTTGCATTATAATCATTACAAAAAACGTTCTTTAAAATACTGAAAAAATTAGCTATGCGTGAATAGCTATCACAATGAGAGTTGGTTCGCCCATACTCAACGTGAAGAGATAATGATCCGCAAGGGTCAAAAGGGGTAGGTCCTCAGCCTGCCCGCCAGCAATGGTCAACTTACGCAAGCACCGACTAGGGATCGCCTGGGTCCCCCTTCCGCAAGGGAGGCAGTTGGTAAGCGATGAGTAGCTCTTCGGAGCGAATTTGGGTCCTTTGGCAAGGATATGGTGAGGCATACCTATGGTAACATAGGCTCACCAAAATAGGCTGACTCCCGTCCCAGAACGTGTCAAACATTGTGAACGATGAAGGTTAAGGTGTAAGAGATCTGTCAGAGCCCTTTGGAGGGTAAAGGCTAATTTCTAATGTTAGTGGTTAAGGGCTTACTACCCGGTATCGCGAAACATGGCACAGTAGGGACCACCAAAACCCGAAACGCAGAGTCGGTTGAGTATTATGTCTTTCAAAAGAAGATGTAGCTTTGGCCAAGCGCCGACTCCGAGGAACATAATTTTAGATTAGCTCAGTGTAGAGCAATTGCCTTTTGGAGCAATGGGTCGGCGGGTCACACCGTCATCTATATAAATAATTCATGTAAACGCAAAGACTTGGCCAGTCAGAGAGAGAAAATCGCTTAACCCTCCGCCCTTCGGGGAACGGAGGATCCTGAAGCTCGCAAGGTGGATGGATTTGATGGAACTCAACGCCTAGTCTCTTAGCGGGGACGAACGGGACGCAATCTCGGGGAAGAGACGAACATCGAGTATCTCGCTGGCGATAGTGGTACAGCCTACACTATAAACAAGGCAGCGATGCTGGCAGACTCCCTCAGTGGGGGTGGATAAGAAGAGAACCAAGGGCGTAGCAACCTACGGATAATGCTTCAAAGGTGCTGGTACAAAAGGCGTAATCTCAACCTTTTACCGCTGTTAGCAATTAGGGCTAATGGGGTTCGATCCCCTAAACAGTGCAAAAAGACGTTCTTTAAAATATTAATTGAGCACGGGTTTGGGGGCTTTTCCTGTTTAATAAAGGCCCGGTTTTCACGCTGCCAGTTTTTCCTCAAAAATCTGGTGTACCGTATTCCTCCACGGAAGGGGATCCAGCTATGGAGGAAATAGCAGTTTTTGACTATAAGTTTTTCTATAAAAACTTAACAGACCGCCGAAATGCTTCCAGGTCTATAAATAGAAGTTTTGCACCTTCTTATGGGAATTAAAAGATTAGGGCTCTACGCGTGGGGCCCTAACTCTTTTATTAGGAATATATAAATTGTATATGCCCTCGTGGCGGAACAGGTAGACGCGCTAGACTCAAAACCTAGTCCTTTACAGGGTGTGGGCTCGAATCCCACCGAGGGCACTTTTTAAAGAGATATATATAAAAATATATCTCTTTTTTTATGGACATAAATTTTAAACAAGGGAAAGCTTATTGGGAATCTCTATCTTTTGATGAACGAATTTCTATTTTAAGAGATGGCGAATTTTTCGAGGGCTTTGCTAATTATATTTGGGAATACCTGATTATGTTAGTTCAAATATATGTAAGCAGAAGAGCTAAAGAAATAAATTATCGATATGAGAGCTAAAAGAGTTAATGAAAATATCTCTTTTGAAAGGGATCAGGAACCTAAGAAGTCATTGAAAATAGGATCCGGTCGATATAAATATCCTCCCCAAGATATAGAATTTTCTTCTGGATCATCGGATTCAGGAACTGCAAAGATAAGCTGTAGAATAAAGGGCCTTCGACCTAGATGGTATGGAATGTGGTATGGATCTGGAGATTTTTCTGGATTACTTAAAAATGAGATGGTAGAATTTCTAAATTCGCCAGAGATTAAAGATCTATTTGCTCAGAAGCTTAATAAGGTCTTTGGAGTTAATGAAGCTCAAAATTTCGAAAGAGGTCAAGATCCGAAAAAATCGATGGGACTTGGAATAAATGATTATGAGGACTATGTAAGGATGAAACTCAGAGAGAAGTATCCGGAGGAGGATATTCAGGATCTTGAAATCAGATTCTGGGAGTCCTTTTATGATGGATTCCAGGATGAAAAAGGATATGATGTAGCAGAGACTATGATGGATGTATTAAAACATACACCTCTTGAATTTCAGATGGAATTTATTCAGGGGGATATAGAGATGTTTTTCCAAATGATGGATGAAGAAGATGAAGGCTAAAAAAGTATATGAATCTATAGGCTTTCAAAGAGGAAGGGATCCTAAAGAGACATTATCATTAGGTCAATGGAGAGATGGATATGTGGTTGAATTTCCCGGAGAATATGAAGATCTCCACATGGGAATACGTCGTTATATTGAATTCAATAATTATGAATGGGCTAAAAAGGAATTTGATCCAAAACAAATTCCTCAAACAGAAGTAACTCCTGCTATTGAAGACGAAATTTCTCTATTGCCGGTTCTTTCTTTTAAAGGCTATATGAATTCAGGAAATATGATAGGTCTTTTAGATGATTGGCCAGAAGATTTTAAATACAGGGAAATTCCCTTTGTTGCAAATGTTCTTGAAGAAGATGATCGTACTTTTCTAGTAGACCCTGAAGGATTTCCTTATGCAAGATATATTACTGAATTGATATGAGAGCAAGAACTGTAAATGAGGCGGTAGACTTTGAAAGAGGTATAGATTCTAAAGAGGCTATAGGCATTGGTATGATGCATCAAATTAAACGTTGGATTGAAACTGAAACTAAATATAAACCTATAGATAAAGATCTTTTATGGATTTGCGCCCGACACGGTAAAGTAGATTTCGTAAAGTATCTTCTCAAGAAAGGCTATGATGTACATGCAGAGTATGATATAGCTTTACGAAGGACAAGTGAAAATGGGCATACTGAAATCGTTAAGCTCTTGTTAGATGCAGGTGCAGATGTACATGCAAATAATGACTATGCTTTACGATGGGCAAGTGCTAATGGACATATTGAAGTCGTTAAGCTCTTGTTAGGTGCAGGTGCCGATGTACATGCAGAGTATGATGCTGCTTTACGATTTGCAAGTGCTAATGGGCATACTGAAGTCGTTAAGCTGCTTAGAGATCATATCGCTAAAGAAAATAAATCAAACAAGATTGTTAAAGAAAGTATAAATGAGGCGGTAGACTTTGAAAGAGGTATAGATCCTAAAGAGGCTATGGGCATTGGTAATAAGGGGATTCAGATAATTAATAAGCTGGATCGCTTAGCAAAAAAATATGGATTAGTTCCTGCTGAATTTGGTCCCGAACATGAGGAGGAGGCTGTGATTAATATCCGAAGATGGGTTCTTCCTGATATTGAAAGCGATGACGATGTGGAAGTTCATCTATATAGAGAGCAGGTTTTGCCAGATAATCCTGATTATTGGGAAATATTCTTTTCATCCCCTTCGGGAATCAATGGAAATGATGCTGTTGAGGACTGGTTGGATGATGAACCCTGGAAGGACTATTTTAGTATAGAGGGTCCTTATGAAGAGGAGAACGAAGAAGATTACGACGAAGAAGTCGACATATGGAGTGAATAGATGACATTTTGTCACCTTTTAAAACTCGGAGCAGTATTCGTCATATATAATATGTCTATGCACTTATTAATTATTATTAACTAAATTCAAGCATTATGAAATAGGTACGTCCTAAATTAGTAGTTATCACCAGAAGGGATCTTTCCCCTGGTTCCCAAGCTGTTCAGGCAGCACAAAAAAATTTCGGATATATAGATAAAGAAATATCCGAAAAAATGAATTATTCTAAAGTATATGAATCCCTTATATCTAATGCTCAATTAGAAGATAGAAAGAAACATCAAGGGATTTATTATGAAAATCATCATATTATTCCTAAAAGTATAGGCGGTAGTGATTCCAAAGACAATCTAGTTTTATTAACTGCTAGAGAACACTTTATCTCCCATAAAATTTTATTTTTATTAAATCCGGATAATGAATCCCTAATAAGGGCTTTTCATATGATGTGTCGTTCCGGTAATGGGAATTATGTAGTCTCATCCAGGGATTATGAATATTCCAGAGAGCTATTAAGTAAAATCCAAAGTAAAAATAGAAGGGGTAAGAATAATCCTATGTATGGAAGAAAGGTTTCAGAAGAAACTAAAAAGAAATTAAGTATAGCAGGAGCTGGAAGAAATCATTCGGACGAATCCAAAGAAAAAATGCGAATTAGTAAATTAGGAAAAAATAATCCATTTTATGGAAAACCCAGCCCCAATAAAGGAAGATTGCAACCCTGCTCCGAAGAGATGAAAATTAAATTAAGCGAAGCTGCAAAAAAAGTTCCAAAAAAAGAATGCGAATACTGTCATAAGGTAATAGCACCTCATAATTATTCTAAATATCATGGAGAGAAATGTAAATTAAATCCTATTAATATGACCTAGATTAAAGAAAAATTGTACGTTATAGTTAGATCAGATTTAGCTATTCCGCAAATAATGGTTCAAGCTTCTCATGCAGCAGTTGATTTTCAGCATCAGCATCCTCAGATTTCTAAAGATTGGAATTCTAATTCCAATTATCTTATTATTCTTTCAGTTGAATCCGAGGAAATTCTCAAAAGGTATATTTATAAATTTCAGTTAGCTGGTTTATGTCATGTTGTGTTTAGAGAACCAGATCTTGGCAACTCTATTACTGCGGTCTGCGTTCAACCTTCTGAAAAGACTCAGAAGATTGTGTCTCACTTACCCCTTGCATTAGGGGAGTATATTAACGAACCCTTAACGAAGGTTCTAAATTAAAATAATTAAATTTACTGCTATGGAAGAGACATAGATTATACGGCCGCCTTAATGATTATTTCTTTGTTTGAAAAAGTGCGGGAAACCGCAAAAACTCGTTTGTAAAAATGTATAACTAAAAAAAGAAATAATCATGGAAACAATAATTGTAAAAACCGACGTAAAAAAATTAAGAGAAGATATCAAAGCACTTGTTGAAGAACAGAAATTCCTTAAAGATCAGAGAAAGACTGTCTATAACAAGTTAGAGAGAAAAATAGATCCCTGGAGAGCAACAATGGATCATGCATATAATAGGAATGAATTATCTATAATGTATGCAGCATTATTAGTCTTAAAAGGATGGTCTATTGATGAAGCAGCAAAAGCTCATATCTCAAAGAAAGAAGAATATGTATTTAATCAGAATAAGGAGAAAATCCAAAAGTTGATTGAGGCATATAAAGAAAAAGAAGAGTAATTAGAAAAATTATTAAGCGAAACCCCAAACTGAAGATTTTTGATTTCGAATTTTCAATATATAGAATAAAAAATGAAATGTAAAATCTGTGGTTTGGGGTTTAGCTCCTTAAAATCTTTAGCATATCACACTAAAAAGAATCATTTCTTATCTTTGATGGATTATTATATAAAATATGAAAACCTTGAATCTGAAAAATGTATTATATGTGGAAAACCTGCTATTATTCGCAGAGGAATAGAATTTCAAAAAACATGTGGTTCCGAAGAATGCAAATCCCGCGTTAAAAAAGAAATATGGTCAGATGAAAAAAGAAAAATCCAATCCAAAATAGTTTCTAATTCCATAAAAAAACATGGATGGTCAAATACTTATAGAGGAGGGGAATCTGATCCTGAAATTCAATTCAAAAAAATAATATCCAAATATGATTTAGAGGTATTTCAATTTTATAAGGATAGGGAATTTGGCAGACTTTTTGAAATTGATTTCGCAATCCCCTCATTAAAAATAGGATTTGAAATTAACGGAAACCAACATTATGATGGCGATGGTAATTTGAAAAAATATTATCAGGATAGACATAATATTATAGAATCTAAGGGCTGGAAATTAATAGAAATACACTATCTAAAATGTTATAACAATGATTATATAGAATCAATAATTAGTAGATCTACAAAAGGAGGAAAAATAGATTACGAAAAACCCATATTAAAGGGAAATAAATTAACAAAAAAATTATCCCAGAAAAAATTATTAAAAAGGAAGGAAAATAAAAAAACTAAAGAAGAATGGATTAATAAAAGAATGGATATCATTATTAATTCTGATATAGATTTTTCAAAATTAGGATGGGTTAATGAAGTATCAAAGTTATTAAATATTTCTCATACTTCGGTTAAGAAATTTATGGAAAAGTATATGTCAGATTTTTACAAAGAAAAGTGTTTTAAAAGGGTTAATAGTTCAATTGGTTAGAATGCGAATCTCTAAAATTCGAGAAGCGGGTTCGAGCCCCGCTTAACTCGCTAATATGATTAGATACGGGTTCGAATCCCTCACGGATCACGAATATATAGAATATGTCAGGAGATCCTTTAGACGATGTAACGAGAATTGATTGGGGCAACACTTATGACACAACTGCTTCAACAGATATGGATAGCTATTCTACGGCTACTTATACAGTTACATATTCCTATTCCTATTATCAATCAGAGGAATATCTTAAGAAGATAAAGGAACTTATCCGAAAATCTATTATTAAGGCCATGAAAGATACGTGGCATGAAAAACGTGGAGAGTTTAAGCCCCTTCCAAAATTAAGGCCATCTACTCAATTAAGAGGGGTTTGTCTTAATGGACGAGGTTGGGCTTAGAACTTTTAGTCCTGAATTAATATAAATAATCAAAAATAATATGGAAAATTTAACTAAAGAGAGTTTTATAGAGAAAGTATTCGATTTTGAAAACGAAAAAGATTGGAATTTCAAAGGCGAACTTCCTGCCATTATTGATTTCTGGGCTCCTTGGTGCGGTCCTTGCAAAATGATAGGCCCTGTTCTTGAAGATCTTTCAAAAGAATATGAAGGAAAAATAGATATCTATAAAATTAATGTAGATGACGAACATGAGTTGGCAGGAGCTTTTGGTATCCGAAGCATTCCCACTCTTCTTTTTATCCCTAAAGATGTACAGCCTCAGATGGTATCTGGTGCTCTTCCAAAAAGTGCTTTTGAAAAAATCATATCAGAAGTCTTTCATATTTAACAGGGATTTAACAACTTAGGTGTTTTATATTAGGGAACTTATCCTTATATTGGCTTTACAAAACTAAACATTTTATTATAAACTAAAATTAATATTTGAAAAAGAACGTTCTGCTCTAACTATTGCAGAGGTAGAAGCTCAGATGAAAGCTATTACTCCAGGACTTATTGAAGCTCTTGTCTCTTCGAATGATGTAAGATTGGCCGATACTCTTGCTCGTAATATCAAGGAGCAAAGAGGTGGAGGCCTTGGAGAACTATTCGGAGGTGGCAAAGGAGGATGGGAAGGAATTCTCGAAACTGTTAAAGGAACACCCCTTTATGACAGGCTCCTTAATATCCACGAAAGCTATAAAAAGCTTAAAGGAGAAGAATAGAAAATAACTATCAAAAATAAAGGAGGATCTTAGATCCTCCTTTTTTATGTAATAACCTTGTGTTGCTATTAATAATTAAAATTTATGACCGCAATGAGGACAGAATTTGAAACTGTCTTTCTTTCTTTTAGCTCCGCAGTTTGTACAATAAACAACCATTTCTTCTCTTACGTATGCCTTTTGAGAGACTGGTAAGATCTTCCATGATTTTTTCCATGTATACCAGGAGTTGAATGAAGTGGAATCATATTCTAAGACCTGATCAGAATGTCCGCCTTTCTCCACTCTTCCTGTTTCCATAGCGGCACAATACTGAACGTTATTAGAATCTGATAGACCATTCATTACATTTGATGTAAGAGTTACGCAATCCGCAGATTTAAATGAGACATCTCCACTGGATTGAATCGTATTACAGTAATAAATGCTAGGATTCTCTACTGTCCATGATGGATTCGGATTCCAATTAGGCGTATATATACCTGTGTTGTAGATTATAGGCTGATTAAATGATTCGGAGAAGAACTCTACCTCAACGTCTCCGTTATCAGCAATTGCTCTTTGTACATTTGGATCATTCTTATCAACTGTGTAGATCTCAAATACAAATTTCTTAGCCTCGTTTATATGCCTCTCAAGAAATACCCTTTCGCCTGGTCTCATAACGATTCCAGACTCAAGATAGTTTCCATTGAGCTTAATCTTAGCTAATACTTTGTAGGTTAGGGGATTGAAGAGTTCTAGTTCGAACTCGTCACCGTCCTTAAGATAAACGGTGTTGCCATACTGTTTTACGCGTTGTCTATTCTTCGTAATAAACACGGTGGGTTCAGTTACCCTTTCATAGTTAACTTTAGTATTCATAATTCCTTACTTTATTTTATTTGAGAATTTATTTGCTGGTATTTCTCCAGCTCAAATGCCTCTAGGACACTAAACCCTCAATCACAAGGTTATTACTTATTATATATCTTCGTTAGTAGAAAGTTCTCTCGCAGTAGGTATGATTTTTATCATTTTCAGAATTTATATATAATTAAAGATATCTTTTTAACGAACTTTTAACAGAAAGGATATTTTATTTGGTAGAACTTTTTATTATATTGGGTCTATCAATAACAAAGACATTTAAAGATTTTGTTGTAGTAAGAAAAGAGTTACTTCGGTTCAGAAAAAATACTCTTTTCAGGTTTCTCAACCAAATTTTGCATTTTCAATAGTTACTAATATGCAAAGCCCGAGAAACCGATTGGTCACTCGGGCTTTTTTTATAACTTAAAAACTAGAAAGATGACAACTGAAATCGTTTTATCGACTATCGAGTACACAGGTAAGGATGCTGCTAACGCAGATTTCTGGAAGAACTGCTATCACGAGGATGAAGTAACCCCGGAGATGAGAATGACTGGAAAACAATGGTATAAGTACCATGTTAAATTTGATGGCCTAAAACCAATTCAGATAACAAAATCTGAGAGGATATAATATGGGAAAGATTCGTGTATTTAAAGTTGGAATTATGTGCTTGTGTGGATCCGGGCAAAAACAGTTTACTGGTACAATAAGAAGTCGGAAAATAGGAACCTCCGAATCAAATACTCGATATCTAGTATCCCCATTAGGCGGTGGTTCATCAAAATGGGTTACTAGAAGAAGCTTGGGATTTTTGGATTGGAAATGGGAAGATCCAAAATTTAATGAATTTGAGGATAAAATAGAATTAGTTGATGCATCTAAAAAAGTATAATTTTGTATATTGTACAACTAATATAATTACCGGTCAAAAATATATCGGTGATCATTCAACGGATAATTTAGATGACGGATATATTGGAAGTGGAAGGCCTTTATTTGAGAATGCTAAGAAAAAATACGGTACTGAAAATTTTCAAAGAGAAATTCTGGAATTCTTCGATACAAAGGAAGAAGCTTATATAGCACAGGAAAAATATATCAAATTATTTAAAACTCATGTTTCTCAAGGCGGCTATAATTTAAATTGGAAGGGGGGAAAGGGTGCTTTAACCCAAGAGATGAGGGATAAGATAGGAAATTTTCATAGAGGAAAAAAACTATCAGAGGAAACAAAAGAAAAGATTGGGAGATATAGAAGAGGAAGGAGGCCTTGGAATAAAGGAATATCCGGAGTAATAAAACATTCGGAAGAATCTAATAAAAAGAAGGGGAGATCTGGAGAATTAAATTCTTTTTATGGGAAAAAGCATTCTCAAGAATCTATCGATAAAATGAGTAATGCTAAGATGGGAGATAAAAATCCTATGCATACTAATAATAAAAAATAATTTCTTTAGTATTAATTTAAACTAATAGTAAAAATGGCAAAGTACAACACAAAAGTGGAACCTGTAGTTAAGAAGACTACAACTCACCAGGGCGGAAC
>ERZ795057.3203-NODE-3203-length-11422-cov-5.728776_pt1 | contig 11422 bp, 9 predicted proteins | sample MGYA00375141_ERZ795057 | MGnify/ENA primary metagenome ERZ795057 (study PRJEB30186, sample SAMN05720163) | activated sludge metagenome | isolation source: Anaerobic digester | place: Hong Kong | collected 2015-01-26 ... | reverse complement strand
GAAGCGATGGTACGTGCTTATGATAAGATAGACAACCAGCAATCAGCCATACTGTTTACACAACTGCTGCAGCAGGCGGCGGATACTGCAGCAGTGTAGTACGCTGGCTGATTCTATCGCGATAGTGACTGCTGATCCGCACAAGCGGGGAGAGGCGAATAACGGGAGGATCCATACCGACAATGCAATAGCCCGCAAAAAGGCATGCACATTGCCGGTATCGGCGAGGCACAACAGCGCTGTCCATATAAGCTTCAGAGCGCGCGGCAAAGCAGTTTAACCCAGGGGTATGCTCTTGTGGGATATCGGAGAGGAAACGGGTTATAGACGCGTGGTATTTGCAAAGTGCCGCGCCGTGGCTGACAAGAGTTTCAGGCATTCCGGCCACAGGGGTTTGGGGTAACGGTCAAGGACGCGGAACGTTTCAAAGCTCATAACTCCGCTGTATTGTATCTGACGGAGTCCGTCGCAGAATCTGTCCCAATCTGCTATGCCCATAAACGGACCCATGTGCTGGTCTTTCAGACCGTCGTTATCATGTACGTGCAGCGTTTTGATCCGATGGCCTAGAATCAGTATTGTTTCGCGTAAATCCTTTGTACACAATATCGCATGACCGGTATCAAGACAGAATGAAAAAAGCTCTTCTCCTGCAATTACGTTTAAGTCATCAATATATTGGCAGGCTTCATAGGGATCGGAGCATACCGATGTAACAATACGGTTATTGTTTTGGGTAAACATATTTTCCAGACAGCATACGACGCCGTATTTTTTCAATGACGGAATCAGGGCGGTGTATAACTCGCGGTTCAGAGACCACTTTTCATCCAGCGTCAAACCGTTCTCATAGGGCAGATATGCCGGGTGAATGATCACATATTTGCATCCTAGAAAGGCGGACGCGGCAATGGCCATATGCAAGGCCTTCATAAGCGTTGCCTGAGCTGGTTTATTTTCCACATAACTGGGGAAGGGTGCATGTATCTGAGCGATTTCAATGTGATAGGTGTCCGCCGCAGCTTTCAACGGACGAAAATAGTCTATAACCTCTGCTTCCGTTTGATACAAGATCCCAAAGCGGGATCCCTCTTTGATCTTTTCGCCTGGAAGCTCATGATCCATGTTGAAATCAATGGCTTCAAATCCAGCGTCAGATAGCATCCGCATTCCTACATCATAACCGAATTGATCCAGTACGTGGGAGGATTGAATTCCAATTTTCATAGGGATTGCCTCCTGTATAAATTTGCCCTGATGCTGCCTGATCTCAAAGGAGATCAGGCAGCATCAGGGTATAGACGCGAGCTGGTTATTCCGTAGTTTGCAGCAGATCGATCACATAGTGAAGATTGGGAATCTCGGCAAACAGCATGTTTTTTACGTGTTTGTCCGGCTGTAGTATATCAGGAACCATAATCACTTTCAGACCTGCCCTATAGGCCGCCTGGACCCCGGTGGGAGAGTCTTCCAACGCGATACAGTCTGCAGGCGCAAGGTTCAAATGATCACAAGCCATAAGATAAATATCAGGTTCCGGTTTTCTCCGCTGGATATTGTCACCGCACAAAATAGTGTGAAAGTAACGGGTCAGACCTGCGTTGTCCAGGTACGGCCTGGCTGTTTGACTGACGGTAGAAGTTGCAACGGCAATTTTATAGTCCTTGGCTTTCAGAAAATCCAGCAGTTCAAATACACCGGCTTTCAAGGGCACCCCGTTCGTTTCGATAAACTGTTCGGTATAGTCAAAGCGCTGTTTGATGATTGGTTCTATATCAAAGGGTGTGTGGATGTGCTGGATAAAATACTGACAAGTATCTTCAAACGACATACCGACCGTTGTTTTGGCAAGATCTTCTGACAAGTCAATGCCAAAGTGTGTAAATGCCTGAGTCCATGTCCGAACCGCAAGATTCTCTGTATCAAATATCACACCGTCCATATCGAAAACGATCCCTTTAGCCATCCTGATATCCTTCTTTCGGTTATTATGGAAATCAAGCATCGACCGATAGGCGGTTATGCCGGGTTTTCTTCAACTTCAAACTGATCCCACGGGATCTGTACGGGCATATTATGGTTGATAACCTGATCAATATGCATGAGCAGAGGGAAATCCGCTTCGCTGATCAGCCCACGTGCCGCCATGCGCTGCACCGCCTGTGCGGTCCGGGTGGCGATGACAATGGACTCCAGCGTAATACCGCTGAGCTGCGCCATCGCGTCCGTGAAAGAAAGACCGTTTCCCAGCAAGGTGCCGATTAAACGTGTGCGACCGCCAAATACGGTTACGTACAGATCGCCGATGCCATAAATGATACTTTCATCATTGCCGCCTGCAATGCGCAGCAGCTTGCGCATTTCCCGTGCGCTTTGCCCAAAGAGCGCAGCCTGGGAGTTGTAGTGTTCCTTTCCCTTCTGCCCTTCCAGTTTCTCGGACAAACCAATCGCAAGTGTCACACCCAGTGCATACGCATTCTTCATGGCTACAGAGCATTCAACACCCGTAATATCAGTCGACAGACTGATATGGTAATATTCTGTGTTCAGCAACGCTTTCAGTTCCCGAAGCACACCGATACTTTCCCCGCAGAAGCATACCTCTGTAGGATCGAAATCCGCCAGTTCATAGCTTGTGCACGGGCCGCCTACGGCATTGATGCATAGCTTTTTTCCTTTGAGCTGCTGCTCATACCAATGCGGATATGTGGTGAGCGTTCCGTCCTCATTGACAATCATGCCTTTGGTTACCGAAAGAACCGGGAGTTCCGCAGGAATGATCTGCAGGACGTTATCTAAAAACCACTGTACACCAAAAGAGCTTACGCCGGAGATTAAAAGATCCGCGTCTGCAAGCGCCTGTTGCAGTTCTTCAAACTGAAAAAAACGGATACCCTTGGGCAGGGCCCTTTTCAAAGTGATATGATAGCCGTCCGCCTTGGCGCGTTCAATAATTTCCCGATCAAGAGGCGTTCCTACAAGTCGTACTTCATGCTTGTTGCTGGAAGCCGGAAAAGACATCGCCGAACCCATCATGCCTGCTCCGACAATCGTAATAATGCTCATGTTGATTCCTCTTTCATTCTGTCCTCGGCAAGTGAAACGGATTGCTGTGTATCAGTCATGAAACTCATCGTTTTTTCCGGCCAGGGAAAAAACGAATGCGCTATGCTGCATAGGCATTATATCGTTATGGGCTACATTGTTCAACGATGGCGTAAATAATGATAATCAATCATTAATAAACATCCGTGGCAAAAATGGTTTTTTAAAACCCGGGAAACGGAAGGACCGGAACACTGCTTATCGGCCGTATGGCCGTATACGATGCGGATGTAGTTTTCAGTGCTGTGTTTTACCGGCTGTAATCTTGCGCTTCTGCGCATACAGATAAAGACACTCAAAAAACATACTTCCGGTCACTGCAACCGAGCCGATAATCGCCGGATTGGAAGGGAAAGCCCTGAGCAGGGTCAGCAGAATGATGATGAGAACCATTGCCGAAAGCTGGACAGCGCTTCCTATCGTCAGCCATACGGTATGATATGTTTTCATCGCAATACCCCAGTAATATTGGCGGATAACGCTCAACACCGGCAACACGACACACGTGCGAATGACGGCTACACCCATTTGACTGAGAACCGGGCTTGTACCGATCAAAGTATTCATCAGCCAATAACCCAGTGGCGTGAATCCTATCAGGAACATCAGTAATGCTAATACGACGGCAATGTGTACGCTAAAAACAATGATCTGCTGCCGGTTGGAATAATCGTCCTCCATGAAATTCAGGATGACCTGATGAAACATTCCAGAAGCTGTATTAATAGACATAACAATTGTCCACGCGACAGCAAAAGTCGCAATCGCCAATTCGGGCGATATGGTCCGCGCCAGACCGCTGTTGATGAACGTGCCGACCAAACTCTGGATTAAAGCCATAGCAAATACAGGAATGGCGTAATGAGCCACGCCCTTGTTTGTAAGCGTTGTTCGATCTTTGCCTGCGATGGGCATTGCGTTCAATCGCACAATGTAGCCGGTCAGGCGTTTTTTTGTTCCCAGATACACCGCCGCGGCTTCTGTGATTCCGGTCAGCAAAAAAATCATGCCCGGTATGATGGAATCCCAGGAAACCTGAATTTTCGTGATCACCAGAATGATTAGACATGAAAGAACGACCCTTGAAAGTGTTCCGACAAATAGTATACGAGTTTGCCGTAGCCGAATGGCCAAACTCCCATAAATATCCCGAACGCAAAAGATGGCAGGCAAGATGACAAAGAACCGGAGGGTGAGTGCGGCCTGATGGGCAACCTGTGGGGGATTGCCCATCACGACCGTGAAAAGATAATAGCTGACAGGAGTGAAGGCTATAATGGCAAATATCAACGACACGAACCCCAGCATCAATAAATAGAAGTTTCTGGCGGTCAAAAAACTTCTGCCGTCATGTGACAGACCTGTGATGCACTGGCGTGATGTAGCGGTAGGGAATTGAAGGGTCTGGTACATGCTTTTGGCGACTGCAAACGCTGCCAGATACAGTTCCGGCTGTGATAGCCGTGCGATCCCGGCTAAGTACAGCGAATGCGTAACGGTAATTAAGGCGTTGGAGATTGCCAACGGCACAAAAAAATACAGCATCTGCTTTTTAATGACGAATGAACGGTTCAAGAGATTGCCGTATAGGTTCAAGCGAATGTCCTCCCATCGAGATTGCCCTATTATAGCACTAAAATCGTATCATTTTCCCATGGGAACGAAAATTATGCTTTTTTTATGGCGGCAACTGTCGGAATTGATGAAAAGAGCGGCTTATACCGCTCTGATGAGATGATACACCGTATGTTCATGATACCGATGGGACGATCTGTTAGCCCAGTATCCACCCCGCGCACAGGAAGGCCGATCATGAGAAGAGATCAGTTTCCGAACCCGGGATGCGTGATCAGCTAAACAGATCAACGGAATTCCGGGTTAAAGCATCCTGCACAGCTTTGACGTCGAGCGTTCGCGGCGTATTGCCGGTTTTTGCACAAAGCGCGGCAGCGATGCCGACAGACTGTCCCATGGCCATGCAGATAGACATAACGCGATAAGAAGCATGGGCCCTATGGGTACCGGATATAGCCCGACCCGTGACCAGGAGGTTTTCGGCTTTCAGAGGAACAAAGCAGCGGTACGGCAGGTCGTATGGCTTTGCATACTGTATGGAGGCGTCTGCCTGACCGGGACCGGAAGGATTGTGAATATCAACAATAAATTCAGCTTTGTGCACGATGACGTCAGGGAAACGGGCCCCTTGCAAGATTTCCTGTTCGGTAAGCACATAAGCTCCGCGAATGCGCCTTGTTTCACGCACACCGAGCGTTGTTGCGCTGGAAATGATGCGGCAGTTCTCATATCCCGGCAGATATTGCCGGAAGAACTTCACGAGCAGATCTATCTGCCGCCGCAGAACCAGTTCCGCATGGAAAATCTCGGATACTTTTGTCGCATCAACTCCGTTTTCCTGCGTGGTATTCACGCGCCGTTCACCCGGAACAGAGGTGCGGTGAAGCCTTACCGCAACAATGTTTTTCGGTAATATGCCATCATCACCGCAACGTTTGCAAAAATCCAGAAAGCGTTCGTTGTTCAGCTTCACATCGTCTACGTCGCCGATGCAGGCGATGCCGCAATCTTCATTCACACCGTCGATGGTAAATTCCAGCGTGACAGGCTGCATGAGGGAGTCTTCTTCCCTTCCCTTCTCGCAGGGAACACCAGCCAGGTATGCAATATCAGCGTCGCCGGTGGCATCGACGATCACCTTGCCTAGAAGCGCAAACGGGCCTTCCTTTCCCGAAAGAACCAGACCGCGCAGGGTTTCCTGTTCCCTGATCACATCAACAACCTTGGTTTGCAGGAAAACATGGATGTTTTCATGATTCACAAATTCCGCCAGAACAAGCTTTGCTTTTTCCGGGTCATGCGCCACGCCCGATATACCGAGCATATCATTATCAGGAACACCCAGAAGCCCTAACAGTTCGTCCCGCATCGTCCCTTGTGATACCATACCCAGAATCGGGCCGACATGTCCGGAAGTCAGCATGCCGCCCAGAATGCCGTAACGTTCGATCAATGCAACAGTCGCGCCTTCTCTGGCTGCGGCTACCGCCGCACAGATCCCCGACGGTCCGCCTCCCGCAACCAGCACGTCGAATGCCTGAGCTATCTGCACTTCCTGCTGATAAAGATATGTGTCCATAACAGCCTCTCCTTATTCGCCGAGGAATGCGCCCTGCTCTTTGAGTACGGCCCGGAGTTTTTCCGTTGGCACAGCCATTGGAAGAACCTGATCTGTGATAGCAAGCGTGGCTGCAGCGCCTGCGGCCTGTCCCAATACCATGCAGCAGGGAATCATGCGGGTGGCGGAAGCCGCTACTGAATCTGCCGATATTGCCCGCCCGGCCACCAGCAGATTATCTACGCTCTTTGGCAGCAGACATCCATAGGGAACGCCGAAATACGGACCATTGGTCAGAGGGTAGAAGGTCCCGCCGGGATCGGATTTATTATGCGTATCCATACAGGTGGCCATCACGGCAATCGTATCGTCGGGGACCAGACACGCGGTTACATCAGGAGCTGTCAGCTTTTGCAGACCTTCGATGTGGCGGGTTTCCCGTATGCCAATCGCAGCGGCGGTACCCATGAATTGTGCGTTTTCAAAACCAACGGCATATTTTTTCAGGAAAGCGTACACTTTGTATGCCTGCCGCATTCCTTCAAGCTCTGCCCGGGTCAAATCCTCCGCATTCGTTCCATCAACGTCCAGGATGCGCGTTACGTTCAAGCGGAATTGCCCCGGCACAACGCCCTCGAAGAGACATACTTCCGCTCTGGGAACGTCGCCCCATTCTTCTTGCATGTCACGGATCAGCCAGCTATAGGGGCCATAGAATGGCAAAATCTCTTCCTTGTGTTGAGCAATATGAGCCTTTACCCGCTCTGTATCTACATTGTAGAGGCGGAAAAACAGCGTGGCGGGCTGTATGTTGCCATCCGTTATATTACCCAGCACATAAGGAACGCCGGCTCTGGCGGCAACATCGGCATCCCCGGTTGCGTCGATGAAGATCTTGGCCCGGAGCACCTGCATGCCGCTTTTGTTGGCGACTACAACGCCTGTGATATGACCGTCTTCTTCAAGCACGTCAATAAATTGCGTGTGCAGCAAAAGTTCGGCGCCAGACTCCAAAATCATGGATGTGGTGACCTGTTTGAAGCATTCGTGGTCAAAGGGCCCAACATGCGCATGACCGATTTTATAGAATCCGGATTTGGGATCTTCTCCGGGGATATCTTTGGGGTCAATCGCACCACCAAGAGAAACCATTCGGTCCACAACATCCTTGAAAACGCCGCGGATAACCATCTGCTCGTTATTGGAGTCAAACGAAGTCATAAACGGACCGACCAGACCCATGGTTGCTGCGCCGCCGACACAGCCGTATTGTTCTACAACCAGCGTTTTAGCACCGCCTCTGGCAGCTGCTATGGCTGCACCGATGCCAGCAGGACCGCCGCCAAGCACCAGAACATCTACAGTGCGATACACCGACAATTCTTTACAAAACTTGATGTTTGTCATAATGTCTCCCTCAAAAATTAAGATATGCCGTGCCGATTATCACCGGCACGGCATGGGTTGAGCTATAGGAAGCGAGGATTATTCAGCTTGGCTGACAATATAAGCTTCGAGCTCTGCCCTGACCTCTTCACCGCCGTTGTTCGCCCAGTCGGATTGGAAGGTGGCCAGATCATCAATGGTACGTGTTCCGGACAGTACTTGCAAAATGAAGTCCTGCAAGCTTTTAAACAGTGACGTGTTGTACTTTGTGAAGGCTTCGGACGCGGGCATGAAAGTAAAGCGGTTGGGGACAAAAATTTCCGGAGTCTCCGCGGTCGCCTTAATGGTGATGGCGTTAAATGCCGCCCACTGTGCGTCGGATTTGCGGATGCGGGAAGGCCACTGCACTTCGTATGCCGGTTGATTGGTGGCATCGATGTACCAGTAGGAGTCACCGCGCTCGTTGGCGAAGATCGGATTGATCGGTTGGATCATACCCTTGTCGTCGTAGTTGAAGTGTACGCCCTCTACGCCGATGCATATGAATAGCTGATTCTGAACTTTCAAATTCATCCAGTTGATGGCATCAGCTGCATTCTTGGAGGAGCGCAGGATACATGAAATCTGGTTGAACGCTTCTGTGCGCATATAAGTGCAGGTTCCATCCGTGCCCTTGAGCGCGCCGATATAGCCAATATCGTCATAAGTGAGGTTGAGGTTCTCCATCTGGGCAGGTGTAGTAACCTGGACACCGGCACGGTTGGAGCATGCGATAATAGCTCTGCCGGAAGAGAACTTCTCGTTTACGGTCGAGTCTGTGTTAACGGCCCAGTCGGGGTCCAGCAAACCTTCGTTGTTTAGCTTGGTAAGGAACTCAATCATGGGCGCGAAACCGGGAGCTTCGGTCATGTAGTATACAGAACCGTCATCTGCGACCATCCAATCGCTGTAGATGCCGAAGGCGCAGGCGATCGTCTTGGGAATGACCCAGTTCTCATTACCTTCTGAGGCGGGTTTGTAGGGGCCTGAGAAAATAATGTATTCGTCGCCATAGTAGTCTTTCAGCGCCACGAGGCAGCTGTAGAATTCGTCTATGGTCGTCGGAATGCTCTCAATGCCCGCGGCCTGCATCAGGTCCCAGCGGCAAGCCATAAACGATGCGATTTCCTGGCTGTGCGGATACATGTACGGTACGCCATAGATGTTGCCGTCTTTGTCAGAGAGCGCTTTCCATGCGTCCGCGCTGTTGCCGGCAAGAATATCCTGGCCGTATGCATCCAGCAGGTCGTTGAGGGGCATTAGCGCGCCCTGTGCCATCAATGTGCGCCATTGGTTGACGTTGACGTTGATGACGTCATAGTCAGCACCGCCTGCGACATCCATGAGGAGCTTTTCATCAGCATTCTGTGCCGGAAGTGAGAAATACTCCACATCGTAGCCGGTTGCCTGCTTGATGATGTCCACCATATAGTTGGCATTCACGTCAAAGCCTACGTTTCCACCCAGACGCTTGAGAGTTACGTTGCCTGGGCCTTTCAGGGCGGGAACCTCCGCACTCGCAACTGATACCAGTAAAGCGAGTAAAAGTGCGCAGACAAGAGCGAGGGACAGCATTTTTTTCATTCGTGTTTCCTCCATTTCTATTTTATCTTTCACCGCTTAAGTAGCGGCAAGATTCCTGTTATCAGCCCTTGACAGATCCAATCGTGATTCCTTGTATCATAAAACGCTGTACAAAGGGGTATAGCGCGATGATGGGAATCAGTGACATTGTAACGGCAGCCGCAACCATACCGTCGGTTGTTACATTTGGAGAGATGGACACACCACCGCTGTACATACCGCTGTACAGGTTTTCTGCAAAGGACTGGCCATTGTTAATGATGTCGTATAAGTACAGCTGTACAGTTCTCATTTCTGTGGAATTGGTGTACATCATCACATGGAAGTAATTGTTCCAGTAGGTGATCGCGTACAGAAGGGATATGGTAGCCAAAACTGGCTTGGACATGGGGCAGACGATCGACACCAAGGTTCGGATATCACCTGCGCCATCAATTTTGGCGGACTCCTCGATGCTTTCTGGAAGACCCTCAAAGTAGTTTTTCACAATGAACATATTGAACTGAACAATGGCAAATGGCATGATGCAGGCCCAGTATGTGTTGTAGATGCCAATGGTGCGGATGACCATATACGCCGGGATAATCCCACCGAAAAAAACCATACTGATGACATAGAGCAGCGAGATAACCTTGCGACCTTTAAAGGCGGGCTTGGATAACGGGTACGCTGTCGTGATCGTTGTAATCATGGAAATGAAGGTGCCCAGTGCGAATACGATCAGCGAGTTTTTCAGAGCTGTGAAGAAGCTGGTCTTCGTCAGGATATAGTTGACGGTTTCCAGCTGGAAGCCGTTGGGCCAAAAAAGCACTTGACCTGCGGTTACCCTTGTTCCCAGGCTGAAGGCCTTGGAAACCACGTGCAGGCAGGGGAAGATCGCGATCAACCCGAAAATCGTCAAAACGATGTTAGCTATGACAACAGTAATCCGTTCGCTTTTCCCCAGAGGTATTTTGTTGGTTATGGTCTTTTTGGAACCGGTCAATTTGTTCATCTCCTTACCAAATGCTGCGCTTAAGCAGCTTTCTACTCACCGTGTTTGCCCCGACAATCAATACAAACGCGACGACGGAGTTGAACAGCCCCAAAGCGGTTGACTGGGAAAAGTTCATTTGTCCCATGCCTAAGCGATATACATATGTTTGAATAATGTCCGCAACATCATATACCGCTGCGTTATAGAAAACCAAAACCTGTTCAAAGCCGGTATCCAGGATATAGCCGACTTTGAGAATCAGCATCAGTACAATCGTAGGTGCAAGGCTTGGAAGGGTAACATGCCAAATGGATTTCCATTTGCCGGCACCATCAATGCGGGCGGCCTCATACAAGCCAACATCGATAGCGGTGATTGCGGCGAGATAAATGACAGTATTGTATCCGATCTCTTTCCAGCCCTCCGTGAAGACAAGCAACCCTCTGAATACGCCTGTATCGGTAAAGAACCGGATTCGGTCTAAGCCTGCCGACGCAATCCAGGTATTGACAATTCCATAGGAGCCCAGAAGGGAATAGAAAATACCAAACACAATCACCCAAGAGAAAAAGTAAGGGATATAGATTGCGGTTTGCAGCGTCCGCTTGTAAAACCTGCTGCGGATTTCGTTCAGCAGGATCGCGCAAATGATTGGAAGGGGGAACAGGAAGATGACTTTGTAACCGTTGATAACCAGCGTGTTTGTAAGGACCTTGATAAACTGCGAACTGGCAAACAGCTTTTCAAAGTGCTGAAGTCCCACCCAGGGACTCTTTGCGATAGCATCTATCGGGTTCGCACCGGCAAAGATGTTATAATCCTTGAATGCCATTGTGATGCCGTATAGAGGAAAGAACTTATAGACAAACAAGAAAACCAGACCGGGGATCAGCATCAGATACAGCGTAGGGTGCTGTGCGACATAAACTATGAAATAGTGTAATTTTGTCCGTATAGAGGGTTTGTGCTTTCTAACATCCATGCGGGCATTCATACCTGTTTCCGCCATTACAATTCGTCCTTCCAGCGCCACTAATTTGTGTCAAATGAACAATACAGTGTTATTTATTATGTCTAATGCTAACATTTTTAAAAACATCCGGTCAATGTTCATATTATTAATCTTCTATCCTAAATGTATGATTTAAGCAATCAATTGGAGGAATTCTCATGCGAAATAGCAGAGGAAATATACCATT
>ERZ795057.3195-NODE-3195-length-11432-cov-7.608596_pt1 | contig 11432 bp, 9 predicted proteins | sample MGYA00375141_ERZ795057 | MGnify/ENA primary metagenome ERZ795057 (study PRJEB30186, sample SAMN05720163) | activated sludge metagenome | isolation source: Anaerobic digester | place: Hong Kong | collected 2015-01-26 ... | reverse complement strand
CTTCCTGTCAGGCAATCTCAACTGCGGTCGTTGAGCGGAGTCGAAACGACCGTCAGGGATGCCCGCGCCGGGCGTGTCAAGCAGGAGGCTTATACACGCCCCGCTCTACAGATTCATGCCGCGGACGTGACGGATGATTCGGGACGCGGGGGATTCAGGTTAACGGTGAGGATTTACTGACGCGGGTTCGGTTTTCAGTTTCCTGAAATGTTTTCGCAGGATATATTTTTTCGTTATTAAAAAATCATCAACTTTCTGTTCACGTAATAGCTTTCCTTTATTATAATCCACAAGTTTTCTCAATGATATTCAGATAATCATATATTCTTGTACTTGGTATGTTTTTCAATTACAATTTTAACGGCCACGGATGGCCGGCACGAAAACACGGAAGAAGGAGGCAACGTTTATCACTTAACGTTTCCGGAATATGCACAAACATTAGTTTGCGAGGAGCGCAGCAGTAAAACTGAGTTGTGCGATGGTTTGCCCCCCTTTTTTTTAATCTTTAATAATTAATCTTCTTAATATATCAGCAATATATTTCTTATTACCTTTACCAGAGGCCAGGTTCATCATCATCTTATATAATTCTTCATGAGGATCATCTATTTTAATGCCATTAAAATCAAGAAAAACCAATCCAGCCACAAGTGCTACTCGTTTATTCCCATCAATAAATGGATGATTTTGACATATATGATAAATATATGCTGATGCCATTTCAATTAGATCATTATGCAGATAGTGGCCATCAAATGTTGCAAGGGGCATTGATAAAGCGGAACTTAATAATGAAATATCTCTTATGCCGTATTCACCGCCATATAATTCGATTTGATTATTATGAATTTCAATTACCTCGGCTAAAGAAAGGAATTCAATTTTTGAATTTTTCATTTTGCCAATTTAGTAAGGGTTGATTTATGTTTTTTATTTATTGCATCAAGAGATTTATTAAGCTTGTTTAATTTATTTTTAGCTTTTACGGGTGAAATAATAATATTTTTACCATCAGTTGCTAATTCTAATAAGGTCCCATTGTCAATATTTAATAATTCCATAATGGGTTTATCAATTATGATTGCTGAACTGTTCCCATGCTGGATTAATTTTTTAATCATATTGCGGCCTCCTTTTACGTATATACAATATATATACATTAAGTTCGTGTCAATAATTAATTTTAATTTTGAATTAAGTTGATTTCACACTCTTGGGGGGCTGACTTTCGCCTAACTAAAATTAATCGAATTTCATTTATTCACCTCACCATACTGCGTTGCTCTATTTAGTCATCAAAAAAAAAGATGCGAGACAGCATTTTCTTCAAGCCCCCCTCTGTGGGCCATGCATTAAGCGAAGTCGAAATGCCGTAAGGAGGGATCTTATAAAGACAGCCACTGAGGCACAGAGGACACAGAGATACAGATGGTCAAAGACCGGCCGCGCACTCTTGTGCCCCGCCCTCTGTGGCGATGCACTGAGCAGTTCGACATTTCGACAGGCTCAATGCGAAGCAGGCTCACTGTACCACGTGTCGAAGTGGTTAGGGGGATAAAACGGCCACGCACGAACCGTTCCCCTGGCGCAGATACAGGCCCGCACTCTTCCCTCTCCGGTTAGCGCGGGCACGGATGCCCGCGCTGGGCGAGTCTGTCAGGATGACAATACGAGCCCTATACAGCAGATTCATGTCGCGGACGTGATGGACGATTCGGGACACGGGGGATTCAGGTTAACGGTGAGGATTTACTGATGCGGGGGATAAGCCCCCGTGGCGAATGAACGGCAGGCCCTCCGCCACCTGAGGAGCGCCTTTTTTTCGCCCCTTTTTTGTGGCGAGACAAAAAAGGGGCATATCCCTTCCCTGCTCCGGGAATAAACTTCTCTCGCCGGTTAAGGCGTGCCAGACGCCAATCGAACGGCAGGAGCGTTATTTATTCCTTTACCCAATTCTCCATTTTGATTCCTTCCACTCTTGCGAATTCTTTTATATTATTAGTAACAAGGATCAATTTCTTTGCCTTCGCCTGTCCAGCGATCAATAAGTCCATTGGACCAATTATCTTACCTTTCTTTTCCAAATCCGTCTTAACCGCTCCGAATTCGACAGCGTCAGCATCATCAAAGGGTAAAATATTAAAGAGGTTCCCTTATTTGAATCAACAGTATTCCTGAGTATATTCCTCATGGTATCGGTCAGTCCCTACGGTGAGCATACGCTTGTCATTAAAACAGACATGAGTTTATGGGCCTGCGGAGCGGGGGCGTGAGGATTCCTATTTCCCTGTTCCGGTGGAGATGAATTAAGTTTTAACTGCTTACCTCATGGTATACAAGCATGAGGAATAGTGCTTTGTTTTCACGAAGATTAAAGCGGTCTATTGCGGATAATATCTGCTGTCTGCATGTCGTGAGCGGTATACTGGATATGCGCTTTTTTATAATTGAAAAAGTGAGGCTGAATATTTGCTTGACGTAAGGCAAACCGGGTGGGGTAATTAGAAAAACAGTTATTTTTATACATGCTTTTATGTAGTTAGTTGACAGCCGAAATACATAAAAATATACCCGTGCATCAAAACCAGGGAACGTGTCGTGAAAGAAGGAAACAATGCGGCAATCTCCAATATCCACCCAGCTATACCAATACCTAATACAATATTTAAATTCTCTCCGATATTTTATTTCCCATATGTGTTTAATTCCTCCGGAGGCGAACGAATTTTTAAACATCACATTAATATTTTAAGGGAACCTCTATAAATTACATTTCGGATGTTCCCTTGTGGGCACAACCATTGGATAAATCAGGTTTTATCATTTTTCAATTAATGAAAAAACCTGATTTTTAGAGGTGCCCTTAATTAAAAATATACCATTCAAAGGAGTGAATCCATGAAAAAGACCACCGTCGTTTTTTCTCTTCTTTTTTTCTGTTTCGTGTCTTTAACAACCGCGGCAGGGGGGAAAAAAGCATCCGATTACCTTGATGAAAGTTTCGGAAACGGAGGGATCGTCCTGATTGAACATGGTATTCGCATTGATGAGATAAACGGCCTTTCGGTTCTACCAGACGGGGGGATAGTTGTGTCTTCTACAATATCAGATAACGGGAAAAAAGTCATCGCCCTGTTCAAATACGCTAAAGACGGATCTATCGATTCATCATTTGGATCAAACGGCGTATCGAAAATCATTGATGAAAAAAATAACACCGCGGCTTTAGCAATCGCAGTTCAGGCTGACGGTAAAATAATCATTGCCGGGAAATCATTCGAATCTTTACGTTCATCCCCGTTTATTAGGGACTCAACCGGAATACTGGCGCGATGCAACAGCGACGGTTCTCTTGATAAAACCTTTGGGGCAAAGGGTGTGGCAAAATCGTTGTTTGAAAAAAGGACTACCATTGCCCCCAATACTGTGATGATTCAACCGGATGGCATGATATTGATCGCGGGCTCAATCTATACGAACAATCAGAACGGAATCCCGGAAGGGAAAACGTCAGGAATAGCGAGGTATAAATACGACGGATCGCTTGATAAAGATTTCGGATCCAATGGCTATGTCCTGGCTGATTTGGAATATGAATACAATCTTTCGGGGAACTCGGGGAAAAACAGGCTGCGGTTCACTCTCCAGTCCGCCGCGCTTCAGCCTGACGGGAAGATCGTTCTCGCCGGAAATACAAATACCCCCTTACATTTAAAATTAATCCCCGTGCTGGCACGGTTTGACAGTTCCGGCAAACCCGATAAAACGTTCGGCAGCGGGGGCGTTTTCGTTTATGATAAACCCCCGATCAAATTCGTCAACTATACACAGGGAGATAAGGATTACTTTCCCTATGACGTAATGATAACAGCCCTGCTTGTCGATAAATCAGGTAAAATTACCGCACCCTGTTATTTTTTGAATAAAGATTACCAGGCTGGCGTTAATTATAAAGAATGTCCTTATCTGGCGAACAGGTCCTGGGCCGGCGCCATGAGGATACAGAGCAATGGCGAGGTTGACACGACTTACGGGAAAAGCGGAATCGTGACTGTCGGCCCGGAATCATTTGAGGCAAAAACCGCCTCTATGCTGGCTGACGGAATGATAATCATCGCCGGGAGGAGCGAAGTCGCGACTAAAGATTTCTCTGGAAATGTTTTTTCGCTGGCTCGATGTTCAGGTAACGGATATCCCGATGCATCATTCGCTTCCGGCGGTTTCATGCAAACCGGGATTTACGCAAAAATAAAAAATTCAACCGGATATGTTACGGGTTATGTCAATCTGATTGCTCAGCAGAAGGACGGTAAAATCCTTGCAGCCGGCCCGATATTCAGCAGCTCTTCGAGCGGTTTCGCTATTGTCAGATACAAGGCGAGATAAACTGATCAAAACAGTTTTATACGTAATTCTTCCTGAGGCGAACGCTATAGAGGCCCTGCCGCACGCTCTTCTCTGCCGCGGCACCGGGACCGCTCATTATTTGTTCAGCAGCCAGCTCATCGCCACAGGGCTCTCCCTGACCGGGACATAGGTGTGCCCGGTGTCGGGCATCACGGTCTGCAGATGTTCACCGGTGCCCGTGAGCCCGTCAAGCGCGGTAATGATATCGGTATTGTATTCTCCGTCGGTTTCGCCATAGAACAGCCATATATCGGTATTGCCCAGGTTGGAGCAGTAATTTGCCGTCCAGTACCGGGCACCTTCGATCAGCACGGCCCGGATGTCATACTTGTCGCTCTGGTCATCATTGGCGATGAGTATCGCTGCGTTGGCTCCCGCGCTGTACCCGAAAAGATAGATCCGGTCAAGGTCGATGTTGTTCGAGCTGTCTTCGATAAAGTCCTTTATCGTGGTTTTGATAGTGTTTATTTCCGTGTTATCGGTAGTGGCGCCTGAATACACATTGATGGTAAACACGACACAGGGAAAATCAGGGTCTGTAAGGCCGTAGACCTTCATGGCCACGAGGAACGGCCACTTCGCGCCGGTTGTACTGTAGTCCGCCGGGAAGGTTATGGTGTAATCATAGGTGCCCTCGCTTCCGGTAATGGTCCCGGTGATCGCGGCCTTTCCCGCGGTTGAGTCGGGACAGGTCGTTTGGGTTAACGCCTCGACCCTTCCGTTATGGTTCACGTACACGTGGTACTCGGTATTGCTTGAAAGGGACGATATCGGAATATAATCGTCATACAGGAGGCCGTCCGTGGTTACGGTCACCGTGGTTTTTGTCTCTTCACTGGCGTCAAACCCGGACACAGTGGACAGGTTCAGGTCCGTGTCGCTGACGATATACGTGATGTCACCGGAAATGTCATCCCCGTAAACAATATCAAGCACGCTCGATGAACCGGTCGGTGAATTGACCAGTGAAAAAGTCCCGGACGCGCCTGACCCCGGATCATCCGAGCCAGCGCATGAGATAACCAGGACGCAGAGCGCTGAGACGATAAGGAGAATACAATTCTTCACGGACATCTCTTATTTTTTTATTTCAAACTGTTCTTCGTAAAAGAAGCGCATGATGGTGTTGCCCGCGACGATCCGGTCGCCGTACGTCAAAACGGCCGGTTTTTTAAGCACTTTGTTGTTGAGATACGTGGAGTTGGTAGACTCAAGGTCGTCGAGCTGGAAACGCCCGTCTTCGGTATAGATGATGCGGCAGTGCCTGTTGCTTATAAGCGGGTCAGAGATGCGGATGTCGCAATCGTTTCTGCGGCCGATAATATTCACGGACTTGTTCAGTATGAACGATTTGCCGAAATGTTTTTTCGACAGTATTACCAGCACGGCCCGGTTTATGAGTTTTCCCGATGACTGCAGTTTTCGCTTTTCAATTTTTACGGTGTCTTTATTCGTCATGCGCATCCTTCCGATCAAAATTTTGTTTAATAATTCTGATGCGTTTTTTTATTAAGGATGTTTTATTCTGTCAATAATTATTCCGGGCTGTGAAACCCGCGCCCGCATCGGGAGATGCGGGCATTCTTTCGTGAAAGAACGGTTCAGGCGTCCGGGGCGGACGATGATCTTCTGAACAACTGCACCGCGATCAGTGCCGGAACGTACATCGCGATACCATACACGCCGTTGACCATGAAGAGCGAACTGTAGAAATCGCCGATCTGGTCCTGGATAAGGATCGCGATGGTGAGGGCCAGCGCTGAGTTGCGCATGCCGGTCTCGAAAGAAAGTGATCGGACCTGTTTTACTGACAGGCGGAAGATCCGGGCCACGGCAAACCCGAGGATGATGCCAATCGCGGCAAGGATCATGGGTGCGAGGTAAAAACGCAGATTGTATCGTTCGGTATCGGCAAGCACATTGATATTGGCGATCACTCCGGTAACTATGATGAAAATAACCGTAATGAGCCCCATAGCTGAAAAGACGGGGGACGCTTTGACCGCGACCTTTTCAAATCGTGCGCGTATGGTCATCCCGACCGCGAGCGGTACGATCACCAGCACAATGATGGTTTGCGCGATGAGCATCGCGGGAACAGTGGCGCCTGAAGCGGTTTTCCCATAAAGAGAAAGAAGGAGCGGCATGCTGAACAGGGCCAGGATTGTCGAGATCGATGTCAATGAAATTGAAAGGGCAAGGTCTCCTTTCGAGAAATGCGTCAGCAGGTTCGAGGTAACCGCTGCCGGTGTCGCTGCGGCCAGAATGAGCCCCAGGTAAATATAGGGATAGGCGTGATAGTAGCCGAAAAGATGGCTCAGCCCGAGCGCGGCGAGCGGCATAATGCCATAGAGAAGAACGATCCCGAGAATTATGGCGAGCGGCCTGCTGAACACCAGGGTGAAATCGCTGATTTTCAGGGTCAGCCCCATGCCCACCATGACGAAGAAGAGCATGAGCACAATCAATACCTTGAACATCCGGTCAAGGAGAATGCCTTTCGGCTCACCCGCGATCCGGGCGAACGTATAGGCCCTGCCTTCATGCTCGCCGTTCACGGTTTCGAGTGTGAAGATCATCCTGTTTTTTGACATGCTTTCATATTCGTCCCTGGTGGGCCCGCCGGTTTCCGGGCGGGACACGATGTACATGTCGCCCGAGCCGCCGCGTATAAAAAAAAGGGCGCCGGAATCATCCGCATCTCTGACAGCCAGAATGCGGAGGTTCCCGGTCAGTTCGATTTTTTTCGCGGACGGCCAGTCGCTATCACGTGATTTGACCGCAAGGTTTTCGATAAAGGCCGAATCCCGGTCAGCCATGATCTTTTTCGACAGAAACCGGTACAGGTCTTCTCCCGGTGAAACGCCGGCTCGCGCGATTCCGGCACAGGCAAATAAAGCGATAACGATGATTGAAATGCTACTGACGATTCGTTTGCTCATAATTATATCTATCCTCTACTTGTAGTGTATAATTATTTTCTCCTGGAGCCGGTCAGTTCCCGGGAACACGCATTATACGGCATCAACACCATTGATCGTGACGTTCTGTAAAAGCATACGTTGAGGCAACGCATTGCCGCACAAACGCACCTTCCTCTCTGATAATGCCGTATTTTTCACGATCTCAAGCCTGAGACCGATGTTCCTGGTTTGCGGCCGATAAAGGGCAGAAGTCCTTTGCCCTGAACAGAATTAACGGCCGGCGATTTGTTATGTATATATAAATCGAATTAACATTACGCACTATGGTTTTTATTGCAACAAAAATATATATTTTCAGGCATCGAACAGCGCGATCATGGTGTCAAGCATGCGCACCGCGTAAGCCCACTCATTGTCAAACCAGGCAAAGAGCTTTAACATCCGCCCTGCTGTCACCTGCGTCCGGTGCGCGGCAATGACGCATGAGCGCGGGTCATGGTTGAAATCAAGCGATACCAGTGGTTCGCGTTCAACGCCCATTATTCCCGTGAAATCGGTGTTCGTCGCTTTTATCAGAGCGTCATTGACGGTTTTTTCGTCCGCATCAGCCACAAGGAAAAGGGTGAAATCCATTGCCGAAACATTCAGGGTCGGGACCCGCACCGCAGAAGCGGTAATGCGGTCCTTCATATGCGGCATCACGCGCGCGATTCCCGCGGCGAGCCTAGTATCGACCGGGACCAGGGAATGGATTCCGGCACGGGCCTTCTGTGGATCGGCGCTGTGGTACGAGTCTGAAATCGGCTGGTCGTTTAAAAGCGAATGGACCACGGTAATGCTCCCCGTGTCGATGCCGAAGGCCCGGTCGATCACCCCGAGGACGGGCACCGCGCAGTTCGAGGTGCACGAGGCGTTGGAAACGATACGGTGATCCGCGGTCAGGGAACGGTGGTTATACCCGTATACTGTGGTCAGGTCAACGTCAGCTGGCCCGGGATACGAAAGGAGCACTCTGCCCGCGCCTGCCTCAATATGGCGCTCGGCGTCTGCCCTGCGGTGCACAAGGCCGGTACAGTCAAAAACGATATCCACCCCGATCGATTTCCACGGGAGCTTCCCGCAATCAGGTTCGGCAAGAAGCGAGATCGTGTCAGTGCCGACGATCATGGCATCGCCGCTTCGTTGAACCGGGAGATGAAACCGTCCGTGGCTCGAATCATGCCGTGTCAGGTGTACGCGCAGGTCATGGTCCGCGATATCATTCACGGCAACGACTGCGGCCCGGTCGCGGTATCCCTGTTCGTAAAGGGCGCGCAGCACGCACCTGCCGATTCTTCCATATCCATTGATCCCGATCCGTATCATCCCTGTGTCTCCGGTAGAACAGCGTATCTGTTTCAATCAGCAGCATTCCATCCGCAATCAGGCATGGGTATCGTTGTAATGACCCTGAAGACGGACCTTCCATGATCATGGTTTAATCCATCAATGAACGAGTTCAGCCGGGTTGCAGAGGGTTGCAGAATGAAATACACTAAATACTTTTAGATCGCGAATTGTAAAGAAAAATTCGAGCTCCCGCTCTGAAACCGGGAGCGTTGCCATGCGGTGTTCACGACGCGCGGTTTGCCTGGCGGGCCTTCTTGAATTTGTCAGCGCCTATATGGCAATACCCGAAGGGGTTTTTATCGAGATATTTCTGGTGATACTCTTCTGCGCGCCAGTAATTTTTCAATTCCATCACTTCAACGGCAATGGGCCTGTCGTATTTTTTGCGGAGGTCGTTAATTGATTCCAGGACCGGCTCCCGGTCGCCGGGGTCGCTGTAATAGATCCCGGTGCGGTACTGGGGGCCGTAATCGTTTCCCTGGCGGTTTACCGCCACCGGGTCAATGGCGTCGTAGTACAGTTTAAGCAGCGCCTCAAGGCTGATCAGGCCAGGATCATAGACCACTTTTACGGTTTCGGCGTGGCCGGTATTGTCACGGCAGACCTGCTCATAGGTGGGACGTTCCGTGGCGCCGTTCGCGTATCCGGCTTCTGTTTCTATAACCCCCCTCACGAGCGAAAGATATTTTTCAAGGCCCCAGAAACATCCGCCCGCAAGGTAAATTTCTCTGTTTTTATCTGATACTGACATGCGCGCGCCTCTCTTCCAGCTGATTTGTTTCAGGGCGCGATACCAGGGGCATCAACGCCTTTGTCAGTATATGAAACCGTTTCGTCCTTTTCGTTTCATCTGGTACAGGTTTATATCGGCCCGTTTAAGGGGCGCTTCCATGGTCGCGTCACCGTCCTTGATTTCCGTGAGCCCCATGCTGCCGCTGAGGCCGATGTCTTCAGCGTCGGCATGAATAACCGTGGCGTTGAGGACCGATTTTATGCGCTCGGCAAGGATTATCGCGTCTTTGATAGCCGAGTTGGGGAGCACGATCAGAAATTCATCCCCCCCGACCCTGCCGATATGGTCGGTTATTCTGAGCTCCTTTTTAAGAATGGATGATATTTTCGCAATCATGAGATCGCCGGTGTCGTGCCCGTGGGTGTCATTCACGCGCTTCAGATAATCAATGTCAAAAATGATCAGTGAAACCGGCATGCCGTACCGCTTCTTTCTTTCGATTTCTTTTTCAAGCGTGTCATAAATTTTTCTTCTGTTAAAAATCCCGGTCAGGGGGTCCGTGTTGGCCAGGGCCAGAAGCTCGGTACTCAGTTCTTTCTCGTGAATTTTGTTTTTTAAAATACGCAGTCGGTATTTTTTTATCTGGATGGAAAAGATTATTCCCATGATAAAAATGATGACAATGTTAATGATAAAGGAGAAATAGGTCTGGGTCGCGTATACCTCTTTTATGTAATAAAGCTGGAAGAGAATATAAAAAGACGCGAGAGCCGCGATGATTATCTGCAGCAGCAGCCTGAGCCTTACCACGATAAAAAAGGACATCATGAGCAGCATATTCGTGCTGATACCGGTGATATAGGTTTTGGGGCGGGTGCTGTCAATAAAGAAGATGAAAGTCAGGGTTATAACGCACCAGAGAAAATAGGTCAGTGAGTAGTAAAAATATGTTTTTATTCGGTAGAGGATGAATATTATCACTGCTGAAAACAGGATGTATGCCAGACGGATCGCGGCCAGAAGGTACAGCTTGAAGCTGATGCCGAAAAATTTGTAATCGGAAAAAAAATGCAGCAGGAACAGCGCGGACAGAAATATGATCGCTATGAGGTTCAGCGTCCTGTCCTGCTTGAAGAACTCCGGGACTTCGTCATTGTAGTAATCCGGATTCCGGAACAGATTGAGTGCTGGCAGCATGAAGACCTTTATTCCCACTGAATCGCTTTCTTTTAAAAATACCTGAACAAGGAATATTTTCAACTTAAATAATTCCAGTCCATACTATTAATTTTATTTTCGGTCAGTTGCCTATCATCTCCGGGTGTTGCTCTTTACTGACGCAACCGGTAACGATTTGTTTGTTGGCGTGATATTATTTTTATGAACTTAAAAGAAAGTGCTTGTCACGCACACACTTCTATCGGCCAGATTAAACAAGCGGTTTAATCGGGGAGAACGGTATGAAAGTCCTTTTTATAAACGGAAGCGGGAACGCTTCAGAACTGGATGCCTATATGGCCACCGTCATGGGCCTGGTTTCAAAGGCCGGGCATGAGGCGAAGGAGCTCGTCCTGCGCGACATGAACTATTCCCCGTGCAGGGGCTGTTTCAACTGCTGGGTCAAAACGCCCGGCCTGTGCGTGTTCAAGGACGACGGCGACATTCTCTGCAGGGAGTTCCTGTCATGCGACCTGGCGGTGATCACCTCACCGGTGATCATGGGCTATCCCGCGGCCCTGGTGAAGAACGCCCTTGACCGGATCATCCCCCTCATTCACCCCCACCTCGAAGACGTGGGCGGCGAGGTGCACCACGTGAAGCGGTATAAGAAATACCCGGCCATCGCGCTCATGCTCGAGAAAGCGGGCGACACGGATGACGAAGACATCGAAATCATCAGCGAGATTTTTCAGAGGGCCGCGATCAATCTTCAGAGCTGGCTCAAGTTCGTCATGCTCACCGGCTCGCCAGCGGAG
>ERZ795057.3188-NODE-3188-length-11450-cov-6.735586_pt1 | contig 11450 bp, 8 predicted proteins | sample MGYA00375141_ERZ795057 | MGnify/ENA primary metagenome ERZ795057 (study PRJEB30186, sample SAMN05720163) | activated sludge metagenome | isolation source: Anaerobic digester | place: Hong Kong | collected 2015-01-26 ... | reverse complement strand
CCTTTGATACAGTTGATCAATTGAGGCAACTCATCCAGTCTCAATGAACGTAAAAACTTTCCTACTGAAGTGCTCCTGTCCTGATGGTCACGTTCAATATCGGTAACTTTGGCTTCCCCCTGTTTTAGCGTTCGGAATTTGTATAAAGTGAATGGGATCCCGTTCTTCCCGATTCGCTGCTGCTTGTAGAGAACGGGTCTTCCTTGCAGGATCAGCAGGCAAACGGAACAAATAAGAAAAAAAGGAGAGGAGATCAAGAGAAAGATCAGAGAAAGGCAGCAATCTACCACCCGGATGAATCGTTCGGTTGCTTTTTTTGACGAAAGATGTTGTTCGACTATTGTCCTATCCATCTTTTCATATAATTCTCTAGGCAATTCCCCCAAAGCAATGGCCATCTGTCTGTAAAAAAGAAGATCTTTGTTCATATTTTTTTTCGTTGAAAAGACCGGCTTCAGATAATCATTTTCATTGATTCTATCGAGAATCGTCTCATTAATTCCTTTTGGTACTTCAATGGTGGCAGGATATCGACCGGCAAAAAAACGGAAGAAAGCGGGATTAAAAAGGTTGACAAAAATCAGGAAATAAAGAATCATCCCCCAATTATCAGTATTGATTTCATAACGAAACAAGAATGCAAAAACAGTATTTAAAAAAAGACTTATGAAAAGAGCAACTGAAAAGGAGGTCATGGTCCATCTGGGAGAATGAATTCTATCGATTGCGAAACCTTTCAAAGAAAAATAGAAGAAAAAGAGTACAAACGAAGATAGAAGAAATTCACCGGAATGGAATTGATCTTTTGTGTCATTTGCATAAAAAACAACACAAAAAAGAAAAAATAAATCCACAAGAAAAATAAATCCCCGCAATTTTTTATACATACCAGATAAACCCCACAACAAAAAAGGGCGATCGAAATCGCCCCTTAATCTAAATAAAAATCATTCTGATCTTAAATTACCTTCCCAGGCACCTTCTTCCCAAACGATCGGATCCGCTTCAATATCATTCGTGAAATAGGCTTTTCCGACAAGGATAGTAGTGGTTTGGTGATCTTGGAATTCTCCTTCAAATTTGATTGCAGTTGTTCCCCCAAGTGATACTGGCGCAATCGTTAGTTGATATTTGTTAACGGCTCCCGTGAACAACCTGGTTAATCCAATTGGAGAAGTTTGAGTTAAAGTACCATCAACTTCAGAAAAACTCGTCCTTTTCCCAAAGGCTAAAGACCCTCTGAAATCCACCCCATTAATCTCTGCGCTATAAGTCCACGTGGTTCCACCTATTCTGGGTAAAATGCCAACTGAGAACGTGCAACTGGATACTAACAAAGCTACTGCTAAAACAGCAATGACAGAAATAATGATCTTTTTCATTATCGATCACTCTGCCTTTACTGCATGCCAGTCCATTCCGGTCATTGTTTCCGCTGTAACATTACCATTTAAGGTTTTGGACAGCACACCATCCTGGAAAAGGTTCAAAACAATTTCTCCGTTACCGAGGCATGTGCCTCTGACTTCAAACAAATTGCCTCCGATTTCCAAAGTTCCTGCCAGATCTCTGCCATTTTGTTCATCAATGCTGAGAAATCCATTCGGAACATCTGCATCTTGAGACGACGCAAAGGTAATACCAAAATCAGCAAAAAAGCCCCAGCCCCCCCAGATCCAGGGAATTCCCGCTGAAATCGAACAACTAGCTGTTACTAAAACTGTCAAAACCAACAATGCGAATATGACTTTTTTCATTTTCCCACCTCCAGTATTCTACTTCTATTTTATCATAATTCATCGTAAATGTTCAATTATTATCATAATGAGATGCAAACGACTTTTTTCTGAACATCAAACCCAGACCTGCACCGATTAAAGTCCCAATTGTCACTCCGACAACTTCCCTGTAAAGGGTAGTGAATAAGGGTGTATGGACGTGCTGAAAGGAATTGACGATGGAGCATAACCCAACTACCCCAAGTACAGGAACGAGAAAAGCAAATCGTCCGAAGCGTTTATGGTATCCGAACATATAAAACCAAAGAGCGGGAATTCCTAAGATTTCTTTAAATCTGGGTCTGATCCCCAAAAGCACTTCGAGCTGATCACGAAACTGCCTTTCAGCCGTCAGAACGAATCCGCTGTTGCCGGAGCGAGTAATGGCATACACGCCAAACAGTACGACAAAGATGATGACAAGCAAATCAGCCCAGTGGAGCTTTGACCCCAGATCTTGATAGCCATACAGGGCAAATTCCCTGAGGAAAACGAGAAACGGCAGATAAAACAGCGTCAGCTTCACACCATGTGCCATGTAAATCTGATTGACCGATTCGAAAGAAAAGCTGACAGCGTTGATGGTAACTCCCAAAACAAAGGCGGATAAAACCAAAGAAAGGAATTTCAAGAAAGGAGAATGATGTAGATCACGCAAGTATTTATAAATACCGGCTATACCGAAAGAACCAGCCAAACCGGCCAGATAAAGCGTGGCATCGCTGAAAGAACTTGCGAAAACAAAAAAAAGGAAGATTCCCAGTGATACCAAAGCAAAAAGCGGGGAATAAAAATATATAACGGCAATTGAACCTATGATTAAAAAGGACTTAAAAAGAAGATTTGATTCAGGAGCAGCCGTTTTAATGGTATCCGAAGGATTTAGAATATTGGCAATATCCTGGCCATATTGCTCATAAGTGACTGATTCGAGATCCAGAGGCTGTACCCAGAAAAAATCAATGCTCCTCTCCTGTTTAGCTCTAATCCAACGCCTTAACACCATGGGATAGGTCAGGTTAAGCGCATCAATTTCTGCTGGCTTGATTGTATGTACCCGAAACAACTTTTTCTGATACCCCTCGTCTCTATTTTGAATCACACTGCGCAGCCAATTTGTAACCTGATTCATTTCCAAAAAACCGATTTCAATCTGATACTGGTCCAACCATTGAGCAAATTTCTCTGGATCAATCTCCGGGGGATTACCGATAAAGATAATCTTTTTCCCGGAGCGTTGACGGAGCCATTCTTCAATCTGAAACTCATTGCCCTTCAAAGAGTCGAAATCAAAATAATAAACTACCCTGTCACCCGCCAGCCCTATTTCGGAAATCTCCCGCATGGCATAAAACATTTCGATTTCGGCATTGTAACTATTCTCGAACCCCATTGTTACTTCTGAGTTGCCGACATCGAATTCATATCGAGGATAAACGTACACAAAAACCGCAATTAAAGCGATTAAGAAGAAAATATAGAAAGCAATCGTTTTTGATTTTTCCATCCAATTTTCCAAACAGCATTCCCCCCAGAAAAATTATACCACAATCACATTTGAACTTTTTCCAACATGGTACAGTCAAAACTAATGTAAAGAGAAAAAATGATAGGACCCCCCTATCCCCCTTGAGAATATAAAGAAAAATATACCCCCCACATTAAAACGGATCATTTAGATGATCCGTTTTTTAATGCTTCATACACCTGAACACACATCTTTCAACTAACAAATCATTTTTCCATATGATCATCATCACTTACTTCAATTCTACCTTAAAAATGTTATAATCACAACATCACCCATATTCTACGATCAATGGAGGTTGAAAAGATGAAAGGGATGCTTGTAAACACCTGGTTAGAAACATGGAGAGGTTTATTTGGAGAGAAACTGGTCAATGAAATCTCCATGAAGATGGGCGTTGATCCAAACAAAGCCTTCACCCCGTTAGAAGATTTTAACGAGAAAAGATTGAAAGAACTTTCCGGTGCCATCATATCCAAAACAGGGGTTTCCGAAGAGGAATTTTGGAAAAAAACAGGCAATCAAAACATTCAAACCTTTAGAAAATGGTATCCGGAATACTTCAAAAAACCAGGAGTCATGTCATTTATGGCAGCCATGGATATGGTTCACAAAATACTGACCCGAAGAATTTCCGGTGCAAAACCTCCAAGAATATTTTTTACCCAGCGTGATGCTACCTCGGCAAACATCGTGTATCAATCTCACAGATCCTATGCTTATTACTTTATCGGATTATTAGAAGGCGCCAGTAAGCATTTTAATGATCCCACCCGAATTACAATAATCAGAAAAGGAAAAAGTGACGCAGGTGGAGAGTTTATTGAAATTGAAATTAAAACCACCAAGTCTTACGGACACTTTCCAAAAATAAAAGGGATGAAATGGCTGTCTTTCGGAATCACCAAAAACATCGGATTGATCTTCACGGTCATCGTTCCAGTTGTCATCGGCGTGGTATCATGGGTATCATTTAAATACATCCAGCAGACCTGGATCGCTTCCATCATTACCGCTGCTGTTGCATCCGCCCTTTCCTATTTGGGATTCGGCTTTGTCAAAAAAGGCCTCAAAGAAACCAAAGGGGGGTTCGACAACCTTCACAACAAAAACTACGATACACCTGTTTATTTCCAGGATGAAAAGAATTTTTCCGATGTGTTTGATTCCTACAATAAAGCTCAAGTGCAATCCAAAGAGCTCATGTCGGGCCTCTCCGGAGACCTCCAGGAAATCAACACCTTTAATAGCAAAATATCTGAATCAGCTCATGAAATGGTGGAATTAACCAGCACGATGAGTGAATTGTCCAATCAGGTTGCGAGTACCGCAGTGGATATCAGCAATGACACGGAATCCATTTCAGAAGCGGTCAGTACCAACGTATCCAATCTCAATGACATCGTCGCAAAGGAAACCAGCATGGTCAAAGCATTAAACGAAGCGGTAAAAACCATACTCAACTCCGCAGGCAGTGTTGAAAAGTCTGCAGTGGGCATACAGGACATGAGTATCCAATTTGATCACCTTGTCAGTGTTGGAAAAACGGTACAGGATCAAGCCAGCACCATCATGGAAATAGCCGATACCGTATCACAAATCGCCAATCAAACCAATTTGTTGGCTTTGAATGCAGCTATTGAAGCAGCAAGAAGCGGAGAAGCCGGGAAAGGCTTTTCGGTAGTTGCCGACGAAATCAGAAAACTGGCTGAAGAAAGCCATCATTCTTCTGACCAGATTTCAACCAACTTAAAACAAATTTCCACCGGGATCAACACCTTAATCGAAAAACTCATGGACCAGTTCGAAAATATGAAAACGCAGTCAGCAAGCCTAAAAGAGAATTCCGAAAAAAATAAAGAATCCAGTAAACATATATCCGACATTTCCGGCGAATTAAATGAAATCATATTAAGGCTGCAAGATGATGCTGAAAAACTGGACCAGGTATCCAGCAGTATCGAAAATCTGTTGGCTATTTCTGAAGAAAGCTCTGCGACAGCAGAAGAAATAAGTGCTTCCATACAAAAATTCCTGTCTGACGTCAAAGAAGTGCTTTCCAGTGTGGATAAAATCGGCGGATTTATCAACAGCTTGAACGATTATTTTAAAAATATTCAACTATAGAAAACAAATCACGATTTGCAGGGGCAACCTCTGTGGTTGCCCGAATGCAAAAAATCGGAACCAATCGGCGATAAAGGTATTAGCTTCTAATAAAGAGTTATCTTAAACTCTGAAAGGATTCGTATGGAAAATTACGGAATTTTTGATATTCTCGGCCCCGTTATGATCGGACCATCCAGCTCTCATACCGCAGGTGCTGCAAGGATTGGCAAGGTTGCCCGATACATATCCGGTCCGAAGATAAAAAGTGTGCGCTTTTTCTTATACGGGTCTTTTTCGAAAACCTATCAAGGTCATGGTACAGACAAAGCACTTGTAGCGGGAATCCTTGGTATGGAACCCTCTGATGAAAGACTTGCAAATTCTCTTCAAATGGCAAAAGAATCGGGTATATATATTGAATTTTTACTTTCAGACCAAACCATGGGGCATCCGAATACAGTTAAAGTTGAAATCGAAAACGAAAACGGCAACAATACTTTTGTCACCGGCTCTTCAGTAGGTGGCGGTGCGATTGTAATCACAGATGTGAACGGCTATCAGATCAACTTCACCGATGAATATCCGACGATCATGATCACTCACAAAGATAAACGCGGCATGATCAGCAGTATCTCCTCAATCCTCTCATCCAATGAGATCAACATTGCAAAAATGGCAGTCAGCCGAAAAACAAAAGGCGATATCGCCTCCATGACCATTGAAACAGACAGCCCTATTACACCTGAACTCACAACCATTCTTGGACAAGTGGAAGATGTCTTATCCATTCGAGTGATTAACCCTGTGAGAGAGGAGAGTTAAATGACCACAAAAGCATCGGACATGATTCAACAAGCTTTGGCAAGGGGTATACAAATATGGGAAATTGTCCTGGAAGAAGAAGTTAGACAAACCGGTTTGAAAGCAGACGTTTTAAGGGAAAAAATGAAAAAAAACATGGAAGTAATGGAGCAGTCTGCACAAAAGGCTTTAGAAAATCCTCAAAAAACATTGGGAGGGATTATTGGTTCTGAAGCCAAAAAACTAACCGGTTTTCGTAATAAAGGTCTCTCAATATGCGGTAATGTGATCAATCTCCTCATGGCAAGGGCCTTTTCTACATCCGAAGTCAACGCCTCTATGGGGAAAATTTGTGCGGCACCGACAGCAGGATCTTCCGGTATCCTGCCGGCAGTTATTATCACTGCTGCAGAAGTATTGGAAGCCGACGAAAAAATCAAAATTAACGCCCTATTCACAGCTGCCGGAATTGGCCGAATCATCGCTACCCACGCAACAATCTCCGGTGCCGAGGGAGGTTGCCAGGCAGAATGCGGCTCCGCTGCAGCCATGGCAGCCGGCGCAGTTGTTGAAATGGCCGGAGGCACACCTGAACAAATCTTTCATGCTGCAGCCATCGCCCTAAAAAACATCATGGGACTGATTTGCGATCCGGTAGCCGGCCTCGTAGAGTCCCCCTGCGCCAAACGTAACGCCTCCGGTGCCGTCAACGCCTTTATATCTGCTGAGCAGGCATTAGCCGGAATCCAAAGCGTCATCCCCTTTGATGAAGTAGTCGAAGCCATGAAATTTGTAGGAAAGGCAATCCCATATGAATTTCGAGAAACAGCTCTGGGTGGAATAGCTGCTACGGATACAGGCAAAGAGATTACAAAAAGGATTTTCAATAAGACTTGATCAAGAAAAAACCTCACCTCTGCCATCAAGAACCCCCTTCGAACAAATTTTATCAACGGATATTATATCATCAATAGTGAATATAACGGTAGGGGAGCACCTGTGTGTGCTCCCGTTTTATATTATTTCAAAATACGTTTAATAATTCAAAAATCAATGTGGTCTTCAACAATTTTTTTGTGGAACAATGGTTTTATTGCGCAGGAGCACACACAGGTGCGCCCCTACAGATGATAAGGTTTGGAAGAAGTCATAATTTACATCTATAAAATAATAGTTAACTATAAACTAAACACTTGACATACAACGAATGATTATGTATAATACGAATCGAGTGATATGAACTATGACTTTTGAAATAAAAAGACATAAACTATCGTCAGATTATACGAATTTAAGAAAATAAAACTTGGAGGTGTTTTTAATGGCAAAAGAATATGTAGTCGGTATTGACTTGGGTACAACAAACTCATGTATTGCATGGGTTAAACCGGATAAGACTTCGGAAGTTATACCAAACTCCGAAGGCTCAAGAACCACACCGTCCATCATTGCCTTTAGCAAAACCGGAGAAATCGTCAAAGGCGAACCGGCAAAGAGACAGGCCGTGTTGAACAGCGAAAGAACCGTTCGTTCAATCAAAAGGCATATGGGAGAAGATTTCAAGGTTAGCATAGACGGCAAAGACTATACTCCGCAAGAGATCAGTTCCTATGTTTTGAGAAAATTGGTGGATGATGCGGAAAGTTACCTGGGCGGAAAGGTCAACAAAGCGGTTATCACCTGTCCCGCATACTTTAACGATGCACAGCGACAAGCCACCAAAGAAGCCGGACAGATCGCCGGGCTTGAAGTCCTGAGAATCATCAACGAACCAACGGCAGCGGCACTGGCTTACGGGTTGAACAAAGAAAAAGACGAACATGTCGTCGTATACGACTTGGGTGGCGGAACCTTTGACGTATCAGTCCTGGAAATCGGCGACGGCGTCATTCAAGTGGTATCGACCAACGGAAACAACCATTTGGGAGGTGATGACTTTGACAAAAAGATCATCGACTATTTGGCAGAGAATTTCAGAAAAGAACATGGTGTAGATCTCAGAAATGACAAACAGTCCATGCAACGTTTAAAAGAGGCGGCTGAAAAATCTAAAATCGAGTTATCAACCAAGCTGGAAACAGACATCAACCTGCCTTTCATCACGGCAACATCCGAGGGCCCGCTTCATTTGGAGCAGAAATTAACCCGATCCACATTGGAGTCCTTGGTAAGGGATTTGATTGAAAGCACCAGGGGTCCCATTCTGAACGCTCTGAAGGATGCCAAACTGAATACAGATGAAATCGATGAAATACTTCTGGTGGGTGGAATGACCAGAATGCCAATGGTACAGAAGTTTATTCAGGATATTTTCGGAAAGAACGCCAACAAAGGGATCAACCCGGATGAAGCCGTAGCCGTCGGCGCAGCCATACAGGCCTCCATTATGTCCGGTGACATGGGAAAAGATGTGGTATTGGTTGACGTGACCCCGCTTACATTGGGTGTAGAAGTCAAAGGGGGACTCATGGAACCTCTTATTGACAGAAATACGCCGATTCCCGTAAAAAAATCCAAAGTCTTCACAACAGCCGAAGATCGACAAACAGAAGTTGAAGTAAGGATTTATCAGGGCGAAAGAAGCATTGCTTCACAAAATCACATGCTGGGAAGTTTCAGACTGGTGGGTATCACACCGGCACCCAGAGGAATCCCGCAAATCGAGGTTATCTTTGACATTGATACAGACGGTATTGTCCATGTAACTGCGAGGGACAAAGGAACCAACAAAGAACAGTCCATGGTAGTAACCGGCAGAAACAAACTTTCGGAAGATGAAATCAACCGAATGGTGGAAGAGGGAGAAAAGAACAAGGAAAAAGACGAAGAAAAGAAAAAGGAAATCGAGATCAAGAACCAGGCTGACTCCCTTGTATACGCTACAGAAAAGCTCATCAAAGAGAGCGGCGACAAGATACCAGATGACATCAAAGGAAATCTTGAATCCATGAAAAATGATTTAAGAGAAGCCATCAACAACGATAACATCGCAAGGATTAAGGCTCTGACCGAACAGCTTCAGGAAGAAACCATGAAAGCCGGGGAGCATGTATACAAACAACAGCAGGAAGCACAACAATCACAGTCCAACCCCGAACAAAGCGAGCAAACGCCGCCAGCCGGTGATGACACAGTCAACGCCGATTACGAAGATGTAGACGACGACCAAAACAAGTAAAGACAAATAAAAATGAATAAAGGGCGGGTTCGGTTCGGGCCTGCCCTTTTTTAAAGAATCAAAATCACGAGCAACACAGAGGTGAGTCTATGATGAGAAAAAAGATTGACAGAACAGATGAATTTAACATGCCCAAATTCATTATCAGTGTGGCATCCAATATACTCGGCATACACCCTCAGACACTTAGGCAGTATGAAAAAAGGGGATTCGTTGAACCCTACCGGTTGGGAAATCTGAGACTATATTCCGAGCATGACATAGAAGTCCTCAATCACATCAAAGAGTTGGCCGATGAGGGAATCCCAACCACCGGTATCGAAAGAATCATCGAGCTGGAGGAAAAGCTGAACACAGCGAGAAAGCAACTTCAACTCTTAAATAGAGAAAATGAGCTCTTGAAGCAAAAAATGAAGAAAGAGATACCGCCGTTGCCGGTTAAAATAGAGTACAAAAAAGTAGAATTTTCATTCTACAAGGAAGATGAAGAGGAATAGAGGTGACTAAAAATGATCAATATGAATGATTATACATCCAGTGCACAAGAGATTTTTAACAAAATGCAGGATATATTGGCCAGATTCAAGCATAACCAGCTGAGAACAGAGCATTTGTTGTTGGCAATGATGGAACAGGATGAGAATACCGGTGCTCAGGTTATTCAAGCCTTAGCCGACAACATCGCCGTGCTCAAGCAGGATACTGAAAAAGCCGTCAGGGAATACGGCTCAAGCGGAGCGATGGCACCCAGCGGACAAATTTTTATCACACCTGAGGCCAGGCAGGTATTGGAAGAATCCAAGAATGAAGCCAATCGAATGCAAGATCAAAAAGTAGGTGGAGAACATCTTCTTTTAGGATTGCTTAAAGTAGAAACATGTGAAGCGGCAAAAATCCTACAACGACATAAAGTCATTCTGGAATCGGTTTATGCGAATTTAAGGCAATTAAGGGCATCAGGAGGCACCAAAGAAAAAGAAAACCTGGGTCCCTTGCAGAAATTCACGACCGATCTGTGCAAGCTTGCGAAAGAAAAACAACTGATGCCTGTCATCGGCCGAGATGATGAAATCAGGCGTGTCATCCAAATTATCGGAAGAAAGACCAAAAACAACCCCGTGTTGGTAGGCGATTCCGGTGTGGGTAAAACGGCAGTTGCCGAAGGCCTTGCTCAGCGCATTGTAGAAGGCAACATCCCGGAGTACCTAAAAGGCAAAACCATCCTGTCATTGGATATGGGACGGCTCATTGCCGGCACCAAATTCCGGGGAGAATTTGAAGAACGCATGAAAGGGGTTATCGATGCCATCAAGAAAAGAGACGGCGAGATCATCCTGTTCATTGACGAAATGCACACCGTCGTGGGTGCAGGTTCCACAGAAGGTTCCATCGATGCCGCTAACCTGATGAAACCCGCTTTGGCAAGGGGAGAAATGCGTTGTATCGGAGCGACCACCCTGGATGAATACCGGAAACATATCGAAAAAGACAAAGCCTTGGACCGACGGTTTCAAAAAGTGATGATCGAAGAACCCTCTGTTGAGGATGCCATCGAGATCCTAACGGGATTGCGGGATGTATTTGAAAAACATCATGGGGTCAGTATCAACCAAAATGCCATAGAAGCCGCCGTCAAACTATCCGACCGTTACATCACCGATCGGTTTTTACCGGACAAAGCCATTGACCTGATTGACGAAGCCGCTTCCAAAATCAAAATCGAAACCACCTATGTTCCCATTCAAATAACAGAGTTGGAAAGGCTGTATAAAGAAAAAGAAGAAGACATCACAAAAGAGGCCGAAAAAGGCGATTATGAAGCAGCCGCTCGCTTGAAATATGAAACGGAAAAGTTGAAAAAGGATTACGAAAAGGAATATGAAGCCTGGAAAGAAGAGCAAAACAAAAAGCCCAAAATTGTCAACGAATTTATCATTGCAGAAGTGGTTGAAAAGTGGACAGGTATACCCACCACCAAAATGCTTCGATCAGAAAAAGACAAACTCCTGAATCTTGAAAACCTGATACATCAAAGCATCATCAACCAGGAAGAAGC
>ERZ795057.3181-NODE-3181-length-11472-cov-5.484015_pt1 | contig 11472 bp, 7 predicted proteins | sample MGYA00375141_ERZ795057 | MGnify/ENA primary metagenome ERZ795057 (study PRJEB30186, sample SAMN05720163) | activated sludge metagenome | isolation source: Anaerobic digester | place: Hong Kong | collected 2015-01-26 ... | reverse complement strand
GCCCCTGTGCGTGAGGGCGGTTCATGGAGTTATACAGACATGTCGGGAAAGGTTATAATTGACCCGCAGTTCGAAGAGGTCCTTCCATTCTCGGAGGGGCTTTCCGCAGTGCGTGTGGGGAGCCGGTGGGGTTATATCGACCCACATGGACATTTTGTCATCAACCCGCTCTTCCGTCACGGGGGTCCCTTTTCCGAAAAACTCGCACCGGTACAAACAGAAGGCCTTGATGACGAATGGGGGTTTATTGACCACAGTGGGAAGTTTGCGATTCCCGCTGCGTTCGATGAAGCGAAACCCTTCTCTGGGGGGCTTGCCGCAGTGCGTATTGACACTAAGTGGGGATTTATTGACCGGAAAGGAAAAATCATCATTAATCCCAGGTTCAGCGATGCCGGGTCATTTTCGAATGGTACTGCCCGGGTCAGGGAAAACAACAAATGGGGATACATAAACCGGCGCGGCAAATTTGTTATAGAACCCCAATTCGATGATGTCCGGGATTTTTATAAAGGCTTCGCGCTTGCGGTGAAAGACGGTATTTCCGGGTTCATCAATACAAGCGGCACAATGAAGCTGAAAGTTCCTGCCATCACCGGCAGCGCCATGACACGGGCTGCTGCATCCGCCTCTACCCTCGCATCCGGATCTGCTACTGTTACTGTGGCCCTCAGTGATTACCTGAAAAAAGCCCCCGTCCCTGAGGCCCGGATATATCTTCTCGGTGAAAAGGGCCGTTCAATAAACGCTTATGGCGTCACTGACGCCGGAGGGAACGCGTCATTCGCTTTGCAAAAATATGATCTTGACGACTTCAAGGGGATATATGTGTTACGTTCGGGCTACTGGGAAAAATTCGCCCGCTGGGGAGAAGGCCGAAAAAACAATAACAACCTGACGTTCACTCTGACCACGTTTCGCAGAGACACGCCGTTCCCCGGACTTGCGAAGGCCCGGCTGAAGTCTGTTAATGGAGTTGAGGAATATGACATACTGACAGAGCCTGTAGATTTCATTCAATTCAGGCCCGACAAAGTCAACATCACCCTCACCGCTGACACACATGGCTGGAACATTACCGGATATCGGCTCCAGCAGGGGACAGTGTATCTTCGCAGCAACGATCCCGTTTTTAAAGATGTAGCTATTGGAAGGACCTTTTCTCCCGGCAAGCCGATATACGGAGTTGTGGAAACCGATTACGGTGACCTCTGCGGATTTGTTCCGCTCCGCATCCGTGTCAGGGAAAATCCCAATATAAAAAATCCGCTTCCCACAGTTCCCGCCTCCGAATCTTTTAACGTTGCAGGCAATGTACCAATTTTCAATAAATTCACCGGCGGACTCAATATACCATTTTTCCCCGTGAGCGCCTTTTACGAGCAGGACAAGCTGACCCTCATCCTGGGTATTCAGGGCGCATGGGAAAACGGAGACGTTCTCACGCCAAGAAGCCTTGTCAACGACATGAAGAAAAACTTCGCCGATGTGGGGAAAGCACGAAAATTTCTCCGGGACAAGAAAGGCTCCTTTAAAAACATGGGCCCCTCCGGCTTCTGGGACGCATCACTCGGCATGATGGGTTACCTGGAGATGACCTTCGACGAAGAGGGAAATCAGCACCTCGCGGGAGGACAGGCGCTCCTGTTCGGGGGCGGGTCCGTTACCGTGCAGAACCAGTTTGTGATTGTGGTTGTACCGGTATTTGTAGCCGGCACAGTGGGAGCAAATCTTTCCGCCGCATTTACGTACGAGGAAAAAATGCAGCGGATTGAAGATTTTTTTAAATCAGTGGAACTCACGTTTACCCCCTTCGTTGAAATTGAAGCCGGTGTCGGTATCAAGGGAATTCTTGCCGTCAGCATAGCCGGAATCGGCTCCATTCCGATTACGTATCAGCCGGTTCGCAATAAGTTCCGCGTAGACCTTACCCTTGCGGCAGAATTCAGGGCAACAGCATTCGTGTTCCTTACCTTCACCACGACAATTGCCGAACACACCTGGAACTTATACCCGCATCCGGGGATACTCAATCCGGCATTCACGGCAGGCAGCACTCCGGGAAGTCCTTTTGATATGACGTCCTTCAGAGCGGCGCCCCGTTCCGGTGAAACCGCCCGATGGGTGGAAAACCGTCAACTCCCGCCGGCAATAGGCCCGTTCAGGGAGCAGGTGATGCCCACCATAGTCCTGCCGGGAACAGAGCCGCAACTTGTCCGTTTCGGACGCCGTGAAGCGCTTCTCTGGATTGGTGACGACCCGAAGCGGGGCAACAACAACAGGGCTGTACTATGGTATTCTCTCCGTAATGCCGGCGGTTCATTCAGCAAACCGAAGCCGGTCCATGATGACGGCACAAATGACATAGCCTTTTCCGCTGTTGCCCACAAGGGGTATCTCTGGGTTGCATGGCAGAACACCACAAAGCCTTTTTTAGAAAACAAGGAACTTTCACTGAAGGAAATGTGCCGCAACAGCGCCATTTACACCGGCTGGCTCCACGATCCAAGGATCGGCAGTTCTGAATTCAGGGACATAACAAATGTATCAGCGGAATACAAAGGTGCCTATTCCGGGCGCCCGCAGATTGCGAGTGATGGGCACAACCTCGGTATTGCATGGTCCATAAACATGGACTTTAATTATTTCGGGACTACCGGTCTTAACAGCTTCAGGGGGGCAGTATATAATTCACGGAACAAATGGGAAAACATCATGTTTAACTGGATGGATGCAAAGCCCGTACCGTCTTTTGCCGCCGGCTTTGACAACGGATCACCGGTAGTTGCCTTCGTCCTTGACAATGACAGAAATCTCGGCACCATCCATGACAGGACACTTCATCGTGTGAATACAAATGGGAATGCGGCAATTCTGGAGAACAGATCTCTTATCGGACATCCCCGTATTGGCGCGTTCAAAGGCCGCACCACTGTGTTCTGGTATCAGGACAATAACATCAGATATACATCTGATCTGCACAGCGGCAGATCCATACACAATGTCTTTGATAAAAAGATAACCGCTCTCAGCGACGACTATGACATTATGCTTGATCCGGAAGGTTCGGTCAGAGGCATACTCTGGGTTGACAGTGGAAGCGAACTGAAATCCGAAGCCTATGCGGGAATTTACAATGAACGTGACGGTAACTGGGGGGATCCGATACCCCTTACAAAATCCGGAAAACGCGTTGAAGCGCCTCAGGGATATCTGGATAAAAATGGTTCGGCGGTACTCGCGTACCGCAGGATGGAAATTCACACAAAAAACCAGAAGAAAGAATACGTACCGGGCAAAAGCGAGCTCTGCATCGCTGACATAGAACCATCAGTTGACCTGGTCCTCGGCGAACACGCGATACAGGGGAATGCGGGCCCCCAGGAACCGGGAAAGCTGTACGGGTTTGATTTCAGGGTAGCAAACCACGGCACTGTCCCCTCAGAGGGCATAAAACTTGAAGTCCTTGACAGACAGGGGAGAATACTCCGCACAAAGACATTCCCCAACAGGCTCCTTCCCGGTGAGGCGGCAATACTGCAGGGTGAATACCCTGTTCCCCGCCCCCTCACCCGTCATGACTTCAGTATCCGGGTGAATCCCGCCCGTGGCAGCCATACAGGCACCTCATCCCATACGGCATCATACACTGTCGGTATATCACGGGTCGAGGTAACACGCGTTTTGATTTACCGGAAAGAAGGGTTCCGCGTACACCGCGTTTACATTCAAAACATGAACTACGTACCCATCCCCAACAGGGAAATCCAAAGCCTGTATTTTGCAATCCGAAGGCAGAACGAATTCGGCAGATGGGTTGCCATGAAAGTGGACATCCTTAACAGGTTTAATCCATATGAAACAAAGGTGTTCGAGTACGCAGAGGCGGTCAATGAACGGGACCCTGATTTTTACAAGAAAAATCAATATTACCTCGAAGCACAGGACAGGGCCGGCATGCCAATGAACGGCACAACAGGAACCAGCGTTGTGGGTGTTGAGATTAACCCGTTCCGTCTTAATGTGCTGACCCCTTCGGTCAACCTCGCGGAAGGGCATACTGACGGTTCAATCATTTCTTCAGTAATTGTGCGAAACAATCACCCGACATCCCGCAGAGGAGAACTGCTGATACAGCTTGTCAATTCCGGTGGGGCCGTTGTCCAGAACACCTCAAGGCCGGTGCAGCTGAACCATTCTTCCGCAGAAACCTATACCGCGCATTTCTGCGTATCTGACGCCCCTACACGATACAAAATCAGGGCGGTAATAAGGAATGTAACACTCCCGACTTCTTTCAGACTCCATTCCGCGGGACGCGCTCCGGATACAGATGAAGCCGCGGTGGTCATGGCACGCTAATACTATTACACGACAGGACAGCTCAGTCATTTTCTTCAAGAAACGCTTTCACTGCCTGTGAAAGCGTTTCCTTTTCACAGAAAAAAGAAAAATGGCCGCAGTTTCCATGGAGCATAATTATCCGTGCGCCAAGACGCGACGCTATTTCCTTTGAAGGGCCGGAATATACCGCATAATCCTGGTCGCTCCCGATTATCAGCATCTTCGACTTTATTTTTTTTACAGCCGTCTCCAGCCCTCCGGGTGAATTCTCCCCGATATTGTGAGACAACATAGCCCTGAGCTGGGATGCCCAGTCCACAGCATTGTACGGCTGGAGCGATTTTTCCGCATCAACAATGTAATCATGAAATTTTTCTGTGTCAGTCGCAGATACCCGGTAACCGGGAGTCCATACAAATACCTGATGGACGGGCGCGACAGTCTTCATTATTTCCGCGTTTCCGGCCTTCCGCTTCATGAGTGATGTTATAATTGCAAGCTCACTAGACCACACCAGTTTGTCATAGGAGGTCATGTGCGTGGTGCCGGACACTGACACAACCCGCCTCATGAAGTCCGGGTATGATACCGCCCATTGAAAAGCCTGCATCCCCCCCATCGATATACCGGCGACTGCGTGAAGTTTCCGTATGCCGAGGTGCCCGGTCAGAAGCCTGTGCTGGGACTTCACCATGTCCCTGATTGAATATTTCGGGAACATCCGTCCTCTCTGCGTTGTGCTGTTCGATGGCGATGAGGAAACACCGTTTCCAAATGCGTCCACCGCAATAACAAAGAACTTGTCCGTATCCAGCATTTTTCCGGGTCCGATAAAACCATACTCCTTCAGGTCGGATGAAGTACCGGCAAACCACGTTGTAACCAGGACAGCATTGTCTTTATTGTTGTGCAGCCTGCCATATGTCCTGTAACCAATCTTGCAGTTCCTTATACTCCCGCCGTTCTCCAGCGTAAAATTTCCAATTTCAGCGAATTGCGCAGGTCCTCCATACAATGCCGTGGCAATCGCAACACACAAAAGCAGAAAACCCGGTATTGGCAATACCTTCAACTTCATGTACTGTCCTCCTGAAATCAATCTGTGTTTTATAATGTGACCTTGAACTTCTTATGGAATGCAGTGATCATGTGCTGCACAGGGAGGCAGTTATCCCGCCAGCACCTTCACGTGGACCTTCCGGGTCCGGGGCCCGTCAAACTCGCAGAAATACACTCCCTGCCATGTACCGAGCACAAGCCTGCCGCCGTCAACAATCACCGTTTCAGAGCATCCCGTGAGTGTGGACTTCACATGTGCCGGGGAATTCCCCTCCATGTGGGCAAAATCGACCGCCTCCATCTTCAGGTGCCGGAGTCCCTTTATCAGGTCACGCTGTACATCGGGGTCCGCGTTTTCGTTAATGGTAATGGCCGCCGTGGTGTGGGGAGTGTAGATTACGCATATGCCATCGGCAATGCCGGATTCCTGAAGGGCCTTTTGAATCTGCGGGGTGATATCGACCAGCTCTTCGTGAGACTTCGTCTGTACGCTGAAGATAGTCATCATGGGACGCCTCACGCTTTCTGAAGAATTGCCATCATGGAATCGTGGATCTTTCCATTGGATGCGAGAATTTCCGGATACTCCGGACTGAAGGGGCCGCCGTCATAGCGCGTGACGCGCCCCCCTGCCTCCTCGACGATAAGGCTCCCCGCGGCCATGTCCCATGGATGGAGCTCCGGTTCCCAGTATCCGTCAAAACGCCCGCAGGCGAGATAACAGAGGTCCAGCGCCGCGGAACCGCAGCGGCGTATCCCCTGGATCTTCGGCGACATCGCGGTAAACTGGCGCAGGTTGTTTTTCTCCATGTTTTCACGGTCGTAGGGAAATCCGGTTGAGAGAAACGCGATCCCCATTTCATCAGTGGATGATACAGAAATTATTTCGCCGTTGCAGCGGGACCCGCCCCCACGTACCGCGGAAAACAGTTCCCCGTGGTACGGATCAAAGACCACTCCCGCCATGACCTTTCCTTCACTGCGGGAAAAGACACCGATGGATATACAGAAATAGGGGATTCCGTGGGCAAAGTTGTTGGTGGCGTCCAGAGGATCAATATACCAGAGAAGATCGCTGTCGGTATCCTGACGGGCTCCCTCCTCAGCGACAATGGCATGGGCCGGATAGTGTTTCCTTACTTCCCCGAAAAGGTACGTTTCCGATTCCCGGTCAATATTGGTGACAAGGTCGGTGCGGCTTTTATATGAAACGCTGGTGCTTTTGGAACGGAAACCTCCCAGGAGGATTTTCCCGGCACCCCGGGCAATTTCTTCCATGAAACCGGCTATTTCCTGCATACACTCTCCCGGTCAGAACTGCACACCGGCACCGAGAAGCAGGTTGAGATCATGGTGATCGTCCTCCTCGTCCCCGTTGACAAGTTCAAACATAAGCTTTTGATATAAAAATACATTTTTTGCGATCATTTCATCGACACGGATTGAAAACTCATGTCCTGTAGTGCGGAACCCCGGAAAAGGCTCACCCTCGAACCATGTTTCGGAGTTGGCCCCCATCCACCCCTGGCCGTTGAAGAACTTATAGGGACGGGGATTATTGAGGTCGCGCAGATACATGCGGTACACGAACCCGAAGGTCACTGACACCAGCTTTTGATTGGTAGCGCTATCATATTTGGCCACGGTAATACCGAAACCTATGTTATACACGCCCCAGTAATTTGAGACTTCAGCCTCGTGATCGAAGAAATAATAATCGTTCACACTGAGAAACACGTAATAACTCAGATAACGGTCAACATAGTAGTTAAAGGTATATTCGATATAGTCCACATCGTATGTTTTCCCTGAAGACTGGGGTCCGTCGTGGGGCAGTTCCCGCGGATAAAAGAGAAACCGCATGGAATACCTGTCCCGGTCAACACCGAACACAATGCCCCCCTTGATATCGTGGAGCGTGGTGGATTCACCATAGTTAAAATCATCGTTATAATGATTCACAAGGGCCCCTACCCCCAGATAATAGCTTCCAAGATGATATATCGCCTGAAACCGTTCCGAATAGCTTACGAGGTTCGGCGACAACGCGCCGAGGTAGGGGTTTCCCACCAGGAGATCAAACTCAAATGACGGAATCGGGGAATAATTTATATACAGGGAATGGGGAATATCGGCTACGTATCCCTCTGTGCTTTCGTATTTGAATCCGCTTCCCTTGTAATAGTAACCGTAGCGAACCATTCCGTCAACAGTCGCGTAAAACACACGGTGCTTTTTCTTCTTTTTCGTTTCCTTCTTTTTCTCGGGCTCCTCCCGGGCTATCTCCTGTTTTTTCTGCTGTTCCTCCGCGATCAGTTTCTGCTGCCGCATCCGCAGCCTTTTCGCGTACGCATCGGGGAGCCATTTGGGAACATTCCTGTTGTCAGGATCTACGGAGAGTACATACTCCCCGGTGGATACCGCTTCCTCATATTTGCCGGTAAGATAATACATGTATCCGACTCTTTCATGGGACACGAGCTGCCCGGGGTTTCTCCGGATGGCCTCTTCATAATTATTGATTGCCTCCCTGTGCTTTCCCTTCAGCTCAAGGACCCATCCCTTATTGTGAAGCACCTTTGCGGATGTTTTATTGTAAAACTGTATTGACTTGTCAAACTCACCTACCGCCTTGTCATACAGCTTTTCTTTACCATACTGCACACCACGCCTGTTCAATTCCGAAGCGCTTTGAGCAAAAATGGAAAAGGGGAAAAACAGCAGGCATCCCGCCGCAATGAGTATGGATATACAAGATTTCATTATTCTATTTTACTATCCCGGATATTATTTAGAACAAACTATGTATTATTGTCGGCTTTTTTATAAAACCGGATGCAATTCTAGTACAGCTGTCCGATAAAATAAAGCAATTTTTCTCAGTTTAACGCGAGATCCCGTGCTTCAAAAAGAAAATCAATGGCTTTATCAGTATCTCCCTTAAAAAGACAACAGAGACTCGCTGAAATCAGCGCCTCAGGGTCCCCGTTGTCCCGTGCTTTCTTTTCAAGGCGTTCCAGTTTTTCATCAATGGTCCCGTACCTGTCTGTGAACACCTCAACCGGAATTGACTGAATAAACCTGTCATACAGCTGAAACCGCGGTGATGTATTCTTTATTTCCTTTACTTCCTGACGGTACTCTTCACCGCGGTTCATGCTTTTCAGCACCCTTGCCCGGAGTTTTCTCACGTTCTGATTGCTGCCGTCTTTCGCAAGAATGCGTTCAATAATAGTCAGTGCGGATTCGAACCTTCCGGTTTCAAAATACAGTATCGCAAGGGCAATAAGGGCCACGGGATTATCGGGGTTAAGGGAGAGCACATTTTTAAAACACCCTTCCGCGGCCTTTGTATTTTTCAGCCGGCTGAAACTCAGCCCCATAACCAGGGATGTTGACACAAAACTTCCGTCAAGGCGTCTTGATTTGTCAAGATGTATGATTGCTTTTTTATACTCCCCCATCTTGTAATAGATGGAACCGATATTGAAATATACAAGATAGTCTTCACCGAGGGCCACGGCCCTTTCGTAACACTTCATTGATTCAGTATATTTTTCCAGACGGGCATACAGGGACCCGAGATTCAGATATGCCTCCCTGAAATCATTCTTTTCGTGTATGATACTCCCGTATTCCTTCAGGGCGAGGACAAACTCTCCGTTCCGTTCGTACTCAAGGGCATTGTTAAACCGTTCATACAGTGACTGCATCCCTCTGCTCCAGGTCTTTTTATTTTATTACCACAACTCTGTTTCTTCCGGATTCTTTCGCCCGGTACATTGCCCTGTCGGCCCTGCCGATCAGGTGTTCCTTTCCTTTATCCCTGCGGGGATCATACTGCGCGACACCTACGCTGATTGTCACATGGAGCGCCTCAGCCTGTCCCCGGAATGCGTGCTGCTCTATACGTTTTCTTAAACGCTTTGCCACCACGACAGCATTTTCAAGATCCGTCTCCGGCAGTATTACCGCAAACTCCTCCCCGCCGTACCGTGCCGGAATATCAAAACCTCTGACACTTTCCCTGAGAATCTGTGCTGTTTCTTTCAGCACCATATCACCCTGCTGGTGCCCGTAGGTATCATTGAAACGTTTAAAATGGTCGATATCTGTTATTATCAGGGACAACGGCGTTCCATACCTGACGCTGCGCTTCAACTCCTCATTCAGGCGTTCCTGAAAAAAATGGTGGATATAGAGGTGCGTCATCCGGTCAAGTGTTGCCATCAGATACAGCCGGGAATTCTCCACGGTAATCGCCGCAAACCTGGCAAGGTCCCTGAGGAATTCAATATCATCCCGCGTGAACGTTGAACCATCGATCTTTTTCCCCAGCACGAGAAGGCCGTTCATACTGCTCTTGGATACAAGGGGAACCACAATCTCCGCATCCAGCATGGCAATGCTGTCAAGATCACGCACCAGTTCACTGTGTTCCCGGAGGTTTCCGCATAACTGAGGGAATGCCTCCTTCTCAAGATAATGGATAAGTGCTGAATTTTCATCAAAAACTATTTCCGACCTGCTGAATTCCTCATCATATCCTTTTGACATATGAATTGAATAATTATCCTTGTCAATATCCTCCTGAAGGATAATGGCAACCTTTTCCACGAACATCTGTCCGATACAGCTGTACAGTATGGATTCCACAAGGCTCTGGAATTCCAGGTTGGAGGAAAGGCTCATCCCCATTTCTATCAGGTTGCGGAGCTCATATATCTTTCTCTCAAGGGCATTAATTGTCTCTTCAGACTCTTCCCTCTCTCCTGAAAGGCCGTCCTGCGTATGTATAATATCCTGATTATTCATTATCCGAATTATATCCTTCACGGGAATAGTATTGTACCACTAATTCCTTTATCTGTCGCGGTATGAATTATTTTTATTATCGGATACGGTTATAATACTTTCAAGCGAAATAATACATACCCCCTTCCGTGGTGAATACCTGTTTTCGCCGATAGGGATTATCTTCAGTAAAAAAATGGAACCCGGCGCTGATAGTACGGGTATACATGTATATCACACAGCAAACATGGAAGAGGTACATTATGAAACAGCGAATAATACTTACCCTGGCAGTGATGGCCATCGCATCGGCACTTGCCGTTGACGCCATTGCACAACAACCGGGCGGACGTCACGGCAGAAAGGGGCCGGGACCAGACATGCATCACCGTGGACCGGGACCCGGAGGGCCAATGATATTTCATAATCCCGAACGCGCCCGTACACTTTTAGGCCTTACCGATGCGCAGGTCAGGCATATCCGTGAAATCAATATCAGTTACAGGAAACAGGGCCTGGCGATACAGGAAAAACTTGCCCCGAAAAGAATACATGTAAAAAGACTGCTCATGGAAGACAATGTAAACCTTTCACAGGTTCGCAGCCAGCTTGAGGAGATATCAAAACTGAAAGTTGAAATGCACATGCTGCGAATACGTCACAAGCTTGACATAGAAAGAATTCTTACCCCTGAACAGCGCAGCAAAGCAAGGGAGATGTGCATGCACCGGGGTCCGCGGAGAGGAAATGAAGGGCCTCCCCGGCACAGACGAGGGCCGCGTCCCCGGTAATTACCTGCACAGATTCATATACAACAAAACCCCGCCTGTGCGGGGTTTGCCGTATATAATAAAGTTGTATAATTGCAGTACTGTTACCGTTCCACCCGCTGAAGCTGCTGCAGAAACCGCTTTCCATGGGGTGTAAGACGCAGCGACACAGGGTCCGCATTCCCGCACCGGCAGTATTTCACAATACTAAAGTGCGAAAGCCATGTAAAAAAATAGAAATCAAGATAGGATATAAGGAGAAGATCATCACGCAGGCCGAATCCGGTCATGGTAAAAAAATTGTTCGCTACCGAATTCAGTTCAGCTTTCGCCCCGGAATTCAGGAGCACATCAACAAGGATATGCTTGCTTCTCATCAGATCGCGGGAAGCTCCCGGATTTGACGGGAATATATCGTCCCATTTTACCCGGCTCCAGAATGACGCGAAGAATTCAAGGTATATTTCAGTGCATGAAATATCAGATATATCAACCCTGGGAACAC
>ERZ795057.3177-NODE-3177-length-11477-cov-18.550604_pt1 | contig 11477 bp, 14 predicted proteins | sample MGYA00375141_ERZ795057 | MGnify/ENA primary metagenome ERZ795057 (study PRJEB30186, sample SAMN05720163) | activated sludge metagenome | isolation source: Anaerobic digester | place: Hong Kong | collected 2015-01-26 ... | reverse complement strand
CTCCATTTTGCCAAGTAATCTGGATAAGGTTGATTTTCCTGAGCCGTTCATGCCGACAAAGGCCACTTTATCGCCGCGGAATAGCGCAAAGTTCAAATCGCCAAACACCGTCAAATCGCCGTAGCGGTGTCCCAGGCCGGTTACCGTGACGACTTCTTTGGCGCTTTTCTTCCCTTCAGGGAATTTCATGGCCACATTCTTTGTTTTTCCCTCCGGGGTTACCTCCGAAAACTTTTCCAGCATTTTAATCCGGCTTTGCACCTGGGCCGCTTTTGACGCCTTGTAGCGGAACCGCTCCACAAACTCTTCTATTTTTTTGATTTGCGATTTTTGCAGTTCCATTTCCTTTTTCAAAGCGTCCTGCCGCTTTTCTTTTTCCGTCAGATAGTGCGTGTAATTCCCCTTGTAAAGGTGAATAGCGCAGGAGGACAACTCCGCGATCTGCGTCGTGACTTTATCCAAAAAGAAATGATCGTGAGAAATGACAATCATGGTCCCCCGGAAATCCTTGAGATACGATTCCAACCACTCCATGCTTTCCGTATCCAGATGGTTCGTCGGTTCGTCCAACAGCATGATATCCGGTTTTGCCAGAAGAATCGATGTCAACAAAATGCGCATCTTCCAGCCACCGGAAAACGAATCGCAATTTTGTTTAAAATCACTTTCTTTAAAGCCGAACCCCTTGAGCATCTGCTTGGCTCTGGATTCAAAAGCGTAACCGTCCCTGGCATGGAATAATGCTGTCGCATCGGAATATTTTTGCGAAAGCTCGCGATATTCGGCTGTGTCATGCTTGATTTTGGATAACTTCTGCTCCAGATCTTTGATGGACGTTTCCAGGTCGGCCATGCCGCTTTTTTGCTTGAGATAATCAATCAGAGGAATCGATTCCAGTTCCACCAGGTCCTGCGGCAGATAGCCGAATATCTTCTGTCTTTTTCCGGGAATATCCAGCGTGCCGTCGTCAGGGCGCACGTCATCCATGATCATTCTAAACAGTGTTGTTTTACCGGTTCCGTTTTCACCGACCAGTCCAATGCGGCTTTTGGGGTGGATGGTCCAGTTCATCTTGTCGAACAGTTTTTTATCCAGAAACGAAAGACTGATGTTGTGGAAATAAATCAATAAATATACCCTCCCTAAGTTGAGGGTTATATGACAAATTTATCAAAAAACTACAAGAGTAATCCTTCGCGCAGACTGTTTCCTGAAGGAACGACATTCATAGAAATGACCACAAACGTTGACGAATCAAGTGAGCGGTTGCGCTTAAAATCGTTTGCAGGACGCCGGCTTGTTTGATGCCCCTTATGATTTGTATCAGGGAAACATCGCTGAAAAGAAAGAAAACTACCCGGGTAAAAGGATCAGATTAAGAATTTTTGTCCACATACTGTCCCAGGCACCGGTAAAAAAATGGTTTTGCGCTTCCGGCAGTGTTTCAACAGGGATACCGTACTTGTCCGCTAAACGACGGGTCGTCGCGGCCGGATACCAGGTGTCCTCCCCGGCCATAAAGATGCGCGTCTGCGCGGAAAACCTTTCCAGTTGAGCAAAGGCATTGTGTCCGGGGATAAAGAGTCTTTCCAGGAATGTGCCTATGCGCATACGCGCATGAACATGATCCAACAGATGTGTGTAATGACGGGCTTTCCATAAATCGGCATCCAGCCATTTATCATCGACAAGCACTTTCCTTACCAGAGTGTCATCCTGTACATAGGCGCAAAGAATACTGACGAATTCATCAATGGTTTTTCTTTGATACATGTAAAACAGGGATTCACGTGAATCCAAAACCGGCGCAATCAGCACGAATTGCTTCGGCGGAAGACAGCGGACTCCGAATTGCAGACTGGCGTTCGCTCCGGCACTGTGGCCGACGATCACCAGCGGAATTGCGGAAGGAACATTCTCCTGAAGAATCTCATCCAGGTCATTTAAAGCTGTTTGAATTTCCAGTTCTCCTTCGGAACGACCGTGGCCGCGCGGATTATAAAGAATACAGGCGCATCCCTGATCTGTAAATTTTTCCACCGGTACGCGATACATCTGCACTGCACCGCCCATGCAGGGCCATACGATCAGGCAGGTTCTGGCATTCTCCGGTACGGCGCCTGATATGTCCAGGCGAACGCCATCCTTCGTCATGAACTTTCGTATCGTTTTCACAACCATTATAATGACTCCATGCCGGTGATTTTTCTGAACGATGTCTGCGGCAGTCAAACGACAATACATATTTGATCGCCGGTCAGCGTATTGTCAAAAGTAGTTTGCCTGCAAACATTAACCGATAAGGCCGACACATCCTGACAGGCACAATGCGGTTGCGCGTAAATGAATGCCGGCCGAAATGCTTTTCATTTTGTTCTTAGAAAACGTTTCTTGAAAAAAGCAAAACAGGAGAATGGGATTTTATGGTAAATCGCAAATCGTTCTAATACAACATTCTTAAATAATTATTTTTTTAATATATAAATAACGAGACAGATAATTAGGACGATAATTAATAGAGCGATATCCCTGTTCTTTTTCGACATCTCAAAACCTTTTTTCTGTTGCGGCAATTCATCCGCCATTTGGCCACAGAAAAAACATTTCGTCGTTTCATCCCGCAGTTGCTTTCCGCAATGAAGACATGTTTTCATAACGATTCCCTCTTAGAAAATAATTTTTGAATGACCAATAATCAAATCGTTTTTATGCAACTCCATAATGAATTTTACGAACATTTCATATCACAATTCGGATAAAAAATCTAAAGCGTATTGATGATTGTCAAAAATATTTCACTTGCCTCTGGAAAGACCACGTTGAATTCATTCTTTCTAACGCCGGGAAGCCCTTCGCAACCATATGCGCAAAAAACCGTTCAAGGTGCAGGAGAATTTTAAATGCCGCCGATGATCATTTGCTTAAAATAATATCATTAAGCGCGAAATCCGGAATCCCTCTAACTTTTTTTTCGGAAAATAAGCTTCAGCGGCACGCTGTCAAATTCGAATTTTTCACGAATCTGGTTCATCAGATAGCGCTCGTAGGAGAAATGGATTCCTTTGCTGTTACTGACAAAGAAGACAAACGTGGGCGGCTTAATATCGGTCTGGGTTGCGTAATAAATTTGCATCAGCCTGTTCTGATAGCGCGGGAGAGGATTTTTTCGAACGGCCTGCTCGACCAGATTATTTAAAGGCGATGTGCCGATTCTTTGCGTATATTGGGCATACACCTTATCAATCAGATCGAAAATCTTCGGCGCACGCTGTCCGGTTACCGCCGAAATAAAAATAATCGGTGCAAAATCCAGGAATTTGAGTTTATCCTTGATTTCTTCGACGTATTTTCCAACGGTTGCATTATCCTTCTTTATTTTATCCCATTTATTGACGACGATCAGGCAGGCTTTCCCGCGTTCGTAGGCCAGCCCCGTAATTTTTGTGTCCTGTTCGGTAATGCCTTCTTCGGCGTCGATCAGCACAAGCACGATGTCGCACCGATTGATGGATTTGAGCGCCTGAACCACACTGTATTTTTCCAGTGTCTGACTGATTTTACTCTTTCGGCGAATGCCTGCTGTATCGATGATCAGGTATTTTTTCCCGTGAATCTTGACGGTTGAATCGATGGCATCGCGTGTGGTTCCGGCAATCGGGTTGGCAATGGTTCTTTCCTTGCCCAGTATTTTGTTCACCAGCGATGATTTCCCCACATTGGGCTTGCCAACAATGGCAACCTTAATCTGGTCGTCATTTTTACTTTTTTCTTCGGACGATTCAGGAAAATCAGACACCATCGCATTCATCAGTTCGTCCACACCGAGGTTGTGCTGCGCTGAAACAGGATAAACCTCATCGATTCCCAGACGGTAGAAATCGGAGAGCATTTCCTTGTAACGTTCCCCGTCAACTTTGTTGGCGACATAAAAAACCTTTTTCCCCTTCCCTCGCAACTGCCGGGCGATTTCCATATCAGACGTCGTAAGACCTTCTTTTCCATCCATCATAAAAATGATGACGTCTGCCTCTTCAATGGCCAGATTGCTCTGCTCGCGCATCTGGACAAGAATTTTTTCTTCGGAGGCCGGTTCAAATCCTCCGGTATCAATCAGCGTAAAGGCCCTGTCGTGATATGCACAATCCATGTAATTACGGTCGCGTGTCGCCCCCGGCTCGTCGATCACGATGGCCTTTTGTTTTCCGGCTATTCTGTTGAACAGGGTGGATTTGCCGACATTGGGACGTCCGACAATCGCGATGACCGGTTTGATTTTCATACAGCCTCTAATGTTTCAGTAAACCGAATTCCTCAAGCATTCTTTCCGAAGCGGTCCATTCTTTTCTTACCCTGACAAACAACTCCAGATACACTTTGGCACCGAAGAGATTTTCCATATCCAGTCTCGCCTGGGTGCCGATTTTCTTCAGCATGGCGCCTTTTTTGCCGATCATGATCGCTTTCTGCGAATCCTTTTCCACATTGATCGTCGCAGTGATCCGGATAAGATTCTTCGCTTCATCCTCCTTGAACAAATCAATTTCCACGGCTGCGGAATAAGGAAGCTCCTGTTTGGTATGAAGCGTAATTTTTTCCCGGATAAATTCTGAAGCAATAAATCGCTCGGTCGCATCCGTCACAATATCGTCCGGATAATATTTCGGTCCCTCCGGAAGCATCTCCTTGACAATCGTCAGCAATTCTTCAACGCCGTTGCCGTGCAATGCGGATATCGGGACTATTTCCCGGAAATCGTAAATCCTTCGAAACTTATCCATTAGCGGCAGCAGAAACTTTTTTTCAATCAAATCGATTTTATTGATTACCAGCAGCACCGGCGCTTTGGTCTCGTTCAAGGATTCTATCAGGAAAAGATCATGGGGCTGGACATCGGTCTGGGCTTCAATCATCATCAAGAGGACATCAACGCTGCCGATTGCCTCTCTGGTCGTCCGCACCATGGCACGGTTCAGCGGTGTTTTCGGTTTATGCATTCCGGGCGTATCGAGAAAAATCAACTGGGCATCCGGATAATTTTTTATCCCGGTTATTTTATTTCTCGTTGTCTGCGGCTTATGGGTCATAATGGATATTTTATCACCGATAATGGCGTTGAAAAGCGTTGATTTGCCCGCATTCGGACGTCCGATGATGCCGATGAATCCCGATTTAAACATGATCTTTATTGCCCTCTCACCAATTGATGAAATCCCGGAATCGTCCAATGCAACAACGGTCCCGAATTTACGGCAACGGAGAGTTCACCCCGCGGCCGGTCGGACTGTGATTCTATAATTAATTTCGCACGCGGGTAAAGCTTTTTTATCGCCTCCGTATTGATATTGTTTAATCCTCGAAAAATGGACAGATCCCGCTCCGATAAATAAAAACGTATTTCCTGGACATCCCCGGAAATCTTTTTCAGAACATTAACGGTGCTGTGATAAAATACAGAGGACCGCACCAGACTTCCGAAGGCCGGATGCACCGGTCCGGCCAGAACCGTTCCTTGTTTTTCCATCTCGGGTGTGGTCTGCACGCCCATTCTAATGATGCGGATACCGGCAGCGGCTAGTTTTTCCCAGGCTCTGCGGCATAACTCCACGGCAGAGGCAATGTCCAGAGGCCGGTACGCGCCCTTTCGGAATTCCTCAGCCAGGGCGGTTCCTGCAAAGACAAGAACGGGATGTATCCTTGCGGTGTCGGGAGAAAGTTCGATGGTTCTGTCCAGAGAATAATCAAAGCCTTCAGCCGTGTCACCCGGCAGACCGGCCATGAGATGAAGCCCGGTTTTGAATCCGTATTTTTTCAACATCATAACGGCCTTTTCCGTATCTGCCGCGCAGTGGCCTCTTCCGGCATAGCGCAACACATCATCAACAAAAGATTCCGCACCGATCTCTACGGTGGCAACGTTATATTTTTTCAACATGGACAATTGTTTTTCAAAAATATAATCCGGCCGGGTTGAAATTCGGATGGAATGAACCAGACCTCGTTGGATAAACGCATCAGCCATCGCCAACAGTGCTTCCTGATCACCCGAATCGATTCCGGTAAAGCTTCCGCCGTAAAAGGCGATTTCCACTCGTCTGGTCTTGTCTTTGTTCCACTCCAGATAAGAGGTAACGGTCCTGTCAAAATACTCCTGGGTTATTTTCTCCGGGAAATTCCCGGCGCTGATCTTCTGATTGCAGAAGACGCAGCGATGCGGACAACCGCTGTTCATGATAAAAACGGGAATAATCAACGGATAGTTATCGTTCGGTTTTCTATAACTGGCTTTCGTCATCCTGCAGTATTTTCCAGGCCTTTTGCGCGGCTTGTTTTTCCGCTTCCTTTTTGCTCGTCCCTGTACCGATTGCCGTCAGTTTGTCGACAATTACCACTTTTACCTCAAAAACCTTGGCATGCTCCGGACCGGATGTATCGGCAAGCAAATACATTGGAATTGTTTTGAATTTTCTCTGGCAAAACTCCTGCAGCAGGGTTTTATAATCGAAATAAGCGGACGGTAGAGTCTCTTTCTCCAGAAAGGGCTCGATGAATTTTCTCACAACCGCCCGCACATTCTCGTAACCGGAATCCAGATAAACGGCAGCCACGACGGCCTCGAACGCATTGGCCAGGAAAGAATCCCTGGCGCGGCTGCCGGCATTCTCTTCACCGCGCCCGATTAAAAGACAATTGCCTATTTGCAGCCCCCGTGCGAGTTGAGCCAGATTCTTCTCGCCCACCAGAACCGATCTCATTTTCGTCAGATCGCCTTCGGAACCATCGACATATTTTTTGATGAGCAAATCACTCACGCATAATCCTAAAACGGAATCTCCCAGAAATTCCAGCCGTTCATTATCGGACACGCCCGGCTGACGGTTCTCATTGACATAAGAACGATGGGTCAGCGCGGTTACAAGAAGATCGACATCGCGGAAACGATAATCAAGTCTCTCTTCCAGTTTTTTCAGAACCTCTCTTCTGCTTTTATCCATAGCGATATGTCCTATTTTTTATGTAAACATTTTGGTTCGTCCCAACATGATGCACCTTTGCTGAAATCTTCAATAAGGTAAAAATCGAATATGCGCAATAGGCAATTTGCCCGCCCCCCGGCCAGAACACAATGCCCATCCACTGCATCTGATTACTTATGTCCTTAATGTTTTTACTGTAAAATCAAAAGGCTTCGTGGTAAACTTAACCATATTTCATATGCCCCTTGATGAAGGAGAGTTCATTATCATGGATGTAATCACCGGCTATATATCGACACATCCCGCCGTCGTCGTTATAGGCGCCATCTTGATCATTTTATTATTTCTGCATGTAATCTTTAAAAATCTGCTTAAGCTGATTTTTATAACGGCTCTTCTTTTGATCGTCGCTTTCGGTTATTATTATGTTCAGCATCCGGCGGAAACAAAAGCTAAAGTTGAAGAATCTTTTCACATGGTGGAATCCGGTTTAAATGAAATCAAAGACAAAAGTAAAAGCTTCTACAAAGACGGAAAGGATCTGTATAAAAAAACAAAAGAAGCTCCCGGAGGTGTCAGCAAGTTACTCGACGCCTCTGAAAAGGAAGTGGAAAAAGAGGTGGGGAAAGAAACGAAAAAATAAAATTTCACTTCCGTTGCCGCTGTTTTTTCAACGGAGGCTGTCAACATATTATTTATAAAAGATTGATTTCCATCGCACGGACCGGACAGGCCGAAACACACAGTTCACAACCGTTGCATTTTTCCGGATCAAAGACAACCTTCAGCGTCTTTTTTTCAAACGACAGGGCTCCCGTCGGACAGAAAGCCGTGCAGGCGCCGCAGTGGACGCACTTATCGGCATTTTGACTGACGCTTTTGGAGAGCGGTTCTACCTTCAGGCCCAACTCTTTTAAAAAACGGATCCCGTGATCGAAATTTTCCTTGGAACCGCTTAATTCCAGAACGATAACGCCTTCGCGGCGCGGAAATATTCTCGCCTTCAGGATATTGAACACAAGATTATATTGCTTCACCAGCTGATAAATTACCGGTTGCTGAACCGTATCGGGTGTGTAACGAATGACGATTTTCTTAGAAACCATAGTAAACGGACTCAATAAAATTTTTGAAAGATTAAGATATCAACCATGGATTGTCAAGGCAATTTAAAGAGACCCGCTAACGATGGGAAGCGCTAGTCGTAGAGAGACTCTCTAATATTGAGCCCCGACAAGTCGGGACGAAGATTGAAGAGTCAGCCGAATTATCCAATCCCGACTAATCGAGATTGGAAATTATCCCAGGAGCGAAGTAGTGAAATTTGAAAATCGAACTATCCCGACAACATAGTTGGCAGGGGCGACGTGGGATTTGACAAAATTGCGTGCTTTGTGACATCATCAACCGGCCGTCAGCAGTTTCTTCCAATCCAGAGACGGAAACGTTTCATGCAGAACATGGTCGTCCGGAACCAGATGGTATTCCAACGCAGCGAAATACCGGGAAGCAATGTCTTTGACCTTTTCCGGATCAACGATATCGTCTTCGGAGCCATGGTAGAGTATGACAGGAACGTTTAAAACCCGGGAAGGCGGCATGAATTCAGCGAGATTCAACGCCGGCGCCAGAAGAATCAGCTTTTTTACCCGGTGTTCATTTTCGATGGCGTATTGAACGGCCATTAACCCTCCATAACTCGAACCGACGATGATCAAATCGGTTTTATCGTTAAGAAGGCTCTGAAGTTTTCGCATACGCGCCGCAAAATCTCCCGTATAATTTTCAATGATCATCTGCGGAAAATTTTTACAGAAAAACTGCCCCTTGGTGCCCTGCGCCGTGCTCTCCAGCCCGTGAATAAAAACCAGCGTATCCATGCGTATCCCTGCCCTTCTCCGGCATATTTTTATGTTGTATAGATTATGTCAGTATGTTATCCATTCCGCAAGAAAAGATTTGCTGTCAGGAGATCAAATTATGGCAATAGTATTACCTTTTAAAGCGGTTCGACCGGATAAAAAATTTGTCGCTCAGGTGGCGGCTCTCCCGTACGATGTAATGACCCGGGAAGAAGGGAAAAAAGCGGTTTCCGGCAACCCGTTGAGTTTCATGCATGTGGAAAAATCGGAAATCGACGTCCCCGACAAAACGAAAAGCGATGACCCTCTTATCTATCAGACGGCCAAACGGAATTTCACCGATATGCGTGTTAAGGGCATTTTGATCCAGGATGAATCGCCGCATTTTTATGTGTACAGGCAGAAAATGGGCACGCGGGCACAAACCGGAATCGTCGGTGTGATGAACGCTTCCGAATACGATGCCGGAAAAATCAAAAAGCATGAATTGACCCGGCAAGACAAAGAAGAAGACCGCATCCGTCATGTCGACACCGTAAATGCGCAGACCGGTCCCGTATTCATCAGTTATCGTGAAAGACCGGGCATTAATACGATTGTCGATCACGTGACCTTCGGCATGCCGGAATATGATTTTACCTCTGATGATGGCGTGACGCATACGGTCTGGATTATTTCCGACTCCCGTCATATTGAGGAAATAAAAAAAGAGTTTCTCGCCGTGGACGCACTTTATATCGCCGACGGTCACCACCGGGCGGCCGCCGCAGCCGCCATTGCCCGGACAAGACGTGCAAAGGAATCCGCCAGAGGGTTCGCCGGGGAATACGAATCGGTTCTGGCGGTGTTTTTCCCCGATACGCAACTGAGAGTTATGGATTATAACCGTGCCGTTAAGGATTTAAACGGTCTGACGCCTGACCAATTTATCGATAAAATCGGTCCCGCTTTCATTGTTAGCAAAAATTTTTCGGACCGATCACCGAAGCAGCTTCATGATTTCGGCATGTATCTGGGAGGCCAGTGGCATAAACTTACCGTCAAGGAAGGTGTTTACGACAAAAACGATCCCGTGGCCAGTCTGGACGCGGCCATTCTTCAGGAGCATCTGTTGTATCCGGTTCTGGGAATCAAAGACCCGCGTGTGGATGACCGGATCAAATTTATCGGCGGCATCAGGGGAATGGACGAGCTGGAAAAACTGGTGAATCAGGACGGTTTTGCCGTGGCGTTCTCTCTTTATCCCACCACCATGGAGCAGATCATAAATGTGGCCGATGCCGGAGCAATTATGCCTCCCAAGTCGACATGGTTCGAACCCAAACTGCGCAGCGGATTATTCACGCACAGGCTGGATTGAAAAAGATTGATGATTCGAACGATGGAAGAAGAAACCCTTGATGAAATTCTTCACGGCGCTTTGCGCATTTTCCAGAAAAAAAAAGGGTATCGTTTTTCCATCGATTCCATCCTGCTGGCCCATTTCGTTTCTCTGAAAAAGCGGACACGGCTCATGGATATCGGCTGCGGCAGCGGTATCATCCTGCTGATCCTGACAAAACGTTTTCCGACCACCCAATGCGTCGGCTTGGAGATTCAGGAACGTCTTGCGGTCATGGCTCGGAAAAACGTTCAACTCAATCAACTGGAAAACCGCATTGACATCGTTTGGGGCGATGCCCGCAACGTCAGAACTATTTTCCAGGAACGGACGTTTGACGCAGTGGTATTCAACCCACCTTACCGAAAATTACATTCCGGCCGGATCAATCCCCTGGAAGAAAGAGCCATTGCCCGTCATGAAATCCAAGGGTCCCTCAAAGATTTTTTAAACGCGGCAAAATATCTCTTGAAACCGGCGGGAACGGTTTTTACGATTTATCCGGCTAAACGACTGGTGGAGCTTGTTTACCTGTTCAGGTTACACGGCATTGAGCCAAAAAAAATGAAACTGATTTTTTCTGATGTATCTTCCGGGGCCGAATTTGTGCTGGTCGAAGGGAGAAAAGGTTCCAAAGAAGAGTTGAAGGTTGAACCGCCGATGTTCATTTACGACCGGCCCGGAAAATATTCCGAGAAAATGTCCGGCGTCTTCAGCGACCTTTCCGGCTTTCCCATTGACGACGCCGGCTGATTTCCAGCCTCATAATGCGTTTTAATACCGCGGCCAGTTCCTGGTCGATCAGAGCTTCCGTGCATTCGGCAATCATGTCTTTGTCTCTTTTTTTTAAAACCGCTTTCTTCTCCTTCAAAACAGGATTAGCCTCTTTTTCATTTACCGGTGAGTGACCGACCACAAAACGTATTTCTTTGATCAGGGGTTTCCCGGAAAGGTTATTTAATTTAACGAGAATTTCTTCTTTCATGAAATGAAGCTGCTGTACCCAGACCGAAGAGGCTGTTTTGACGAAGAGCGTTCCATTCCTCAGAGAATCCGGCCGGGTTTGCAAGGCGATTTGAGGACCCACCGCTTTCGGCCAGAGTGTCTGAAGTGTTTTCTCCTCGATTTTTGAAATCATTCCTCTTTTTTTCAGAATCGGGAACAGGATTTCGCTGATCGATTGTAATCTCGTTTGCGGTTTTCGTTTGCGCATGACTTTTTCTGACATAAATTAAAAGACAGGTCAAGGGGACAATCCCG
>ERZ795057.3174-NODE-3174-length-11483-cov-7.303115_pt1 | contig 11483 bp, 8 predicted proteins | sample MGYA00375141_ERZ795057 | MGnify/ENA primary metagenome ERZ795057 (study PRJEB30186, sample SAMN05720163) | activated sludge metagenome | isolation source: Anaerobic digester | place: Hong Kong | collected 2015-01-26 ... | reverse complement strand
GTAGTTTAATTGATCGGGATAAATTTTTAGCCATTGGTGGTTTTGATCAACGCTTTAAACCAGCTTATTGGGAAGATATTGATTTATCTTTTCAAGCCCGGAAAAGAGGTTGGCAAGTGCTGTTTGAAGACAAAGCCGTGGTGGAACACCACCACGAGAGCACGCACCAAAACGTTTTTGGTCAAGCCAAAATTGAACAAATCAGTCGGCGCAATGGCAAAAAATTTACTAAAAAAAATGCGGATTTTTGGCAAAGAATGGCTTATTATTTATGGCGACCATATTGGTTAATTCAAGAGTGGCGTCAACCCGCCCCAAAACAACACTTAAGACATTATTTATGCCTGGCAGCAATTTTGCTGGTGGCAATAGGGTTGCGTTTTTATCAGTTGGGGAGAGTGCCAGCAGGGATGGCGGTTGATGAAGTAGCGATTGGCTATAACGGTTTTGCGATTTGGCAAACCCACCGCGATGAATGGTTGGAATTCTTACCGATTTCTTTTCGTTCTTATGGTGATTACAAAGCGCCGTTAGCGATCTACATTAATGGTCTGAGCACTGCCCTATTTGGTTTGAATTTATGGGCGGTCAGACTCCCCTTCGCTGTGTTTAGTATCTTGGCCATTGTCGGTTTTTATCTGTTAGCCAAAGAGGTGCTGGCACAAAATCAGCTGGATAAAAATCTGGCTTTGTGGGCAGCGTTATTTTTAACCTTGTCTCCGTGGCACATTCACTTTAGTCGGTTGGGTTTTGAGGCGGGGATGGCTTTAACTTTGTTAATTTGGGCTGTCTACTTTTTGTATCGCTACTGGCGCCAACAGCGTTTGGGTCAATTATTACTGTCAGCGTTTTTGGCTTGTTTGACTTTATATACTTATCACAGTAGCAAAGTGACTACGCCATTATTGTTTGTGCTAATCTTTTTAGCGCAGCGCCAAAGACTAACAATTAAGCCCAAACATTTGCTGGCGGCGCTGGCCCTGACTCTCTTTTTAATCAGTCCCTTAGCTTACGACGCTATTTATGGTGAAGGTTTAACCCGCGCTGGTTCTAGTATTATATTGAGCGAGCTAAGCCTGGCTGAGAAGTGCAAAGTTTTATTGACCAATGCCCTGTCCTATTTTTCTTGGGATTTTTTAGCGAGAGGTAACGTTAATGGTGAATTGCGCCATGGCGACGGTCAGTTTGGAGTCTTGAGTTATCCAGCCTTAGCTTTGATCATTGGTTATGTTCTCAGTTTGTTTTCTAAAAAAATTCGCTTTAATGACCATAGTCGACCAATTTTAGTCTTAATTGGGTTGTGGTTGGTGGCTGGTTATTTACCAGCGATTATTGGTGATCAGCCCTATCACAGCAATCGGGCTTTGTTGGCGCTGCCTGCTTGGATTTTTTTGGAAGTTTTAGCATGTGAACGGCTGAGCCAGTTTTTTCAAGATCACCGCTGGGGGTTGCACTATCCGTTGCTTGTTGCTTATTTATTGTTTACTTTGATTTATCAGCGCCATTATTATCAAGACTACAATCGGCTCAGTGCTGATGCTTTTAATGAGGGCTACTTAGAAACTGTCGAATATTTAAAACAATTAGATAAAAATGGGGTAGAAAAGATATTATTTACCAATGATTATCAGCACGCTTATATTTATGTCTTGTTTGGCAACCAAGTCAGCCCGATTGCCTATCACGGGGGAATTTTAGTCAATTACGAGTTTAGTGAAGATATTGATTTTCAAGATTTAAATCGAGAAAAGACGATTGTCGTGGCTAGTAAGGATGATGAGATGATGCATTACCAGCCAGATCAGATTATTTATGGTAGTGATGGTTCACAACGTTTCCGCATTTATCTGCCGAAAGAGTAGCATCGCTCTAGCGCAAGATGAACGTTTATCTGGCAAATTAGCATCTGTCTAGCGCAAGATGATCATTATCACTTATAATAAACAAACATATGCAGATTGAAGAACAATTAAGAACCGCGATCAGTGCCAGCTTGCCAGAGAAATTAGCCAAGCTGATTAATCCAGAAGAGATTGTTTTGGAACAACCTAAAGACAGCAATTTTGGTGATTTCAGCACCAATCTGGCCATGCTTAAATATGATTTAGTGGCTGATGATTTTGCCAGTCCGCGGCAATTGGCTGAATTGATTGTTAAGAACTTTCAGCTCCAGCAGCCAGCCATTACCGCCACTGTGGCCGGCTTTGGTTTTATTAATTTTAAACTAAGCGACAGCATTTTTTGGCAAATCTTTGCTGATCTGCCACAAAGCGAGGCGGAACTAATCCCAGCAACTAAGCACTCGCAAAAAGTGATTGTCGAATACTCGTCACCCAACATTGCCAAGCCTTTTAACATTGGTCATTTACGCTCCACGATTATTGGTGATGCGGTAGCTAACCTTTATCAAGCGGTTGGTTATCAAGTTTTTCGCGATAATCATTTGGGCGATTGGGGTACGCAATTTGGCAAGCAGATTGTCGCCATCAAAAAATGGGGAGACGAAGAGGCGATTGCCAGCAGCGCCAGTCCAGTCGCTGAACTAGTCAAATTGTATGTTAAATTTCATCAAGAAGCGGAACAAGACGAAAGTTTGAACGATGAGGCTCGCTGGTGGTTTAAAAAATTAGAGGCAGGTGACCAAGAGGCACGTCGCTTGTGGCAACGTTGTATTGATTGGTCACTGAGTGAGTTTAATAAAATTTACCAGCGTCTCGGTGTCAAATTTACTGAAAATGATGGTCGAGGTTATGGCGAATCTTTTTTTGAACCAATGCTCAATGATTTAATTAACGACTTAATGCAAAATGATTTTGTCAAAGAGGGCGAGGGTGGAGCCAAATTAATTTTTTATCCAAACGATCAGTATCCCCCATTGATGATTCAAAAAGGTGACGGGGCGACGCTCTATGCCACCCGTGATTTAGCGGCAGATAAGTGGCGCTTAGAGCAAGAGCGCTACCGCGGTGACCAGGGCGAACGCCCGATTATTATCAATGAAGTTGGCAGTGAGCAAAGTTTGTATTTTCAGCAACTTTATCAGGCAGAAGAGATGCTTGGCTGGTACCAACCGGGCGAGCGTCTCCATCTTAAACATGGTTTATACCGTTTCAGCGATGGCAAAATGTCGACCCGTAAAGGTCAAGTAATTTGGCTCAATGAGGTGTTAGATAAAGCTCAAGCCAAAGCGGAAGAGCTGTGTGGTGATCGGGAGACAGCCAAAGTGTTGAGTATTGCTGCCCTAAAATGGAATGATCTCAAACGCAACAGCCAACTAGCGGTGACCTTCAATTGGGATGAGGTGTTAAACTTGCAAGGTAATTCTGGTCCCTATTTGCTCTATGCCTACGCGCGGGCTAAAAGTATTCTCGCTAAAGCGAAAGAGCAAGGGATTGACGTCAGCAATAGAGATGTCAGCAACAAAATGGATAGCCAAGCACTGCTTGCTGCTAATTTAACTATGAAGCCGCTTGAAAAAGCGATTATCCAAACTTTAACTAATTTTGCCAAAGTCGTCCAGCAAAGTCAGCGCCAATTAAATCCCGCGCTACTTTGTCAATATTTATATAATTTAGCTAGTCAATTTAACAGTTTTTACAATAAATACCAAATTTTGCAAGATTCCTCTGGAGAAGAAGCGATTCTAAGGCGTGATTTCCGGCTGAGATTGGTGCTTCAAGTATCTTTAGTCCTCAAAACTGGCTTAAATATCTTGGGGATAGAGACTTTAGAGCATTTGTAATTTGTTATAATAGAAATACTATGATTTCAGTCGTTTTAGCCACCCACAACGAAGCTCACAACATTGACAAGTGTTTAAATTCAGTAAAAAATTTTGCTGATGAAATAATTGTGGTGGATGGTAATTCAACTGACGAGACTCGCAGCTTAGCTAAAAAATTTGGGGCGCGGGTAATCAAAACCACCAACAAAAAAAACTTTCACATTAATAAACAGTTGGCGATGGATAAAGCCAAAGGGCAATTGGTGCTACAAATTGATGCTGATGAAGCCGTGGATGAAGAACTGGCCGACTTTATTAAAAAAACCGATCAGCGAGTAAGTAAACAAAAGAAGTTTGGCCACAACGACACCGTAGCGTGGTGGATTAAACGGCGTAATTTATTCATGGGTCGCTGGCTAAAAAAAGGTGGTCAATATCCCGATCCCGTCATTCGGCTGTATGTTAATGGCAAAGCCGGTTTACCGCAAAAAGATATTCACGAACAAATGTGGGTTGATGGTCACATTGGCATGGCCGATGGTCACTTGTGGCATTATAGCAATCCGACTTTTTCCGTCTATTTGCACAAATTTAATACCTATACTTCTTTTAAAGCCCAACAATTATTAGAGTCAGGACTAAAAATTAATCCGATCACCTTTATTAATTATCTGTTGATCAAACCGCTAGTGACTTTCTTAAAACTTTATTTGCGCCATAAGGGGATCGTGGATGGTTGGCCAGGCTTTGTTTTTGCTCTATTTAGTGGTTTACATCATCCGATCGCTTATTTGAAATGCTGGGAATTGACACTGGGAGAGAATTAAATGAAAGTTTTACTAGATACTAGTCCGCTCAGTGACGCCAATGCCACTCGGGGAATTGGAACCTATACCAGGTTTTTGCTTGATCGCTTGCTCAATAATCACAGTCTGGAAGTGTACCAATCCGGAGCAATGAGCGAAGATGAATTAAAAAAATTCAAAGCGGACGTGGTGCACTATCCGTATTTTGATTTTTTCTTTCCCACTTTACCACTCAAATTAATCACCAAAACGGTAGTCACCATTCACGACGTAATTCCTTTAGTCTTTCCGCAACATTATCGACCAGGCAAGATTGGCAAAGTCAACTTTTTGCGCCAAAAACTGGCCCTGAAAGCGGTCAACCGCGTCATTACCGATAGTCAGTCGTCCAAACAAGACATTATTAAACACTTGGGCGTTCCCGAAGACAAAATCACCGTCATATATCTAGCAGCTAATCCCAAACTCCAGCCTTTAACCCAAGAAGTTTGGCAAAAATATCAGCGTCAACTGCGTTTGCCCAAAAAATACATACTTTATGTGGGTGATATCAATTACAACAAAAATCTACCGCAATTAATCAAAAGTCTAAAATTTTTACCAAACGACATCAAATTAGTCTGTGTCGGTAATAATTTTCATCCTCAAGAAATTCCGGAATGGCTGGCCATTGAGAAACAAATTGCCCTGAGTGATGTGGCCAAACGCATCAAATTCATTGAGGACATTGTCAGCGACGATCCAGAAGAATTGGCCGCTATTTATCAAGGCGCCTTGGCTTATCTTCAACCATCAATCTATGAAGGATTTGGTTTACCAATTTTGGAAGCGATGCAGTGTCGAACTCCAGTCATTTGCGGTAAAAACTCATCACTACCAGAAATTGCTGGTCAGCGAGCACTGTTTGTGGAAGCAGAAGAAGCAGAGAATTTTGCTGCAGCAGTCAAACAAGTGTTAGCTTGGCAGAAAAAGGAACGGCAAGCCTTTGTTGATCAAGCCGCGCAGTGGGCCAAAAAGTTTTCTTGGGAAAAAACCGCTAAGCAAACTATTAAAGTTTATCAAGAACTTGTTCAATAAACATGCAAGCAGCTTGGAAAAGAATTTTATTAATCGTGCTGGGCTGGCGTTTATTGTTGTTTTTAATCGGTGCTGTAGCTCCGCAGTTTTTTGCTTATCAAGGCAGTTTTTCTACTCCTAGTGTTTTGCAAAATTACCAGCTACCAGCTTGGGTCAACCGCTGGGCGAGTTTTGATGGTGTGCATTACCTCAGCATTATTGAGCATGGCTATAAAAAAATAGGTTTAATTCAAGCTTTTTTCCCCATTTATCCGCTATTAGCTAAATGGTTAGGCTTGTTGATCAATAATAATTTATTAAGTTTATTGATCATTAATAATTTGGCAACGCTCTTAGCTTTGTACCTGTTATATGTGTTGAATCGGCAATACTTCAAGCGCTCACAACAATTTTTACCCATCATTTTGTTTTTAATTTTCCCCAGCAGTTTTTTTCTGGGCGCAGCATATAGCGAAGGTTTATTTTTACTATGGATTTTTGCCGCTTTTTATTTCTTTGGCCAAAAAAAGTTTTGGCCGACTGCCTTGTTCATTGCCTTAGCGAGTGCGACTAGAATCGTCGGCATTATTTTATTACCAGCGATGCTGATTGATTTATTTTATCAAAACAAAAAAAAGATTGATTATTCAGCTAGTTTTATTTTATGTGTGGGCGCGTTGGGTTTAGTCAGTTACATGGGTTATTTATGGGTCAACTTTAATGATCCTTTCTATTTTTTGACTGTGCAAAGTCAATTTGGAGCAGGCCGTCAAAGTCAATTGGTCATCTGGCCCCAAGTGGTTTGGCGCTATCTCAAAATTATCTTCACAGTCAGACCAATCGATTGGAAATATTTTGCCTATGTTCAAGAATTTTGCTTGAGCCTGATCGGGCTGTATTATTTAATTAAAGCCTTTCTAAAAAAAGAGTTACCCTTAGCTTGGATCTTATTTGCTCTAGGAGCCTATTTCATGCCAACTCTAACCGGTAATTTTTCCAGTATGCCGCGTTATATCTTGGTGTGTTGGCCAATTTTTTTCTATCTGGCTAAAGATTTTAGTCGCTGGAAACCTCAAGCCAAGATCCTCTACCTGACAATTAGTCTGCTTTTACTTATAATCAACAGCATGCTCTTTATTCAAGGATACTGGGTAGCTTAAATAGAAAGGTCAGATGAAAATATTAGTCACAGGCGGAGCAGGGTTTATTGCTTCTCATATTGTTGATGCTTACGTTGAATTGGGTCATCAAGTAGTGGTCGTTGATAATCTTTCGACTGGCCAAACAGCCAATCTCAACCCTCAAGCCAAATTTATTGAATGTGACATTACCGATCAAGAAAAAGTTCAAGCAATCATTAGTAGTGAACAGCCAGCAGTAATTAATCACCATGCAGCGCATATTCAAGTTGGTTATTCGGTGGAAAATCCGCAATTTGACGCTCAAAACAATATTTTAGGCTTACTCAATATCATGCAAGCTGCTAAAGCCGTCGGTGTGCAAAAAGTGATCATGGCTTCCACTGGTGGTGCCATGTATGGCAATCAAGCCACACCATTTACAGAAGAGATGAAAGAGCAACCACTGTCGCCTTATGGCATTTCCAAGCGCGCTGGCGAACTGTACCTCAATTACTATCACGAAATTTTTCAGATACCCTTTATTGTTTTGCGTTACAGTAATGTCTATGGCCCCCGCCAAAATGCCCATGGTGAGTCTGGAGTAATTGCCATCTTTTTGGAAATGATCGGTGAGGGCAAACAACCAGTGATCAATGGTGACGGCACCCACACTCGAGATTACGTTTACGTCAGCGATGTGGTTAAAGCCAATGTTTTAGCTCTGGATAGTGATTTTGTCGGTGAATTAAATATTGGTACCACCGTCGAAACCTCGACCAATGAAGTGTTTGATAAATTAATCAGCGAATTGGGTTTGGATATTAAAAAAGAATATGGGCCAGAACGCTTGGGTGAGCAAGTAACCAGTGCCCTTGATTATAGTAAAGCCAAGCGGATTCTGGGTTGGGAACCGACAGTTGATTTTACTGAAGGGGTAAAAAAGACGGTCGAATGGTTTAATTCAAAAAAATAGATTAATTTAATCTTTAATTTTTTTTAAAACTTTAATCTCTAAATTGTCGTGGCAAGTAAAGGTTTCTAGTTCTTCGCTTGGGCCAAAAATAGTCAGTTCATTAAATGCAGTTTTATTATGTTCATATTGACTATATTCCACAATCATCGCTAAATACTCAGCTTCATTACTCTCTGTCACTAAATCTTTTAAGGAACAACCGAATTTGGGTAATAAATATTGCCATTCGGTAGCATTATGATAAGGGTGTAGACCAGATTGAATGGCCACAAACATAGTTTGAGTGTGTTCTTGGCAAAAATCCTTAGCACATGCTTGAACTTGATCAACAGTTGATGGCGCCTGAGTGAAATATTTTTGAACTTGTTGGGGATTAAGCCAGAACATGCTTAACATTAATAAAAGCACCAAAACAAGGTGATTTTCTAAGCAAAAGAAACTCAAAACAATAAAAAATAAAGTTAAGATACCAAAGATGTAATGAGCTTGAATTGCAAAAGGAGCAATAAAAGTCAAAATAATGCTTAGAATTAATAAGATCAAAGATAAATTTAAAGCTGAAAATGTTTTTTCTTTATTATTTCTAAAATATTGAAAAAGCAGAATAAGGAAAATTGCTAAAAATAAATACAAGTAGCTGTCGGGGAGATTAAAAAGGTAAGAGCGCAGATTTGCAATTTTATCAAGTAGATTGCTTTGGGGTTGAGGAAGTTTTTCTCGATAAAGCAACATCTTAGTCAGCACAAAATTGTGTCTCAATTCAAATACGAGAGTTGGCAAATTTACTACCAAGTTCGCAGTAATAAATTTCAATAAAAACGGAATAAATTTCTTTTTGAATATAAATAAAGCCACAATCAAAAAAGCTAAAACAGTGGTAAAGGCCGAATAGGAAAAGGCTATGGCCAAGGCTAAAGCAAAACACAATAGCCAAGTAGTCGCCTTGTCTAATTTTGACCGCTCTTGGATGTTTTTAACTAAAGCCAAAAAAGCATAAAAAGCCACCAAAATTGCTGGGCCAACAAAACTCGGATTCCAAATATAGCGAGTTTGGATGATGTATTGAGGGTGAATCGTTAATAAAAAAAAGACAATTAGTAAAGAATATTGCCACTCCCTTTTATTTCGCAAAAGATAGAGCCCTAATAAAAATACACTAAGATAAAATATGGCATTAGCAATAATGGTAGCATAGGCTGATCCAGCAAAAATCAAGTAAAAAGGATAGAGTAAATAAAAATAAATAGCACTTTGATTAAAAGGTAATGCACTATTTTGTGGCCCCAATAGTGGCGGTTTGCCAGAAGTTTGCCAGCGCCAAAAGACTAAAAAATCTCGCCCAATATCATTGGAAAAAAATAACGACTCTCTGATTTTATAAAACCGCAAAAACAGAAATAAAAGAACTAGAAGAAAGGCAATTAAATAGGGAAAAATTGTTTTGAATCTAATTTTAGTCACAGTTAAATTATACAGAGCTTAGAGTAAATCTGTATAGCTTTTTAAGCCCTTAGCCAATTTTCTCTGCCAACCTCATCGCTTCCGCCACCGCCTGATCCATATTTAAATAGCGATAAGTCCCTAGTCTCCCAGCAAAATATACCCCAGACTTGGCCAATTCTTTAGCCTCAGCCAGATACTTAGCCAAAACTTGGCTGTTGCGGGCCCTGGGGACGGGATAATAGGGCTCACCCTTACTTTTAGGATATTCTCTAGCAATGATGGTGTGTTTAGTGGCTTGGGCGTTGGGGTCGAAATACTTAAACTCAATAATGCGGGTATAGGGGACACTTAGATCGGGATAATTGATGACACTGTTATTTTGGTAATATTCACAGTCAATTTTACTAAATTCAAACTTGAGCGAGCGATATTCCAACCGGCCATGGCGATAGGCAAAATATTGATCGATCGGTCCGGTATAAATAACTTTATCAAAGTCTTTGAGCTTGGCTTTACTCAATTTAAAATAATCAGTTTTTAATTTGACTTCAATCAGCTTATGCTGCAACATCTTTTCGACCATGAGGCTATAACCACCCACCGGTAGCGCTTGATACCTGTCGGTAAAATAGCGATTATCAAAATTGTAGCGGATGGGTAGGCGAGAGCTCAGGCTCGTGTCCAAATAAGCTGGATCAATCCCCCATTGTTTGCGACTATAACCATAAAAAATCTTCTGATAAATGACTTGGCCCACATTGGATAACAGATAATCAGCCAAACTTTCGATTTTGTCTAAGTGGATGGCTTGCTTGGATAAGAAATGGCGCATTTCCTTGGCCGTTTTTAGTTTTAAGCCAAAGAGCTGGTTAATGGTATTAATATTGACTGGTAAGGTGACGGTTTGGTCGTTAATTTTGGTCAGCACTTGGTGTTGATAGCTGCGCCAATCAGCAAATTGGTGCAAAAACTGCCAAACGGCCCGACTATTAGTGTGAAACAAATGAGCCCCATAGCGTGAGACTAAGATTTGCTCCTGAACTTGATCATAGCAATTACCAGCCAGATGTGAGCGCTTATCTAGCACTACCACCCGATGCCCCTTGTTGGCCAATAAATTAGCCAAAGTCGCTCCCGTCAAACCAGCGCCAACGATTAAGACACGATCTGCCATGACCGTCATTATACAAGAAGAAGGCGCAAACTCCCAATTCGCAACTAACAGCGAGATGTTATACTAGTGAGCGATGTCAATTTTTAGGGTTTTTGGTCAATATCGCGAACTACTCAATCAGCTGACCATGCGCGAAATTAAGCAGCGCTACAAGCAATCAGTGCTCGGCTATGCTTGGGTGATTCTTAATCCCTTTTTTACCATGCTGGTGATGGCTTTTGTCTTTTCCATCATTATGCGTATCCCTGATTTAGGCGTACCGTATCCGATTTATCTCTATGCTGGTTTACTGCCGTGGACGCCATTTACTAACTCGCTGACTAGCTCGGCCAATGCCTTGGTCGGTAATGCTGGCTTGTTGAGTAAGATCTATTTTCCCCGAGAAATTTTTGTTTTAAGTACCATTCTGGCTAAAATTGTCGATTTTTTACTGTCTTGTAGCATTTTTGTTATCTTTATGATTTATTACCAAGTGCCGCTGAGCTGGAATATCCTGTGGGTGATTCCCATTTTCCTAATTCAGCAAATTTTTACCTATGGTCTTTCTCTCTTTTTGGCCGCCGCTAATTTGTTTTATCGGGCTATTCAATATTTACTCAGTCTGATTCTGTTAATTTGGATGTATCTAACCCCAGTCATCTACGCGACTGAATTTTTCCCAGCCAAATACCAGTGGATTTTTAAACTCAACCCGATGGCAGTGATCATCAATGCCTACCGCAAGGTGATCTTGGCTCAAGGAACACCTAATTTGCAAAGTTTGGGCATCGCTCTGGGTGTATCAGTCATCATCCTGGCTATTACTTATAAATTGTTCAAAAAAGCGGAAGGGGTCTTTGCCGACATTGTTTAGCCATGATCAAGAAAGAGCCATTAGCCATTAGCATTCAGGGAGTCAGCAAACTGTTTCGCTTGCAAAAACAACGCACCTTCAAAGAGTTACTACCAGCGCTAGCTGGTGGGCAAAAAGCAGTAGAAACCTTTTGGGCCCTGCAAGACATTAACTTAGAGATTAAAAAGGGGGAAACAGTCGGCATTATTGGTCCCAATGGGGCTGGGAAAAGCACCCTACTCAAATTAATGGCAGGAGTGACCAAACCGACCAAAGGAGAAATTAAAATCAATGGCCAGATTGCGCCACTAATTGAACTAGGAGCCGGCTTTCACCCCGAACTCACTGGCAGAG
>ERZ795057.3173-NODE-3173-length-11484-cov-4.953802_pt1 | contig 11484 bp, 10 predicted proteins | sample MGYA00375141_ERZ795057 | MGnify/ENA primary metagenome ERZ795057 (study PRJEB30186, sample SAMN05720163) | activated sludge metagenome | isolation source: Anaerobic digester | place: Hong Kong | collected 2015-01-26 ... | reverse complement strand
TGGATATGCCCAAGATGCGCGAAATCTTTGCAGAAGGCAAGTTTGATATGGTATATCATCTTGCGGCCAATAGTGATATTCAAAAGGGAGGTAAAGATCCCATGGTTGATTATAACCTGACGTTCAATACAACTTTCAATGTGCTCCAGCTTCTGAAGGAGTTTGAGATTAAGAAGTTCTTCTTTGCTTCCACCTCTGCCATCTATGGAGAAACATACGACGTGCTGAATGAAGACTACGGCCCGCTGAAGCCGGTCTCCAACTATGGAGCTGGCAAGCTGGCTAGTGAGGCATTTATCAGCGCATTTAGTTCTACTTATAGCATCCAGACTTGGATTACCCGTTTTCCGAATGTGGTCGGTGAGCGCTTTACCCATGGTGTGATTTATGACTTTATCAAGAAGCTCCACAGCAATCCTGAGGAACTGGAGGTGCTTGGTAATGGTGAGCAGTGCAAGCCTTACGTTTATGTGAAGGATCTGGTAGAAGCTATCCTATATGTGATTGACCATGCCAGCGAGAAGTACAATGTGTATATGATTGGTTCGGATTCCCGTACCAAGGTGAAAGAGATTGCCGCTATGGTGATTGAGGAAATGGGGCTGAACGCTAAGATTCGTTACACAGGTGGCGACCGTGGTTGGGTTGGTGATGTGCCTGAGTTCCGTTATGACCTGACCAAGATCAATAAGCTTGGTTGGACTGCACCTCACAATTCGAACGAATCTGTAAGATTAGCCATCCAAAAAGCCCTTGGTAAATGAAAGTAGTTATCATAGCAGGAGGTCAGGGTACTAGAATAGCCTCCGTGAATAGTGAAATACCCAAGGCGATGATTCCCGTATGCGGGAAGCCCATCATTGAGCATGAAGTGGAGCTATGCAAGCGCTATGGCTTTACAGACTTCTTGTTCATTATAGGGTATATGGGCGACCAAATCTCCTCTTTCTTCGGTGACGGTAGCAAATGGGGTGTCAAGATTGAGTATTATCAGGAGACTCAGCCCCTTGGTACTGCTGGCGCTTTGGGATACCTAAAGGATAAACTGACAGAAGATTTCTTCGTATTCTATGGTGATACCATTGTGGACTTTGATATGCCCGCCATGCTGAAGTATCATCAGGAGAAGAACGCAGATGCAACTTTATTCTTACATCCGAATGATCATCCGTATGACTCAGATATTGTTGAACTGGATGCAGGAGGTAAAGTGTTGCGGTTTGACAATAAACCGCACCAGGATGACTTTGTGAGCAAGAACATCGTGAATGCTGCTCTATTTGTCTTCAGCCCCAAGATCCTGACTCAGATAGAGGTGGGAGTGAAGAGCCATATTGAAAAGCATGTACTTCCTCGTTGCCTGGAAGCAGGAATGAGTCTTTATGGTTATGTATCTCATGAGTATATAAAAGATATGGGTACCCCCGACCGCTATGAAGCCGTTTGTCATGACTTTGAAAGCGGGAAAGTGGCAAGACTGAATAAAAAAAATCCTAGACCAGCCATTTTTCTTGATAGAGACGGTACAATCAATGAGGAGGTGAATCTGCTGAACAAACCTGAACAGTTGAAATTGATTGAGGGCGCTGCAGAGGCCATTCGTTTAATAAACAAAAGTGATTATCTCGCAATCATTGTTACCAACCAGCCAGTGATTGCCCGTAATCTTTGTTCTATTGAGGAATTGGAATTTATTCATGCATCATTGGAGACAATGCTTGGTAAGGAGCGTGCTTACGTGAATGCCATCTATTATTGCCCTCACCATCCAGATAAAGGCTATCCTGAAGAGCGCCCTGAGTATAAAATTGATTGCGAATGCAGAAAACCCAAGCCAGGTATGCTGTTACAGGCTGCTAAGGATTGGAACATTGACCTATCTAAGAGTTATATGATAGGTGATTCTGACAGAGATTTGAAAGTTGGGCAGAATGCTGGGTGTAAGGACTCTATTACCATCAAGACAAACGAACCCAATGCACTGCTTAATGCTATCAAAGAAATAATAATATAAGACTAGCCATATGATTATTTCAAGAACACCCTTCAGGGTATCCTTTGCGGGCGGTGGCTCCGATTTGCCATCTTTTTACCGCAGATCTACAGGAGCTGTGCTCAGCACCTCGATAGATAAATACATGTATATTGCCATCCATCCTTTTTTTGAGAAGAATAAGATTCAGTTGAAATATTCCAAGACCGAGCAGGTAAGCAGTATAGATGATATTAAACATCCAATCTTTAGGGAAGTCCTGAAGATGTATGGACTGACAGGTGTCGACTTGAATTCTATCGCTGATATTCCTTCTGGTACAGGACTAGGCTCAAGTAGTTCCTTTACGGTAGGCCTGTTAAACGCAGTACGTGCATATATTGGAAAGGCATCAAGCGGTGAGAAATTGGGAGAGTTGGCTTGTAATATCGAAATTAACCGTGTTGGTTCTCCTATTGGTAAACAGGACCAGTATGCTGCAGCCTGCGGAGGATTGAATTTTATCACGTTCTATGGTGATGAGACTGTAAATGTGGAGAAGATTATTATGCAGCCTGAAAAAAAACAGGAGTTGGAGGATAATCTTATGATGGTATTTGTTGGTGGTGAGCACTCAGCAAATACAATTCTTAAGAGTCAGTCTGCTGCTATTAGCGATATGAAGAAGTTTGAAGCTCAGAAACAAATGGTACAGCTTGCTTATAACCTTCGTGAGTCACTGGAAAATAATAATTTAGATGACTTCGGAAGGATTTTACATGAGAACTGGTTATTGAAGAAGTCACTTACATCTGGGATAAGTACTGGCATAGTTGATGAGATGTATAAAAAAGGTATTGAAGCAGGCGCCTTAGGCGGTAAGCTTCTGGGGGCTGGTGGTGCTGGGTTTATTCTTTTCTATTGTCCTAAAGAGAAGCAAGCTGAGTTTCGTGAACGTATGGGAGCTATCACTGAATTGAACTTCAAGTTTGACAACTACGGCTCTAAAATTATCTACGTGGGTGAGAAGGTGAATATTTGGAAGACTAACCAATAAATAACATAAACATGAATTACATAGATGAGATAAACGCCTATTTTGAGCGCGAAAAGGCCACCCTTGATGCTATTAGCAAAGAGGATTTGAATACGCTGATGAACGTGCTCGTTGATGCGAAAGATGCAGGCAAAACCATTTTTATCATGGGTAACGGAGGGTCAGCAGCCACCGCTTCTCATTATGTATGCGATTTTAACAAAGGAATATCATACGGTAAGGAGAAGATGTTTAAGTTCATTTGCTTGAATGACAATGTACCCACTATGATGGCATATGCTAATGATCTTTCATATGCAGATGTGTTTGTTGGCCCCCTGAAGAACTTTATGCAGACAGGAGACATTGTGATTGGAATTTCTGGTAGTGGTAATTCAGAGAATGTGGTACGTGCCATACAGTATGCCAACGAAAATGGAGGTGTTACAGTCGGATTGACTGGCTTCAGTGGTGGAAAGATAAAACAGTTAAGTAAATATAATGTTCATGTACCTATTGATGATATGCAGATTACAGAAGATTTGCATATGGTTCTTGACCATTGTATGATGAAAATACTTTGCTGCAAATAATTAATAGTTTTACATGTCCTGTAAGGAGAGTATGTATAGAATATCTTGGATAACACCCACATCATTTGTTGATGTCGATTTACCAATTATCTCTGAGCTACAAAATAAAGTGAAGATTTTTTGGCAGATTATAGTATTCGGTAAGGTAAATGATGATTTAAAGAATCTTATCGAGTCACAGTTACATACAACAGGAAATGTGAACTGTGTTTATGTGGAGATTCCTTACAGGGTGTTTGATCCAAGAACATTTGGTTTCTATTGTAATGTCCTTAAAAGGGCCAAGATGTATAATCCAGATATTCTGTATACGTCTTTAGACACAGCCCCTTTTGGCCCATTGGTATACAAGTTATATTTTCCTATTGAGAAATGCATTATAGCTTGTCATAACGTCACTACTCCTAAAGGAGCAAACAGAGAGCATTACAGCCGATTTTATATCAATTGGAATTTGCGAACATTTACAAATATTCAAGTTTTTTCAGAGTCGCAGTATGATGTATTGAATAGAATATATCATAAGAAGAAGGTTCTACTTGCTCCTTTGGCAATAAAAGATTATGGAGAACCCTCTATAGAGAAAAGTGGTTTTGATAATAATCATATTGTTTTTCTCTTTTTTGGTATCATTTCTCCTTACAAACGTCTTGATTTGTTAATACAAGCCGCACAAAACCTTTACAATAAAGGGTATCAGAATTTCAAGGTGAAGATTGCAGGTAGTTGTAAATCATGGTCTGAGTATGAGTCTATGATAACAAAACCGGAGTTGTTTGATACAAGAATTGAACGTATCCCTAACAATGAAGTGGCTGATCTTTTTGCTCAAAGTGATTATTTTGTAATGCCATATCAAGATATTGCCCAAAGTGGCGCGATTACGGTGGCATATAGATATAATCTACCTATAATACTAAGTGACCTTCCCCAGTTTAAACCATATGGTATTAACAGGCGTACTTGTCTCTTCTTTGAAAGTAACAATGTTGGAGACCTTGAGGAGAAAATGATAAAGGCTATTGAAGGAGGCAAATCTCTGCATGATGAGTTGTCTAAAGGTCTGGCTTTATTTGTTCAAGAACGTTATTCTACGCATGCAATAGCGGATAAATATTATACCTTTTTTGAAAAAATAATTCAAAATAATCTCAATGCCTAATTTAGCAAACAACGATTGGTGTACAGGATGTCTTGCGTGTGTTGATACATGCGCAAAGGGAGCGTTATCATCACGTTATAATGAAGAAGGGCATCTTACTTATAAGTTAGATGCAAGAATGTGCGTGGAATGTGGTTTGTGTGAAAAGGCTTGTCCAGTTGTTTCTAATTTTTCATATGGTGTTAATATACTCAAAGATTCAAAACCATTTGCGGCATGGGGGAAAGATAATATACTACGTTTGAAATCATCTTCAGGAGGAGTTTTTGCACAACTCGCTAAACAAGTTATAATTAATGGTGGTTTAGTAGTTGGCGCTTCGTTTCAGAAAAATTATGTAAGACATGTTGTTGTAGATAAAGTAGATGATATTTACCTGCTACAAGGTTCTAAATATACACAGAGTAATCCGGAGGGCATCTATAGAACAGTCAGAAGATTACTACAGGAGGGTAGAAAAGTGTTATTTTCGGGACTAGGTTGTCAGATTGCAGGACTTCTTTCGTTTTTAGGAGATAAAAGTTATAAAGGAGAACTATATACTGTAGATTTAATTTGTGGTGGTGTCCCCAGCAGGTTTCTCATCGATTATTATCTTCGTAATAACCCAGATGTGGAAGAGATTGTTGCGTTTCGTAATAAGCAGAAATATGAATTTTCCGTTAAAGACAGCACTGGTAAAGTAAGAATAGTGCCTTTAAATGAACGACCACTTCCTTTGTGTGGTTTTTATACAGAACTCACAAATCGATTCTCTTGTTATGACTGTAGGTTTAATGGAGCGCATAGGAAGTCCGACATTACAATTGGCGACTATTGGGGAGATACACAATTCACACAAGAGCATAAGAAGGGCCTTTCGGTTGTGGTGGTCCACACAAAGAAGGGAGAAACACTGTTACGTAAGTCGGATATAGAATATCACGAAATAGAGTGGGATAATTTTCTTTTTCATAACCCTCGAATGATAGATGGATATAAAAACACATCTAAAACGAAAGCGCGAAAGTATCTCTCGAATGCATTTCGAGAATATTCCTATGAGCAGATTTTACATGTATATGCAAATAAAGCAACTTGGCATGAGCCAATGTTGATGATAAATAAGATTTGGAGATACACTGTGGGACGCGTTAAAGGAAAATTGTATTCCATTCGTTTAAAAAAGAAAATAAGAAGATTACACCAAAAATGAAAATAGCACTGATAACTTACCATTATTCTAGCAATAATGGCGCAACAATGCAAACCTATGCTTTGTGTCGTTTTTTGAAAGAGCATGGGCATGATTTGCAGATTATCGATATAAGGCAAGATGAGAATTGGCCTGTTCCATTTTATGTCAGAGTGGCTAAAGTTCTGATACAAGAACGACGTATTAAGCTTTTTATGAGGAATCATTTCCCTCCCTTAACACACAGATATAAGACTTTGGAAGAGCTACAAAATGATTTTCCTGAGGCAGATTGTTATATAGTAGGAAGTGATCAAACATGGAATCCAGCAATAAGTAAAGACTTATGTCTTGCTTATTTTTTAGATTTTGGTAAGGAAAATATACGCCGGATATCTTACGCGAGTAGTTTCGGAATTAAGGTGTGGCCAAGGGATGAGCAACGGACTGAAAGGGTGAAATCATGCCTTGAGAGATTTTATGCACTATCAGTAAGGGAACAAGAAGGGGCTGATTTGTGTGCACGAACATTCGGGATAAAGCCCCGAGTAGTATTAGATCCCTGTTTTTTAAATGATGATTATAAAGAACTCTTAGGACAGGTTAAACAGAAAAACCAGATTGTTTGCTATAAGTTAAACAAGACTTTTGATTTTTATAGTAATATGCCGGCACTAAAGGAACAACTACAATTGCCAGCATTATTACTTAATGAGAATTATCCCCAAAAGGGTTTCAAGTATGTATTCAATCCTGGTGTTGAAAAGTGGCTAAGAACCTTGGCGGGTGCGAAGTTTGTGGTGACGGATTCTTTCCATGGCGCAGTTTTCAGCATTATTTTTCATCGCCAGTTTATAGTGACTCTTAATCATGATTCAAAAGATTCCAGATTAATGAATCTCATGCGTTCTATGGGTTTAGAGAATTATATGTTAGAGAATCTTTCAGATATCAAGAAAGACAATCGCTGGCAGAAAGAGATAAATTGGGATGAAGTAGAGAAGAAGAAGTCAGAATTGGTTATGGAATCCCGGAATTATTTATTAAATGCCTTACGTTGAGAATTTATGAGAGTATTATTTTGTACACCTTACACAAGATTTGATTGTGGTATTGCGCAGTGGGCGAGACACCTGATTGGTTACCACAAGGAGCATAATGATAATGTCGAATGGGATCTTATTTCTTTCGATAGGAAAACCGATTATGTCGAAGGGATGAGTTCTATAAAAAGGGCTTTCCGAGGGATAGTTGAATACTGGCCTAAAATAAAGCAATTCCGTAAGTGTATCAAACATTCTAAATATGATGTGGTGCATATATGTACGAGTGCAGGTTTTGGTATTTATCCTTGTTATTTAATGCTTCGGATGGCGAAGGCGGTTGGAATACCTACTGTTGTTCACTTCCATTTTGGTAGAATCCCAGTATTGTTGGAGGCTGGTGGGTGGGAAGCCAACATGTGTTTGAGAGTATGTAGGGAAGCAACAATTTCGGTACCCATTGATATGGCATCATGCAATGCGTTGAAAAAAAAAGAGATACGTAATGCTGTATATCTCCCTAATCCAATGTCTCCAGAGGTTAATAATATTATAAAAGAAAATCCCAACATAGAACGAAAGAAAAATCATTTGTTATTTGTCGGTCATATGTTTGTAACCAAAGGGATTTTTGAACTTGTAAAAGCGGTTAAACAAGTGCCAGAAGTATCTCTTAGAATGATTGGCGCTTACGAGCCAGGTGTAAAAAAATCTTTAGATGAATTGATAGGAGATGATAAAGAACGAATAGAAATAGCAGGGACAATGTCTCATGCTGGAGTTATTAAGGAAATGATGGCATGTGATATATTTATACTCCCTACGTATTCAGAAGGTTTCCCTGGTGTGATTTTGGAGAGTATGGGCTGTGGGTGTCCAATAATAGCATCAGGTGTGGGCGCTATCCCGCAGATGCTGGAGACAGATGAAAAAGGTGATTATGGTATTATTATTAGACCTAAAAATGTAGATGATATTGTTAGTGGAATAAAGACATTCTTGGCCTCAGATTCTTATAAAATAGAATGTGGAAAAAATGCGCAGAGAAGAGTAAATGAACTGTATTCTGTAGAAGTTGTTTGGAAGGAGTTGAAAAAGATATGGGCTAAGGCAGCAAAAAATAATAAGGGGCTTGAGTCTCGATAGTACTTAATAAATTTACATAAATGTTTGATAATAAGAACTTTATAGGGGGGGGGTATCGTGTTAATTCTCTGAATTTGATAAGATTATTGGCATGTATAGAGGTGATGTATGGCCATATAACCTATCATTTGGAATGTTTTCCTCCTTCAATTTTTGGGAAGGTTATTCATTTATTTCAAGGTGTTCCTATATTCTTTGTTATAAGTGGTTTCCTAATTTACTTTTCTATTGAAAAAACGCCCAATTTCAAAACTTTCTTCAGTAAACGAGTACTTCGCCTCTATCCAGAGCTATGGGTATGCGTATTAATAGAATTGGTGAGCATATTGGTTTTTTATCATGAACCAATTGATTGGAAACAATTTGCATTGTTTGGATTTGGGCAAGGAACTGTATTCCAGTATTGGACACCTGACTTTTTAAGAGGCTATGGGGTCTCTGCTCCCAATGGTTCGTTATGGACTATTCCCCCCATTGTAGAATTTTACATTTTGATATGGTTATGTTACAAATTCTTGAATAAGCATAAAATGGCTGTTTGGATAGGAGTTATAGTGGCCTCATTGTTTTTCTCAATTTCATGGGAATTAGTAGCAGATGCATATTCCGAAACATTTTTTTATAAACTTGTTGGAGTAACAGTATTTCCTTTTCTGTGGATATTTCTTGTAGGGGCATTTATTGCAAGGTTTTACGATAAACTCATACCATTTTTGTCAAAATATTGGTGGTCATTTCTGCTATTTTTAATGTTTTTTTCTTGGTCAAATCTGGATGTCTATGCTTCTTATGGAATAGGGAAAACATTATCACTAGCAGCCTTTGTAATTGGATTTGCATATCAATTTCCTAAAATCAATATAAAAACTGATATTTCTTATGCGGTTTACATCTACCATATGATATTTGTAAATATTGCTGTTGAATTAGGCTGGATAAAGAACTGGGGTGTCTTGGTCATGGTGGTGATAGTTACAATCATTTTTGCATTGCTATCGACAAAATATGTCGGAGGATGGTCAAGACTTCAAAAGAAGAGAATTAACAATTAATAAACAAACCGAAGGAAACCCCCTGTTTTAGCTTTTTAGTGGCAGGTCCGGAGGGGCTGTGAGCCTGTTTTCAAGTTTCAGGATTCAGGTTTCATGGTTAAAGTATAAATCAATAACAAAAAAAGTAATTCAAAATGAAACAAGAAGAAATTAAGGTGTGTAAGCACTGTGTGATGAACACAACCGACACCAATCTGGTGCTGGACGAGAATGGCGTGTGTGACCGCTGTCACGACTACGAGGAGCGAATCCTCCCTTGGTGGAATCATGGTAAGGGCCATGAGGAAGAATTGAAAAAACTCATTACTGATATCAAGAAGAGTGGCAAAGGTAAAGAATACGACTGCCTCCTTGGCCTTAGCGGTGGTTTGGATAGTAGTTATATGCTTCATCTTGCGGTAAAAGAGTGGGGACTCCGTCCGTTTGTGTTCCATATTGATTGTGGTTGGGACTTGCCCGTTACTGTCGATAACCTGAAGAAGATGGAAGCGAAAATGGGATTCAAGTTCCATAATGAGGTAATGAACTGGGAAGAGATGCGTCAAATGCAGATAGCTTTCTTTAAGGCTGGGGTTGGTCTTGATGTTCCCCAAGATCATTGTTTCGTTGCGATGGTAGATCACTTTGCGGAAAAAAAGGGTATCAAGTATATTCTGAATGGATATAATGTGGCCACAGAAGCTGTCTCAGACCCGTCATCGTGGGGCGAGGGGGGGGGGCCGACTGCTGATAAGACTTTCGTAAAGGATGTTCTTCGTAAAAATGGTTGTCCGATTCCAAGACACTATGTTTGGACAACGGGCTTTAAGCATAAATTCTGGCTTCCTTACGTGAAAGGCGTGAAGACCGTACAACCATTGAATCTTATTCCCCTGACAAGACAGCAGATGATTGACACGTTAGCCAAAGAGTATGATTATGTTTCCTATGGGCAAAAGCATTTCGAAGACGAGATTACAAAGTTTGTTGAAGGTTATTGGAATCCCAAACGGTATGGCCAGGACATCCGCATGGCTTGGAATTCCAGCCTTATTATGACAGGACAGATGACGCGTGAAGAGGCTTTGAAGGAAATGGAGCAGCCGCCAATAACGGAGGAAGAAGGCCAGAAGATGTTCAAGGACATTGCCAAGAAACTCCAGATTAGTGAAGAAGAGTTTCGGTTTTATTTTAAGAGAGGCTCTCGAGGTTTAAAATATAAAAATAACATGTGGGCTTTTAAACTAGGAATTAGGATCTATACATTGTTAGGATTGGATCATAGAATAAGAAAATAATTCTATAATGTTAAAGTTGGTGCATAGGTGGAACAGAATTGTTTGCAGTTCAATACTGCCACCAACTACAAATTGTATGTAAATAGTAGCGTGGTATGTACAAGCACTTTTTTAAGCGTTTATTTGACTTTTGGATTTCACTGATTGTATTGATTGTAATCAGTCCTATCTTGTTGGTAGTCAGCATCTGGCTCCATTTTTCAAATAAAGGGGCTGGAGCCTTTTTTACTCAGGAGAGGCCAGGCAAGGATGGAAATATATTCAAAGTCATAAAATTCAAGACTATGACTGATAAAAAGGATGCGGATGGCAATTTGCTACCGGATGAGGCTCGTTTAACAAAAGTGGGCAAGTTTGTCCGTAGCACTAGTATAGACGAATTGCCTCAACTATTTAATGTGCTAAAAGGGGATATGGCTCTTATTGGACCTCGTCCTTTGCGAGTTGAATATTTGCCTTTGTATAGCAAGGAACAAGCTAGGAGACATGAAGTTAGACCCGGTATCAGCGGATGGGCACAATGCCATGGACGTAATTCAATAAGTTGGACCGAGAAATTCAAACTTGATGTGTGGTATGTTGATCATTGTACCCTTTTGACGGATATAAAGGTAATCTTTATCACTATAAAGAAAGTTTTATTTCGAAAAGATATTAGTGCAGAGGGTTCTGCAACTATGCCATTTTTTGATGGTAATAATTAAAGATTGAGTATATGAAGGTAGTTCTTTTAGCCGGTGGTTTTGGATCACGTATCTCGGAGGAGTCCGTTTTTAAACCCAAACCAATGATTGAGATTGGTGGTATGCCCATACTCTGGCATATCATGAAGGAATATGCCCACTATGGACACAATGAGTTTATCATCTGCGCAGGGTATAAACAGGAATACATCAAGGAATGGTTCGCCAACTATTTCCTACATTACAGTGATATATCCTTTGATTTCCGTGAAGGGAAGAATGAGATGACAGTGCATCACAGCCACCTTGAGCCATGGAAGGTTACTGTTGTGGATACGGGTTATAA
>ERZ795057.3172-NODE-3172-length-11487-cov-3.736179_pt1 | contig 11487 bp, 13 predicted proteins | sample MGYA00375141_ERZ795057 | MGnify/ENA primary metagenome ERZ795057 (study PRJEB30186, sample SAMN05720163) | activated sludge metagenome | isolation source: Anaerobic digester | place: Hong Kong | collected 2015-01-26 ... | reverse complement strand
ATCATTGGTGACGTTGCTGCTGTCATGGATAAAGAATCAAATCGTCCTTACCCAACAACTGCACAAATTGCTTTGAAAATGGGTGAATATACAGCGAAACACATTCTTAGCCGTTCAAAAGGACAAACTCTGCCAGGATTTGTTTTCAAATCTGCAGGTTCTGTCGCTTCAATTGGTAACACGCATGCATTTGGTATGGTTGGAAAAACTGGTGTTAAAGGTTATCCAGCTTCATTTATCAAAAAAATGATTATGAATAAATCATTACTTGAAACTGGTGGCGTGAAAGAAGTAATGGCGAAAGGCCGTTTTGACTTATATCATTAAGTCGAAAAATCAAACTGTCAAACAGAATTTCTGTTTGACAGTTTTTTTGTATGCAAGTTCAAAGCTTTGAGCCAAATGGCTATGGACTTTATTAAATGATTGGTAATGTGTGGGAGTGGTGTGTCAATCATCAAAGAATCGCATTAACAGAATTTCAAACGAAAACAGGTGCGGAATTCGTGGAGGATCATTTTTATGTCATGCTTCCTATTGTAAAAGATACCGAATGGCTGCTAGAAATGGCAATACTGGCATATCGGCAAGTAATAATATGAGGTTTCATTGTGTACGGGATGTAAACCTCGAACTGTGAGGTAGAAAAAATATCTGAACGAGAGTAGCGTCATGTCCTTCGTTCAGATATTTTTTAGTGCAATTCGTTACACAATTGTTCATAATTGACGGTTTGATCTGCGGAGAATAAACGATAGTGTAACGTATCGTCATTGCCATCATGTAAAATAACTAAACGTTCTTGTTCCGGTTCAAAGTGATTAATTGAAAAGACTGTAAAGCGGTTATCAATGATTTCGATGTCACGTAATGATTGAGCTAATACTTTGCGAATATGATGGACTTTTTTGATGCGTTCATCCGCTTTTTCTGCTGCTTTTTTCAATGTAAAACCTTCGTCTAAATAATATTTAATTAACTCGACTTTTACGACAGTTGGTAATCGGTAACGACGGGCTGCATGATTTTTGTCAGCAACGGAAGTAATCCAGCCTTTTTCTTCCCAATAACGTAATTGTCTGGTTGACGTGCCACTCATGTCGCTTAATTCACTAATACCTACCAATAAATGATCGCTATCTAATAATTGTTTTAGTAGAGAAGATTTCATTTTTTTCCTCTTTTCTATCGTGTGTCTCTCTTTATTGTACTTTTAATTACATCTATGTCAAGTTGGTTGACAAAGTTTGGAAAAAGGAATAAAGTATGCAATGCTGAACAAGAAAAAAGGAGATGAACAAATGAGCAGCAAACAACCTTTAGATATTTATGGAAAACCTTATAATCGTACGTTATTAGTGGCAATTTTATTAATTGGTACTTTTTGTACGGTATTGAATCAAACGTTGTTAACAACTGCCTTTCCAGCGTTAATGAAGGCATTTGATATTACAGCATCCGATGTTCAATGGTTAACAACTGGATTTTTACTAGTAAATGGAATTATGATTCCGATTAGTGCATGGTTAATCAATAAATTTAGCTCACGAAGCTTGTATTTATTTGCAATGTCTGTCTTTTTATTAGGAACATTAACATGTTTTATGGCACCGAATTTTTCGACATTATTAATTGGTCGTTTGATCCAAGCTTGTGGTGTCGGGCTTTCAATGCCTTTGCTACAAAATATTATGTTATCTATTTTTCCACCAGAAAAACGTGGAGCGGCAATGGGAATGTCTGGTGTCGTTATTGGTTTAGCACCAGCTTTAGGACCAACGTTATCAGGTTGGATTATTGACCATTATTCTTGGCGTGAATTATTTGGCATGATATTGCCGATTGCCGTAATTGTCTTAATTCTGGCGTTTTTCTTAATGCGTAGTGTGATTCCGTTGTCCAATCCCAGCATTGATATTTTCTCTGCCTTGTTATCAAGTGTTGGTTTTGGTTCCTTGCTTTATGGTTTTTCAAGCGTCGGAAACAAAGGCTGGGATAGCGTAGAAGTATTAGGGTATATTGGTTTGGGCGTTGCCGTAATTGGACTCTTTGTTTGGAGACAATTACGTTTACCACAACCATTCTTAGAATTACGTGTATTTAAATCGCCTATTTTTACCATCGCTGCAATTTTATCAGGAGTCACTAATATGGCGATGATTGGTGCAGAAATGGTTGTGCCATTATATATTCAAAATATTCATGGTGAAACGGCCTTCCATTCTGGTTTAATGTTATTGCCAGGTGCTTTAGTGATGGGGGTTATGATGCCTGTAACTGGTGCTATCTTTGATAAATATGGTGCTCGTCGTCTAGCAATTGTTGGGATGATTATTTTAACTGCTGCTACAGCGCCACTTGCCTTTTTAACAGCAGAGACACCAATTATGTATATCATGGTATTATATGCGATTCGAATGTTTGGGATTTCAATGGTAATGATGCCAGTTACTACTTCTGGAATGAATGCTTTACCGATGAATTTAATCAGTCATGGTACAGCTGTCAATAATACGTTCCGTCAAGTTGCTAGCTCGATTGGAACAGCGATTTTAATTAGTGTGTTAACCAATGTAACGACTGCAAATTTACCTGATGAAGCAATGTTGGATAAAACACCACTTGTCTATAAAGAACAAGCTGTGAATGCAACATTATCTGGCTACCATTCAGCCTTCATGGTTGCGATTATCTTTGGATTAATTGGCGTGGTTGTAGCGTTCTTCATTAAAGATAATAAGAAAACAATCGAAATTGAACCAAAGGAGGTTAACGCATGATTATCTTTATTCTACTTTTAAGCGTGATCGGTTTTGCGTTTACCTTTGTACTTGCGAAAAAATCTTGGCAAACGGGTGTGGGTGTCGTTTGTGGTGGGATTTTTATCTTATCCTTGCTGCTAGTTACGGCTAATTTCGTCAGTCATTTTGGAATGAAAAAAGTAGTAGAAACACAGTCCATTGAGTTGGTTTCTAGTGCGGATGGACTAGATGTGTTACTTTATCAGCCGTTAGGAGATGGTTCTGAGAAAGTTTATTTGTATCAAACACCTGACACAAAAGAACCAAAACCAACAGATACAAATTATGTGACGAATACAGTAACAGAAGGTACTCCCCCAGAATTAGTTACAGAAACAAGTTATTGGGAATATGAAAATGATTTTTATAAATTATTTTTCGGAATTGTCAATAATAATCATGAATTTATCGAAGCAGAGAACACCTTTAATATTCCTGAAACTTGGGAAGTTTTGAGTGTTGATCAAATGAAAGAATTTGGCAAATTAGCTAAAGAACGCCAAGCTTCTTTTAAAGAAGATGCTCAAAAAGAAATTCAAGCAAAAATGATGGAAGCTATTCAAAAAGATCCATCATTAGCAACCGATAAAGAAAAGCAACAAACAATGATTGATCAATGGACAGTTGAATTACAAAATCAAATGATGCAAGATTTATTAAATGAAGTAAAATAGCAAAAAGCGTGGAAGAGAATCCACGCTTTTTTGCTATTTAATCGTAATATTGCCACTTTCAATGCTTGCGTTCACTATTGTTTTAGCGCTTTGCGTACTTACAAAAGAAGTGTTCGTTTGTTTACCGTCTAAGTTGGGCACGGTTACTTTGCCGGATTCGGTTTGTAAGAAGAACTGGGTATCTTGGAGCGTTTTTTTAGTTAAACCTAGCGTAATATCGCCATAGTCACTTTTTAGATTATTTTCACCAGTAAAAGTTATGTCTGTCCCTTTGATCGTACCGCTCTCTGTTTGAAAGGTGGTATTTTCAAAGGCACTATTAGTTAAAGTAATCTTCCCAAATTCAGTGTGAATGGCACCTTTTTGAACTGATGTCTCTTCAAAGCTGATGTTTCCTGATTCAGAACGCATGGTAAGCTGTTCAATCTGATTCTTGTTAAAACTAGTGTTATCTATTTCGTTCAGCATTTGCAACGAACCAATTTTTGAATCTGACAATGTTAATTTTTGTGAACTAAGAGTTGCCTGTTTGGCTTGTAAGTTACGGATTGTAGCCGAGCCAGCCTCAATATTCATTGTCACCGTTTCAAGCATTTTTTCTGGAAGATATAAAGTGACTGAGATTTGATCAGTCCAAGCGGTATTATCAGGATTAAATAAATGGTTAAAAAATGAAATATCAATAAAATAGTTGCGCGAATGTGTTTTTTCAAGAATCAATGTGTTGTCTTTTTCTTTGTAAGTTAAAGGTGAAGCAACCTCTCGATTGGTACTTCTATAGGAAAGATACGCTTGATTATCGGTAGAAGGCTCAATACTAAAGTTAGCCCAATCTAAATTGACTTCCAAGTTTTGGAAGGTGCTCAAAGGTTCTTTAACTAATTCAATTTTTTTGACTGTTTGTTTTCCTTTTGAACTGAAATCATTCAAATTCGCATAGGTGACATATTCTTTGCCTCCTAATGTAAATCCCAAAGCAATCAAAACAAAACCAATCCCGATAAAGGTTAACGCGATTCGTCGATGTAAAAATGGTTTCATGAGCGGATCACCTGCTTTCTAGTTAAGCGAGTAACGGTGTTTAAGCTCCAACCTTTAGTAATTTTCCAAATTGTAGGAACTACTGGTAAGACTAACAATCCAATGCCTATTAATAGAGCGCCTAAGCCAATCAAGGACACGCCTCCTGAAAATGAAACAGGCAATGCGACCAAACCACGCAAAATTAATTTGCCAGCTACGAGGAAATCAGCAACGAGTAACGAAACAAGTGCTACTAATAAGCTAAACAAAACGAGGATGCCTGAAAACAATAACAAAATAGCGGTCAATGCAAGTGGAATCCCAATAGGTGCCGCAAAAATTGCTAAAAGAGCTAGCCAGAAGGTGCGCTTCATTGACCAAGTTTTGGCAGCCGCGTGAGTTTGTTTTTCTACTAATTGATTGAGCAATTCACTGGCGGCTTGTTTGGGTGTACCTAGTTCTTTAATGACAATCTGTTCATTTTCAGTGCCAGCATCATCGAAATATTCAGTGAAATAATCTATGGCATCAACATAATCTTCATGGGGAAGTTTTTTTAAGTATTTTTTTAGTTCCTGTAAATAGCTTTCTCGATTCATTCTCGAATGCCTCCTTCAATAATTGCATCTAGACTATCACGGTACTTTGACCACTCATGTCTTAGAAACTGTAAGTGTTCTTTGCCAACGGGTGTCAGTGAATAATATTTTCTTTTTCGCCCCTGAAAAATTTGGGTATAGGTCGTTAAGTCACCATTTTTTTCTAATTTTTTTAAAATTGGATAGAGCGTAGACTCTTTAATATCAGCGACTAATTTAACGGTTTGACTAATTTCATAGCCATAAGAATCTGCTGTTTCTACAACGGATAAAATGATACATTCAATCAAAACAGATGATACGGGATAATACATTTCTTTCACATCCTTGATAAATAAGCCTTTTTACATATATAAATATTTTATATATATAATTTATATATATCCTACTATGAAATAATTTAAAAAGCAAATAGAAATTGGAATATTAGTTGTTGACAGTTGTAGACGATAGTTGTATAGTGAGTACATAAAGATTACATTCGTAAACAAAAAGGGTGTTTTGTATGCAAATTTCAAATGCAGAATGGCAAGTGATGCGTATTATTTGGTCACAAGAACAAACGACTAGTAAAGAGATTACGCAGTTGCTACAAGAAAAATTTCATTGGACAGCCTCCACAGTCAAGACGTTATTGACGCGTTTGGTGGCAAAAAATATTGTAATAACTAAGAAGACAGGTAATCGTTATTTATATAGTCCATTAATCACGGAAGAAGCAAGTGTGTTAGCAATCAGTCAGGATGTTTCTAATAAAGTGTGTACGAAAAAAATCCCTTTAGTTATTATGGATTTGATTCAACAAAATGAGTTAACGGCTGAGGACATAGCAGATTTGATGACAGCTTTACAAGCAAAAGAGGTTGTTGTAGAAATTACTTGTGACTGTCTTCCTGAAAACCATCAATGTTAGGAGAGAAATAATGAAAGAAACTTATAGTATCGAAGGCATGACCTGCGCCTCTTGCGCGCAAACTGTTGAAAAAGCCGTTCAAAAAATTGAAGGGGTACAAGAAGCAACTGTCAATTTAGCAACAGAAAAACTAAGCGTAACTGCAGAAGATGTCAGTGAAGAACAAATTGCACAAGCTGTCACTGATGCGGGGTATCAAGTCGCTGATTTGACGATTGAGCAAACGTTTAGTATCGAAGGCATGACCTGTGCTTCATGTGTTCAAACTGTTGAAAAGGCGACAAAAAAAGTAGCTGGAGTCAAAGAAGCATCCGTCAATTTGGCAACAGAAAAAATGGTGGTTCATTTTAATCCAGAAAAAGCAACTACTGCAACGATAGCAAATGCTGTTGCAGATGCCGGCTACAAGGCAATTATTGGCGAAGAATCGACGAAGGTTGATAAAAAAGCCGCACATATTCAAGAAATGTGGTTTCGTTTTTTATGGTCAGCAATTTTTGCAGTGCCCTTGTTATACATCGCGATGGGGCCAATGGTCGGATTACCGCTGCCGAATTTTATTCATCCAGATCATAACGTAACAGCTTTTGCGGTGTTGCAATTAATTTTAACTTTGCCAATTGTCTATATCGGTCGTTCTTTTTACACAGTTGGATTTAAAGCATTAATTAAAGGACATCCCAATATGGACTCACTGATTGCGATTGGTACGTCGGCTGCGATTTTACAAGGAATTGTGATGACCGTTCTTTTAGCAACAGGGAAAATTGTGGTTCATCAGGGTCATCATCCTGATTTATATTTTGAATCAGCAGGGGTTATCTTGGCATTAATCACATTAGGAAAATATTTGGAAGCAGTGTCAAAAGGCAAAACGTCAGAAGCAATAAAAAAACTAATGGGTTTAGCACCAAAAACCGCTCGTGTTATTCGTCAAGACCAAGAAGTTGAGTTACCAATTGAACAAGTACAAACCGGTGACATTGTAGTGGTACGTCCAGGCGATAAAATTCCTGTCGACGGGAGGATACTTTCTGGAAACTCGACAGTCGATGAATCGATGTTAACTGGAGAAAGTATCCCAGTTGAAAAACGTGAAGGAGACAATGTCATTGGAGCGAGTATCAACAAAAATGGTTCTTTTCGTTTCAAAGCAACGAAAGTAGGAAAAGACACCACCTTATCTCAAATTATTCGTTTAGTGGAAGATGCGCAAGGCTCAAAAGCACCGATTGCCAAATTGGCTGATAAAGTCTCAGGGATATTTGTACCAGTAGTTATTATTTTGGCAATTTTATCTGGATTGGCATGGTTTTTCTTTGGACAAGAATCATGGGTTTTTGCCTTGAACATTACGATTTCTGTTTTAGTCATTGCATGTCCATGTGCGCTGGGTCTAGCAACTCCAACTGCGATTATGGTGGGAACAGGAAAAGGTGCGGAAAATGGGGTCTTAATTAAAAGTGGCGATGCGTTAGAAGCAACACAAAAAATACAAACAATTGTTTTTGATAAAACAGGTACCATTACAGCAGGCAAACCGATTGTGACTGACATCGTTACTTACAATCATGTTGCAGAAGAAGAAGTTCTTGTATTAGCTGCTTCGGCAGAGACTGGTTCAGAACATCCTCTAGGAGAAGCAATTGTCGAAAGTGCGCAAACACGTGGGTTATCATTACAAACACCGAGTGATTTCCAAGCAATTCCTGGACATGGGATTGCCGTTAAAGTCGCAAACAAGGCCTTACTGCTAGGGAATCAAAAATTAATGAAGGAAAATAACATTGATTTATTAGACGCAATAACTAGAGCCAATCAATTAGCGAATGATGGGAAAACACCGATGTTTGTGGTAGCAGAGGGGCAATTGATTGGTATTGTAGCTGTTGCAGATACGATTAAAGAAAATAGTGTGGCAGCTATCGATAAATTACATCGAATGGGGCTTCAAGTAGCGATGATTACTGGCGATAACAAACGAACTGCTGAAGCAATAGCGAAACAAGTAGGAATTGACCGCGTATTTAGTGAAGTGTTACCAGAAGATAAAGCGAAAGAAGTAAAAAATCTACAACATGAAGGTCTTCATGTTGCGATGGTTGGCGATGGCATTAATGACGCACCGGCTTTAGCACAAGCCGATGTGGGCATTGCGATTGGTTCAGGAACCGATGTTGCGATTGAATCGGCGGACATTGTTTTGATGCGTAGTGATTTGATGGATGTTCCGACGGCTATTGAGTTAAGTCGTGCTACCATAAAAAATATTAAAGAAAATCTTTTTTGGGCATTTGCTTATAATGTACTGGGAATACCCGTAGCAATGGGAATTTTACATCTGTTTGGTGGACCGTTATTAAATCCAATGATTGCTGGAGCAGCGATGAGTTTTAGTTCAGTTTCTGTTTTGCTAAATGCGTTGCGTTTAAAAGGGTTCAAACCAAAAAATAACTAAAATATATAAAAAACAAACAAAAACGGCTACTGTCAATTTCAGTAGTCGTTTTGCTTTATTTTGCAATTCCGTGTAATAACCAGTCTTTTCTAAAGCGAAAATCAGTGACTAGTTCTTCTTTTGACCAACCGTTAACGATACAATCAGTTAAGGAATTCATCACTAAGGCCATGATGAAATATAAAAAACTTAGGGCTTCTTCTAATGAATCCATCACAAATTGATTCGCAGAAAGCAGCGTTAACCATTGCTTAACCATTGGAGAATTTGGCGACATCTTGGTACGCTTCATTGCTTGCAATTCATTATTTTGAGTTAATAGTTGTAATTTTTTCCAATAGTCGCTATTACGATCAAGTTCGCTACAATGAATGAGAAATTGTTCAATTCCTAAGAAAAAATCTTGCTCATGTTGTTGAATCGACAAGAGAATGGCATTATGAACACTTATAGAACACTTATGAATGAGATACGTGTACGCATCTTCTAAATCTTGAAAATATTTATAAAAAGCTCCCCGTGACATTTGCATAGCTTCAACAATTTCAGAAACTTTCACTTGACTGACATGGCGATTATAAAAATTTTCCAAGAGAATTTGTTCGATATGTGCCTTTTTTTCAACAGACAAATTTTGGAAGGTTTCTTTTGGCATGACATTTCCCCTTTTCAATACAGTCTCCTTGTATTATACTCGCAACGATTTTCTTTGTCACTGTTGGAAAGGCTTTTCTACTAATTGTCCATCCTGCATATGAAAAATGCGGTCACTATGTTGAATCATACGTTCATCATGTGTGACCATGATAGTCGCTTTTTGTTTTTCATGCGCTTCTTTAATCAATAAGTTGACGACATCATAGGCATGTTCAGTGTCTAAACTCGCTGTAGGTTCATCTGCTAAAATCAAACTCGGTTCGTTGTACAAGGCACGTGCGATGGCGACTCGTTGCCGTTCTCCACCGGATAAGTCACGTGGGTATTTCTCTTTTAAATCATAAATATCCAATGAACGAAGCAAGGAATCCAAGCGCGTATTATCTTCTTTTCGTTTAGTGACTTTTTTTACTAGAGTAAACTGTTCATGAACTTTTAAAAAGGGAACGAGATTTGAGCTTTGTAAAATAAATCCAATTTCTTTAAAGCGTAAATCCGCACGTTTTTTTTCATTCAAAGTGGAAAAAGTCTGTCCATTAATCAAAATTTCGCCAGAAGTTGCGGTCTGTAATCCACCAGAAATGGTTAAAAAAGTGCTTTTTCCAGAACCAGAAGGCCCAATAATACTGACAAATTCGCCTTGCTTCACAGTAAAATTAATTTCTTTTAAAGCAGTCACTTTGGTATGGCCTGTGCCAAATGTTTTGACAATATTTTTCATAACTAAAATATCTTTCATTTTTTATCCTCCTATTGCTGTAATGGGATCGACTTTGGTAACTGTTCGGATAGAAAATAACCCGCCAATTATTGCAACACTAATCAATAGACCACTGTATAATGCCCATTGTGACCAAATAATGGCAAAAGGCATCGCATCTGGTAATACTAAACTGGTACCAAATGCCAATAAAATGGCCAATCCAACTCCAATTACTCCTACAATAAAAGCTTGTGCAATTAAGGAATTTGCAAGAAAGCTATTACGAATCCCTTGGGCTTTCATCACACCAAAAATGGCAGTTTTTTGTAACGTAATTACGTACATGAAAATTCCCACCACGGCGGTTGCAACTACAAATAAGAAATAAATCATCGCATCCAAGGTAAGATTTTGAGCAGAATACCCTGGAATGTTTTCAATTAGTTCAGGTGTTGTTAAGGATGTCATCTTTTCATTTGTAGACGGAAGTTGCGTATTTTCTTTGGTTATCACAGCATTAATAGGTTGGTTATTCAAGGGTTGATCTCCAAATTTGAGTTGCGTCCACGTCTCAAGATTCGTATAGATAACAGGCGTCACCGTGTAATAATTTTCTGAAGTAATACCAACGATGGTTAACGCTTCTGGATAACTACCAATTTTGATGGTATCACCAATATGATAGCCATCTTTGGCTAAATTTTCAGGAATGATAATCTCATTGTTCTGTTTGAATCTTGTTCCTTTGATAAGAGTTGGAAGTAAAAACGCCTTTTCTGTTGTACCAAAAACAGTAACATTTTGTTCAGTTCCTTTGATAGCACCATTATAGATACCAATTGGTGCTTTTTGGTTAGCTGTAATTTGATCAAAATCATCCATAGTTAGTTGAGAAGCTGTGAGTGTTTTATTGGCTTCTTGAGATAAAATGATTTCTTGTGCTTGCCAATCTTCTACTCCTTTTTTAAATTCTTCTGCTAATCCTCGCGCCAAGCCAGAAAGCATAAAGACGACATAAGCAATTAAAAGCATCATGCCAATAATTAGTCCATAACGCAATTTAGCATAACGCATTTCTTTGATTGCTAAAAACATGGTTTATTCCTCCTTGTGTTTAATAGTGACAAGATGTCACTTACAGAAAGAGTGTAACGCAAAAGTGACATTTTGTCACTAGTAATGCAAAAAGAAGGAAACTCCTTCTTTAAAGTTGTTTCAAATACCAACAATCCATCGTGTCGTGTCCGCTTGATCCTAACGGTATAGTGAGTTTTTCAAAATGATTTTTTTCATATAGGTGGATGGCTTTGTCCATTGTGGAAAATGTTTCTAAATAGATTCCTTGATAGTGGACTTTGGCAAATTCAAGTGCTTGAGTCATCAACTGTTGTCCGTAGCCTTTGCCTTTGACTGTATGACTGAGATAGAGCTGCCACATGTTCTTTAAATGGAGCAACGCCAACACCTCCAAGGACTTGCTCATTTTCTACGAGAACCCAATAAGCAGCATTTGGTAGCGAATAGAAATGAGATAACTGATCTAGCTCAGAATCAAAATAAGCTGTTCCGGGAACATCTAAGTGGTAATATTCTAAATTTTCACGAATAATGTTAGCAATGGCAGCATTGTCTTTTTCTTGTATGGGACGAATATGCATC
>ERZ795057.3168-NODE-3168-length-11503-cov-4.893955_pt1 | contig 11503 bp, 26 predicted proteins | sample MGYA00375141_ERZ795057 | MGnify/ENA primary metagenome ERZ795057 (study PRJEB30186, sample SAMN05720163) | activated sludge metagenome | isolation source: Anaerobic digester | place: Hong Kong | collected 2015-01-26 ... | reverse complement strand
TTATTCCCATTCTCCTCTACAAGACTCAACACCTATAAATTTATCAATTTCCATAAGTATGTCTTTGCATTCTCTTAAAGAATTAAAAACATCATCTCTAGATATTGTTTCATCAAATCCACTACCTTTATCTATACAATTAGTTCTAAAATCACTAATTCTATTCTTTAATTTTTCAGGAAAATTTTTAGGAATTTCTAATTCATATAAATGGTCTTTACTTGCATTAAACCAACTACTCCCTAAATTCTTACTTAAAACTTCTAATTCGGGTTTGTTTTTAAAATTCTCTTCATCTCTGATAAATCTATCTTGATGTGCTAAAAACAATCCTAAATTATATACTAATCCTTTTCCAAATTCACTTTTAAATTTCATTCTTCCACCTCAAAGCCAAATGGATTATAATCTTCAAATCCACCTTCTACTTTCAAGGATTTAGGATTAAATGTATAAAATATAGACTTCATCTAAATCACCTCACAATTACATGCTTCGAAAGCTTCTTGTGCTTTCAAGTCATAAGAAGCAATATGCATTCGTGCTTCTATTTCTGAAAACCCACCATTCATTAGATTTTTTATTAATTCTTCTTTATCCATTTATATCACCTATATCTTGATTTTAATCAACTTATATATCTTATATAAGCTAGTATATAAACGTTTCTATTTTAATGTTTTATTTATAAATAAAAGTAAAATGGGCACTTGGAGGATGCCCTGTACATTCAAGACTAAAGAATATATTACTATAGGTGATACAGTAAAAGTCTATCCTGTGTCCTCCAAGTGACTCCGAAATTATAAAAAGCTATCATATTTAAGTGCCACATACTTATCGTATAATATATTGAAATTTTCTCCATATGTGAGAGACAAGTCAATTTCATGGGAATCTATATCAATTCCCCAATTCTTTTTGAAAATTGCTTTAATCCCTCCAACAAGGAAGTCTTTATTTCTGCCTCTCATTATTTTGTTAATTTTGCAGCTTTATTTCTCCAATATCTTTGACGAGCCATGTAATTACGTTGGCATCTTGTTGAACAAAATATTGAATTAGCTTTTGCACAATCTGGGCAATCATTTATTTTTTTCATTTTATTTCTCACTCAAATCATCAGCTTCATTTAAGTCTGTTCTAATTTTATTAAGCCTAGGGAATCTTAAACTTTTTTCATCCTTAGCATTTGTCGTGATTTCATTATATATAATTTCAACAAGTAAACCATTTAATTCTTCATGTTTAACCATATCTAAAAATTTTTCTCTTAAATCATCATTTAAACCACTACCAACTTTAGATTTAACTAAACCAAATTTGTCTTCAATTAATAATGCTCCAACAGTATCTTTATATTTTCCAGAACCATATTCAAAACCAACAACTTTAAAAGTTGCTTCAAAAACTGGTTTTACTTTAATCCAATTTTTTCTACTACCATAATCATATGGTCTATCAAGATATTTTATCATTATTCCTTCTTCTTCTCTATCACAATGGTTTTTATAAATTTCTAATAAAGTTTCTTTATCATCAACTTTCCAAATTTCTTCAAATTTAAATAATTCATTTGGGTCAAAATATAATCTTATTAATTCAGTTCTTTCTTTTTGGAATAATTTAGAAACATCTGTTCCTTTATAAGATAAAATATCGAATACTCTAAAATGTAATCCTTCAACTTCTTCTATGTTTTCAGATTTTCTACCAATTCTTTTTTGAATAGCATTAAAATCTTTAGCCATGATTTCTCCATCTAATATAAAGTCTCTTGGATTTTTCTTAAAAAACTCTATTAATTCAGGAACAAATGTTACATCTTTTCCTTGTCTAGAAGTAATAGTAACTTCATCACCAATTTTTTGTACTATGGCTCTAAACCCATCATACTTAGTTGATACAAAACAAGGAAATGTATCCCATTCATTTATATCATCTATTTTCTGTGCTAATTGAACTTCAAAAATTTCAACTAAGGGCATGCCTAATTTCTTTAAAACTTTATTTATGGATTTTGTTGATAAACCAAGTTTAAGATCTTTGACTAAAATCCTTGTAAACCATTTAGAATAAATTGGTTCTAAAATAAGTAAATTATCTTTAATAAAATCCAATAAATCATTACCTTTAAGTTTTTGTGCAGCATCTAAAAATTTTGTTAAATAATCAAATGTAGCTAAATCTCTTCCAGGGTATTTTGAAACTAAATCACCAGCATCTTCATAAGATTCTTTTCCATCATAATAAACAATTTTTTCAAAACTACGACTTGATAAATTAAATCTTGTGTTAACATCGTAAATTATATCAAATATTTCTTTTACTTCAGGTGCAACTTTAAGAAGCATTTCCAAATATTCTTGTTTTTTATTTGTACTACCAGTTTCTTTAATTATATCAAATTGTTCGAATATATATTTTAATGCAATCATTTTATTTCCTCCACAGTTATTTTAACTTTTTTTCCAACAAACTTACCGAGTTTAGTTGAGGAGACATTTATTCTCCCCATATAATTCATATCTCTACTATCCCATGTGTGTACATTTACTTCTTTTTCAAATATCATTCTAATTCACCTGGTTTTTTAAATTTTTAAAGTTTTCTCAAATTTATTCCAACATTCTTCACATAAATGATAAGTCTCAGTATTTGTTTTTAAAGCTACAAATATATGTTTTCCTTCATGCCAAAGATTTTTATAAGCTTTCTCTACATTTTCAGATTCAAATTTATCAAAAACATATTCTTTTTCATATTGGTTACAATATATTGAATTAAATTTAGTCATTTTTCACATACTCCACAAAAAGATTTGAATCAGTTTTAATTTCAAAAGTAAATGCACCATTTAAAATATTAGCGTGTTCTCTATTAAAAGGTTTAGTTTTAATGTGAAATCCATTTCTTGTTTCAATTACAAGAATAGGTTCCGCTTCTGTATATTGAATTAATCTTTCTAAAAATACATCTTTATTATGTTTTTGGTCAAAATCAATCATGAAATATTTTTGTCCAATCGAACGAGCTTCCTTTTTCATTAAAGCAGAATAGAAATGTCCATAAATCTTCTTAAACATTCTGCTTCTATCAATTTCGTTTGTTTCTTCTTGAATCCATCCAAGTATTTGATTCATTAATATAAAAGTTGCTTTCTTTGCATCTCGTCTATTTAAACTTACATACAAATAAAAGGGATAACTCTTCCCTTCTTCGTCTTTATAATTTGTAATCTGTGCTTTAATTTTATTATATTTGCGTATGATGTCTGATTCATTTTTAATAACCTCCCTAAATACAATCTCCTGAGAGTTTGTTATTTCTGGTGTATCCTTTTTCCGACTGACACCTAACAACACATAACAATCATAAGGAGTTATAAATTCGCAGTGTTTTTGTAATAGTTCTATTGGTTCCATTTTAATTCGCCTTATTTAATATTTTTGAAGTCAATTTTTCAGCAATTTAATATCCTGCTCTTTTTACAAAAGTATCTGTCCATTCTTCTTTTGCTAATAAACACTCTTTTTCTAATCGTTCTATGCTTTCTTTATTTATAATATCAGATACTATTTCATAAATTATCTTACTAACTAAAAGTCCTGTTGAAGTTTGAATTCTCATTCATCATCACTTCCACTGACTTCTTCTTTTACATATCCATTGAATAATCTACCATCTTGGTCTATTAACCTAACCCAACGTTCTCCATTCTCTCCGTTGTAGTCTGTGAAATCTTCAACTACTAAAGTGTTACCTTTAGTTCTTTCTTCAAATGTTAGTTTTACTTTTTCAGTCATTCTTCCACCTCAAATCCTAATTCTTCTAATTCTAATTTGTATTTATGTGGTTTTTCAAAAAAATAAACAACTTCAGATAAGTCATTAAATGAACAATTTTCAATTAAAGCATTTGCTCCAATTATTAAATCGTCTCTTGCTCTTTCATTAAGATTTAATCTTGCATCATAATAAGAAGATTTTGATGATGTATTTCTATTCCATATTTTTTGTGCTTCTTCATAATCCATCTCACATCACCTCACAATTTTGTTCTGAAATAGCTTTTAATGCTTCTTCTTCCTCTAAAATTTTAATGTTTTCTTCGATTTCTTCAGCTTGCAATTCTAAAATTGCTTCTTGCAATGTGAAACCTTGGTCTTTTAATTCATTAATTCTTTCTTGTTTATTCATTTTAAAGAGCCTCACAAACAGGTTTATCGCAACCTCTTGGTACACTCTCGTAAGAACCACAAATAGGGCAAACATAAATATCGCTTGTTTCTGATTCTCGTACAAATTCCATTTCGCATGTGTGTTTATTCATTTTGCCACCACTTATGTTCTTTGTATAATTTGAATTGTCCAAAAGGCCACCATTGGTCTTCTGTTAAAACACCAGTTGAAAATGCTGTTGGACTTAATGGTTTACATTCTGTTAATCCTTCATCAATATAAAGGTGATATGGAATATTCCATTGTTCACAGTACTTTGCAATTCCATATAAATCTTCTTGATTTTCGCATTCAAGAACAATAACACACATACCATTTTCTTTCCATGAATTAATCAAATCAAAACCTACAGGTTCGCAAGTAACACTCACATTTTCTGATTTAGGTGTTGTTGATTCATAAATGTTATTTATTTTTCGTTGTTTCTCTAAAGCCATGAAAGTAGCGTGAGCAACTTGACTTGCTATCTTACCAGCACTCATTCTAGGATGCTTTGGCACTATTACGAATTGTTTATATTTTAGTTCCATTTTAAACATTCTCCTTAAGCCACCATAACAGGTCACTTCTTGTGTTTTGTAGTTCTCCATCCATAACTAGGTTATGAAGTTTATTTAATAGTTCGCCAATCTCAGGTCCTGGGGACATTCCAAAACTCGCAATTAAATCTTTACCACCAACAACCAAGTTGCTTACTTTAAAAGGTTCTTTTGTGTAAGTTAGTTCCCAGTAGTGTTGTAGTAAAAAGTTTCCTTTAACAAAGTCACCAAATTTAATTCTAGGCTTTGCTTTATTACCTTGATGGTCACTATATAATAACATCACATAATCTATGATAGGAACTTCTGCTTCATTTAATTTATTGAAAAACTTTAAGTAACTTTTCTTACTAGGTTTATCTTTGTAACTATACATATGTAATCTTACTAAAGTGGAAACATAATCAATTTCTTTATGACTAAATTTATATTCCAACATCCAGTCTTCAATTATTTCTGCTCCTACTTTTTCATGTTCATAAAAGTGAATACCAACAATACCTTTAAGTATAACTCTTCCATCTTTTTCTATTGGTGCACCTATAAAATCTCTATCAACTTCTTCTTGACTTATTGTTTTATGTTTTCCACAATCATGAGCAAATGCTGCTAAACGTAGTAAAGGGTTGTCTGTTATTTTGCAAGCTTCCTCATAGGCAAAAATCATATGGTCTTGAACAGCTTCCACATGATGACTTCCACCTGCTATATCTCTAGTATCATAAAAGAAAGGCATTATACCTTCTAATAAATGAAATAAGTTTCCGGATATAGTATTTGAATAAGTAAATATTTTTAACAACTCATCTCTTATTCTCTCTTTAGGAAGTTCTTTAACCATATTTAAATAGTAATCTCCCAAGACGAAATATACTTGCTTTAAATTATATTTAGCAGTAAATCTTAAAGCTCTTAATACTCTCAAAGGGTCTTCTTTAATTCTGTCTTCTTCTTTTCCAACGAATCTTAATATTTTTCTACCAATATCCATTCTACCTTGTTGGGTTATTTTTTCATCACCACAAAGTTCACCATTAATATCAACAGCTAAAGCATTCATTGTAAAATCACAGGTTGCTTGATGTTCTTCTAAAGTATTACCTGTTTCTGTTCTATCTCCACTACTTCTAAATTGGCTTATTTCTACATCTTCACCATCATCAGCTGTTAAGATTACTGTCAAGACTTTTGCTTGTCGTTCTTCTCCACCAATTATTTTAGTTTTACAATCTTCAAATACTTTTAATATTTGTTCTCCAGTAGCATTTGTAAAAATATCATAATCATGAGGTTCAACTTTTAAAAAATAATCTCTAACAGCACCACCAACAATGTAAGCTTCATAACCATTATTAACAAGTCTTTCCATAATCCATTTAATATGTTCAGGTATATTCATATTTCAGGCACCTCTATTTCATCTATTTCTTGTGCTAATTTTGAATCTTCACAACACCCTTCTAAATACTTTTCTTCAGATGCTCCACAAAAAGGACAACTATTATTTTTTCCTTCTATCATTTTTAATCCTCTTTAAATTCTACGATATATGTATTCAAACATTTTGAACATTGATATAGTTCTACTTTCTTTAAAGATAACATTTTACCATTCTTTAGGTTTACAGTTGTTTCTCCTTTTTCTACCATTGGAAGTCCACAATCTATACATTTAGGAGCAACTTTAAATAATATTATATTTTTAGGCGTTTTCATTTTTATTACCCCATAGTACTATAATGCCCATTAGCATTTTTTAACATCGCAGAAGCAGTTGCTCCTTTTGCATAATATAATTTTGGTCTTCCATTACTTGCTTCAATTAAATTTTGTTTAATTAACTTTGGTAAATATGCTTGAATAGTAGTTTCTTTAACAGATCCTTCTAAGGCTTTTGCTAATTCTGTTATAGTAAAACCTGTGTCATCTTCTTGTAATTTAGCTAATATCATGTCAGCAACTCCACCTCTCGGACAAGAAGCACGAATTTTATATTTATCTTCTAATTCTTTAGTGATTTCTTCACGCATTTTTTCAATTTCTAATTTAAATTTTTTACCCAAAGTAATTTCAAAATCTGTATAATCTTGTTGCAAACGTTCAAGGAATCTAAATTGGTCTATTGTTAAAACATCATTATCTTCAAACCATTTTCTAACTTTACTGATCATTTTCAAATACCTCTTTAAGTTCTAAATATTTTTCAACTTTCCACCCAGGTAAAGTGTTATGTTCATAATCCCATTTCAAAGCTAAATATTCTGATTTGTCAGAGGTTTGTCCTTCGAAAACTGGTTTCTTCTTTGCATAAAACTTTTCTTTATCTTTTGCTTTTGTCATATTATCACCTATAGATTTAAAAAGAATATATGATTGGGAATCGAACCCAATATCTTATCGAAGTCTTGTCATCGTGCCGGTTATCTTTTTATTATAAAGGACCAGTGCGTTCAACCATTTCACCACATATATTCTAATAAAAAATAAAGGAGACTTATTCAGCCCCCACGGTGATTAATAGTTCTTTAAAACTATTCTTTAAGATTCTTTCAGCATTTTCTTGCATATAACCACTAACAATTCTACTAATTCCTTCATCATGTGTAGCATAATTAGTAATTGCATTATATACTTCCCATCTTGTATAAGAATCTTTTGCTTCTTTTTCTTTGATTGGAACTATACTTTTCTTTTTAGTTTTTTCATCTTCAATTTCAATAAAAGTAATTCCAAGTTTTTCAGCAATTTTATCTCTATGTTTTTTCTGTGTGAATTTTTCTAATAATATTTTTGATATTTCTTCCCAACTAGCAATATCATTTATACTTTGGTCAATAACTCTCTTTAATGCTGAGGAACTATTTATTACTGATGTAAAGAAATTCATTGCCATTTCTTTTAATGTTTCAAATTGAGTATTACCAATATGTCTTTTTACCTCTGAAATGTTATTCATTACAGAACCAACAGTCATACCATTTTGGCAAATCATTCTAAATCCAAACATTGACAATTTAAAACTACTTGAACCATTATAACTATTTTCCATACTAAATCCAAGTTTAACTCCTTTTGCATCGTCTTCTACAATAGGCACATTGTCTGAAGTAAAGAAACAATCCATTTTGATTCTACCACCAAAGTCATCGAATCTACCTTGAATTTCTAAACCTTTTTCTTTTAAAGCTTCTCCAATTGCTCGAACAGCTTCTGAATTTTGGATAATATTATAATGGTTTCTTGTGGTCATTTCAACTTTATTTGTATTACCATTCACAATAGCTTTAAATCCTTCACATAAATTAGGATTGTCTTGGTATTCTCCAAACCAAAGTGGAGATTCATAAGCAGAATCAAGGTTTGGAATAACATTCATTAACCCTTCAACATCCGAAATTGGGTATGTATTTTTCATTTTAGCAAGCCTCCAAATATTTTTGTGCATATTCAGAATAATATGTCATAATATTTGAAATTTTTAATTGGTCTAAACCAGTTAGTTCTTCAACTGTTTTAATTGCAAACATATTTGTTACACCAGATTTACGAACATCTTCGTAAGCCATAAACTCTTCTTTTGTACATTTCAATTTATTCATTTTGTATCACCTTTTAAGTCGATTTTAATCAACTTATATATATCTTATATAAGCTAGTATATAAATGTTTCTATTTTAGAGAATTTAGTTTATAAATACTTCCTACTTGTGGCTCTAAAAGATACATTTGGAGATGTTTATTAAAATCTTTAATATTAGCAGATTTCTTAGGAATCATCCTTTTGAACTCTAGGTATTTATAAATAGGTATAAGAAAACAAAATGATTTTTTAAGAGTTGTCTCTCTAAATAATATCATAATAAATGATTGGACATGAGGAGCAAAATCTTCTAGTACTATTAAATCTGCTTCTTGTGTTAATCTGTCAAATGAGAAGGCACTCTTGCCATCCTTAAGTTTACACTCTTTACATTCAATATAATATGTGTTACCATATTTTGAATGTGCTAGAAAGTCAGCAGGTGTCTTCTGATGAGCTAGAGGATTATTATGAAGTTTAAAACTATATAAATGTGGTACTAATTTTAAACTTCTAGACAATATTCCTTCTAATTTTTGTTTAGGCATTTTCAACTATTTTTTCTAACATACCAAAATGTCTTTCATAAACATGAGCACTACCAATATTTATATTTATATATCCTTTTTCTAAATTAGGATACTCTTTTTTTAAATCATTATAAAATCTATTATACACAGTTTGATGCCATGCTAAATCATTAAAAAGTCCAAAAACCATATCCATTGACCTTTGGTCAACACGATAAATTAGTTTATTATTTCTAATAAATTGTTGTGTTGTGTTTGTACAGATGAAATCTGACATGCCATCTCTATTATAATCATAATGCATTGAAGGTCTTGTATAAATCATCATTGCTCTTCTTGATTCAGGATTTTTTATTAATTCATTTAGAGAATTTTTATATTGTTTATGATTTTCTGGAGAATAAATACACCAACCATAATTTGAATTTATAAAACCATCGTCACTTGAAACTTTTTTCCAAATTTCAATATCATCAACATGTCCTTTAATATTTAAGTCCATGCTATCATACCAATTAAGTTCTTTTTTTACATATTTTAAGGGAGTTTTTCTTCCATTAAAATTTAATATCTCTTGTTCAGGATTTAATTCTTTAATATTTGCATCTATAACTTCTACAGTCTTAACACCAGTTTTGTCGATTACAAAATTTTTATTTTTCATATCTTCGTATAATTTTTTAAACAATGGCATTATTTTTGTTTCGTTCATATTTTTTCAACCTCAATATTATTTTCTTTTAAAAATTCTAAACCAGTTTTATCTCTATCGTATTCTTCTATGTAATAAACTTTAGTAATTCCTGCAGCATAAATCATTTTTGCACAATGTTTACATGGACTAAGACTTGCAAACATTTCACATTTATCTGTTGGGATACCATGTTTAGCAGCATAAAGAATAGCGTTCATTTCAGCATGGATTTCATGTATATCACTCCATTCTGAATGTCTAGCTCTATACCAATCTTCTTCCATATGTTCTTTATTAAATATATTTACACAATTATCTACTCCTTCTGGACTACCATTATACCCGATAGAAAGTATTCTTCCATCTTTGACAATTAAAGCAGCAACATGTTTTGAAGCGCATGTACTTAATTGACTTGTTCGTAAACAAACATCTTTAAAATAATGTAAATGTTTATCTTTCATAAGGCTTCACTCCATCATAATACCCACGAACTTCATTTTTATGTTTAACATATCTTATTTTATTTTCAATATATGTATCATTAAAACCAAGTTTATAGAGACAATTTGCTGTTGCATTCATAACATCAATTAATTCTTCTGCCATATGTTCTTTATTGTTATTAAGCATGTCTTGCTCAGCTTCAACAAGTTCTTCTAATACTTTACTTAATTGTTCTTCAACAGTGTTATTAAATTTATGTTGTGGAAATATATTTTTTAAACTCAATTTATTCACCATCCAAACATTTATAAACATATGAACCATCAATAAATTCAGGTTTAATTTCTTTATGTTGTGCTTTTAAAAGTTCTAAATGTTTTCTTGGTTCTCTATCTAAACTTCTTATTTTTGTATATAATTCTTTGAAGTTCTTTACTCTTCTCCAATCATCAGCTCTCATAATTTGTTCTCCTTTATCCCAATCAACATCAGCAAATCCTACAATATTATTCTCAATGTTTTCATAATGTCTAGGAGTAATAAAATTATTTTCTTCATAATCAACATCAACAAAAGTTAAACTATATTTAGATTGGTGTAACATTTCTAAAAACATATCTCTTGTTACTCTATTATTAAAACCTAATTGTTCTGATTTACCAGTAATTACCCAATCATTTTTATGGTTCCAAATATATTCTTTATATTTTTCTAAACGATTTCTTGTTGTACCACCAAAATACATATGTATTCCTTTATCTTTAATTGTTTGTAAAGTTGGTTTTTCTAATTTCATTTGATAACATCTAAATTCTGCTACTCCACCATATTTTGTTTTCCAACCAAAAAGTTCATCATTAGTACTTTGACTATAAAAATTATCAAATAATCCCATCATCCATTCTTTATGTGGCATTACTCGGATATCAGTTAATAAAAAATCTAATCTTTCTGTTTGTTCTCTTAATTTAACTGGAATATATTCTTCATTTTCTAAATGCCATGGCCCACCATATAAAATTATTCTATCGAATTTATCATCAATAGAACCTTTTTGGATAGAACCCAATGATTTATTCTTTTCTATTCTACCAAAAAGTATATCCTTTTTTATATGATTATGTTTTTCTAAATCTGTTTTACTAAGTATATGTACTTCATGCCCAAACTTTGCAAATATTTTTGCAACATTTGTTACTTCATAACTAGTTGCGTTCATATCATTTTTATCATCACCAAATAATGCTGGGAAATAAGGTTTATATATTCCAATTTTCATTTTATTTTGCCTCCAAAGCTGCAATAATTGTTTTAACTTGTTTATCTAAATTTTCATCGGTAGTATTTAATCTAATATATTCACATTTTGTTTCAGTTAAAAAATGTTCATAAGCTACTTTTAATTTATCATATTGGTCTACTCTTACAATATCTTGGTCGTCTTCTAAATATGCTTTACTATCTTTAAAACAA